>Ga0065711_1044857_pt1 | contig 13836 bp, 9 predicted proteins | sample Hoacrofraction12_FD_59098 | JGI IMG/M metagenome (GOLD analysis project Ga0065711, IMG submission 59098) | Hoatzin crop microbial communities from Cojedes, Venezuela - Epithelial fraction 12 v2 (version 2) | ecosystem: Host-associated > Birds > Digestive system > Esophagus > Crop | place... | reverse complement strand
CCCCCCTTTTGAAGTACAGGTAAGCAGATCACTTGCTGCAGGTTACAAATTACTTGGCGATCTCCTTCTTCCATTTTAATTTTTCTTTTTATAATAGAATGACAGACGAAGAGAGAAATGAAATGGAAAGGCAAGTCAGATCCCTCCAGGAGAGCTACAGTTTGTTATCTAATGAAGCTTTGAAGCAGCTGCAGGAAGCACAGTATCTCAGTGATGAAAAGATGGAAGAAAAGGTAACAAGACAGAAACTTGCATTTCAGTCTCTCTTGAGGTTTGCTGCATGGTTTTGGGAACCCCACATGATCAGTGAAAGAAGCAGCTGCGATTAACAGTGTATAAAGAAATATGAGATTTGATTGACTGAAGGTTTTGTGCATTTGCTGTGGAATACTGTGTGTGACCTTACCTGTGCATATGAACATTCTGCTCATCATATTTTTTTGTAAAGAGTCTTAATAATGTGTGCCTTGCATGAAGAAAGATAAATCATTCATCTCTTAACTCTTCTCTTGAAAGCCATTCTTTGACTGCTAGATGAATCTTTGTTTCTGCTGCAAAAGTGACACCATAAAATAACGTTAATCTCTTCCCTATATCACTCAGAAATGTCCTAGAAGAGACTGACTTTCAGTTTTTCTTAAAATTTATGTGGATATGAAAATGGGATCACATAACATCATTAGCTCTGAGGCACTACAAATACATTTGTTAAAGGATCTTAATCTGAAGTATGGAATTATCAAAAACTATGTTGCAAATGAGTGTTCTCATATACACACAGAGGCAGTGTCCGTATAATTAGTTCAGATAATGTTGCCAAACTGACTTCATGCTTTCCATGCAAACTAAACGCAACATTTGGTGCTAGAGTACCTGATTCCATATTGTTGGGTGTATATAAAGAAGTGCTGTATGCTGTAAACATGAATAGCATGGTTGTTTTGAATCACATACTGTTTCTGAATATTCTAACCTTTCACAGACATTTAGAGCATGAAAATTTGCCTTTCAGGTATATGTTCTATTTGCTTACTCTGCAATCATGTCTTCTATTGTCTTTCACTAACCCTATTTATGTGTGCAAAGCATAGGTTTTCAATTCACAGATGCATGTTGATTTAAAATCTTTTATCACATCGTGTGCTGTTGAATGACTGACATAGATCACTTGCCCATTTGAGCTGCTAACATTCACAGCATTCCTCCAGGCCTGGTAAGTACATGTTTTTACGCTTATCACACGTTCAAAATCAAAAGAAAATTTAAAATGCGCAGTCTGAAAATAGTGATAGCTTTTCTTTTGTATTCCTTTTTAGGTGAATAAAGTCATTGCTGGTGTTACTGACCAAACGACTGGAGAAGTCCATTCAGTCTTTCAGTCTATTTTAAAAGGTTTTATTGACTATGACACTGGAATTAGATTGCTCGAGAATCAGCTCATCCTTTCTGGAATAATTTCTCCAGAATTACGAGTATCTTATGATTTGGAAGAAGCTAAAGCTTGTGCCTTAATTGATGGGCAGACTCTGTTGCAGTTGCAGGAACTGAGTAATGCAAAGAAGCTTATTTCAGAATCATCATTATCAAATCTTCCAGTAGTATCAGCTTTAGAACAAGGTCTAATTTCAGAACCTTTGGCTATTAAAATTCTTGAGAATCAGCTTGCAAGTGGGCAATTGATTTTGCCATCTACTGGAGAAAACCTGACTTTGCAGAGTGCTTTCCAGAGAAATCTGGTTTCTCCAACATTATATGCAAAGCTTCTGGAAAGACAAGACACATGTAAAGATCTCATAGACCCTAGCTGTGCTGAGAAGATTTCCCTTGAACAGATGGTTCGTAGAAGCATAATGGATGAAAAAACAGGGTTAAGACTCCTACCTGTGAGACCACAAGAAAAAGGTAGAATCACGTTCAAATGTGGAAGGAAGGTAACTGTTTTGAGGGCAGCCCATGAAGGACTCATCGATCGGGAAACGATGTTCAGGCTGCTGGGTGCTCAGTTAGTGTCTGGAGGTATAGTTGACCTTGACTCAGGGAAGCGAGTGACGGTGGAAGAGGCCATGAGACAAGGGATGATAGATCAGGACACTGCTTGTGGGATCCTCACACATCAGGTTCAGACTGGTGGAATCCTTTGTCCAAATTCAGGAAAACGCTTGACTGTTGATGAAGCTGTGCAGTGCAACTTAATATCATCTACCAGTGCGTTGCTGGTGTTAGAAGCACAGAGAGGCTTTGTTGGACTTATTTGGCCTCACACTGGTGAAATATTCCCCGTATCAACTTCTTTGCACCAAGAGATGATAACAAACAAGCTGGCATTCAAAATACTAAATGATAGACAGAAAATAGCTGCACTTTACATTCCAGAAACTTGTGAAATAGTCAGTCTAGATAAGGCTGCACAATCAGGGATAATAGACATCAATGCTGTATCTATTTTGACCAATGTGACTTTACCTGATAAAATGCCCAATTTACAGGAATTAGAGTCCACTTGTAAAAATGCTGCAAAATGGTTATCGACGTACGAGTTCCTGCCATCTGTATTTCATGACCGTGAGGAGGAACATGAAGATTCTTCCACAGAAGACCCTGTATGTCATAATTTAGATCAAGCTAAGAAATTATTCATATGTTATCTGATGATAAATAGTTATATGGATGCAAACACTGGAGGAAGACTTTTATTATATGATGGACAACTGCAAGAAGCCATCAATATGTTGCTGGAAGGTGATGGTGCTGCATACAATGCTGATCTGTCAGAAATAGAGTTTAATAACAAATATATAAGCCCGAAAGGAATTAATCAAAAGTCAGCTGGCAGTGTCCACTTTCCTAATGTCACAGGCAGTGTTCAGGGTGATCTCTCAGGTGCTGAGAATACTTCTAATAACAGGAAATTAAGTCAGTTTGAAGATTTTGGGAGTTACATATCTTCAGAGGGAGAAGATCTCTGTGTGTGTAGAGCAGATGTTTGCAATGCTGTTGGTACTGAGCAATCAGAATATACACAGGAAACATTGTTAACTAGCCCTACAGAACTTAGAAATGTAGTAAATAGCACCCAAAATTCCATGAACAGAAATACACTCAGAGGTCTTCTGGAGGTTTCTGAGTGGACAGAACTGTGTAAGCATAACAACGAGAAGGCAAAATCAGGAAACGCTGGAGGATATCTTCCAAATGACTCAAATCCAAATCTTATTTCAGAAACAGAGAAAGAAGAGATTTATGTGGCAGCCAGTCTGGGTAATGAAAACAAGAATAATAAAACCTTACAAAATTCCTTGAGTGTGAAAGATTTATCAGATAATGAAACCTGGAGAGAGCTGGAAAGGTGCACAAAATATGGGCCACACATACTGCAAGCTGACAATAGCAGAATAGTCCCGGGTAGCGACAAGAAATACGATTTTCAGAGAAGTCTTGGTTCCTCCATGAGTACAGATACTAAATATAGACTTCCAGAAGAAATGGTTAGTCAGTATAGTGACACACTACAGTTTGAAGGTAATGGATATAGCGAGCAACCTCTACAGGACTACACTGATGTACCTAACAGGCCATCACTAGAGGACTGTGTTTATATACGTGGCAGGCCACCCTCGGAGGGTTGTACGGATTTGCGGAGTAAGCTGTGTCTGGAAGACAGTGGAGACGTGCACTGCAAGCCTTCAGTGCATGGCGATACTGTTATACGTGGTGGACCACCTATGGGGGACAGTAACAGCACAGCACAAAGGCTAACAGTAGAAGAAAGCAATCTTACATTCAGCAAGTTACTTGTGTGTGACAGTAGTTCTGACTCGTCAGTAGAAGGGAGTGATGGCATCCTACAGTTTGAAAATAACTGCTTGCAGCATACATGTGGTGAGGTAGCCTCTGAAGACGACAGCTCCCAGTTTGATGATGATGATGCCTATGAAACGCCTCAGGTTGATGATGATGACAGTGATGTTTATGATACTCCACAAATTGATGACGATGATTCCTATGACACTTCTCAAGGTGATGATGGTTTCGATACCTTGCAGGTAGAGGATGATGATGCACCAGAGCCAGAACAGTCTGGAACATCAGTTCCTTTAGGTTTTCTAAAGGGGAGAGGTGGTCTAATAACCCTGAGAGAAGAAACCAGCTTTTTTCAAGAACTTGCAAGTAATATAGAGAGTGTGCATGTAAATCTGACAGGTCTACCTGAGAACGTAAATACAGCTTCTGCAAGTGCCGAAACTATGGAGAGAATCCCTGAGGAGGAGACGCATAGAACAGGGAGCTTCGGAGAGAAGGAGCAAAAATTACCAGTTACTCTAGAGACTGAAGGAGGAAAGAAGGGAGGCCTTAGTTCTTTACAGAACATTTATAAAGTGGAAGTACGAGACAGAAATGAGGAAGATAAAATGAAAGCAGAAAGTGACTCCTATGAGGATGAATCTGAAGGAACACAGGAGGAGGATTATGAGGAGGATTATGATAGTTATGATGACTCTGACACTGATTCTGACAGTGATGAAGAAACAGGTATTTTTTACTCACACCATCAATGTATAGATAAAGGTAACCAGCAGTTAATTTCTTTAGGAGACACGGAAAATAGCAATGAAAATAATCAGAATATTGATGACTGTTGCTATTCTTTCGGCCAGAAGAGAGAGTATACTTTGCAATGCCAGTCTAACCATGAAGATGAAGAACTATCCTCAGGAAAATATGAATCTGCATCAGAAGTTTCTGAGGAAGGATGTGTTAATCTTACATGTACCAGCGAAGAAGACAGGCAGCAGGAAACAGAAGAAGAATATGGGACTTGTGTCAAAAGTAAACACATGCCACAAGATACCACTGAGCCTATTCAGTCTGAAAATACCTTTGACACCAAAGGGATGTACTGTAAGAGTGAACAAAATAATAAAACACAGCTTAAGGTTCAAAGTTCTCAGCTTCTTGATGATATTGAGGCATCTGACATTAGCCTAACAGCCTTCCCAATTACAAAGAGAGCTACTGATGATAATGAAAGTACTCACACAAATATGCTTCTCTCTGAATGCTCTATTCATAGTATGAGTACAAAGAGTAGTACCATGCCAGTGTTACATTTGAATCTTGGGCAGAAGCAGAGGGAAGCAGTTTTTGCAGAGGCAAAAGTATTAAATGATACGGCTGGTATGGAACAACTGAAGGAGAGTTCATCCCAAATGGACAATAAATTGCTTGTGGATATGCCTTATATGAATGATGGTGATAGTTCACTTAGTGACCAAGTACATCCAGTCACCAGTAGGAAGCATGGTCAAATAGGAAGAGGTTCTGAAATTCTTACAGAAAATAAAAATAGAGTAAACGTTATGGAGGAATGTGATTCCATGGGGCTCAGTAAAAGTCCCATTCAGATGGAAAGCCTTGGGGAAATATTTGATGCATCAGTAGTTAAAGCTGATAGAGAAGCTCCTTTTTCAAGTAAAGAACAAGCAAATGTTGATCAAGCTTTGCTTGACAGTGGAGGTGGTGCAGAATCAGATGAATTTAAGAGAGATTTCAACATTTCTGCTTCTTTGACACTGTATACAACAGACATGAAAGATGATGACCATTCAGAATTAGCTAAAACTGAATCCTGTTTCTTTGAGGACAGAGAAAGAGGAGAAAAGGGTATACAGAATGAAAAGGATTTTCTGCTAAACAGGGAAGAAATGCATTCAAGTGAATTTAACACTTGCTCTTTTGCCCCAGCTGATACAGTGAAACCAAAGGAAATTAGCATAACTGAAGAAACAAGGAGGCTTATCTGTCAAAATACTGGCAATGTTCTTAAAGACTTTTCAGAAAACAAGAGCAGCAATGATAATGAATTTTCCCCAGTAGGAGCAGATGCTTTAGGAGGTATTCAGGATGCCACAGAATCAGGGGAAGGGAGTGAAGTGCTGCGTTCTGGGAGTCCTACCCATACCACTGATGTTTCTTCTGCAGTTCTGAGCAGCGTAGGGGCTGACTTCAATTACGGTGCCCAGAAGGAACATGAGACGCTGAAAAACACAAAGGGAGAAAATTTCATGGCCAGTGAGACTTCTTCCCTTGGAAATGGTTTCAAAAAAGAAGTGTCCATGGAGTCATCACAAAAGGAAACAGGACCCTGCAAAGATTTTCAAGTTAAGGAAGGTATTTCACAGTGGCCAGAATTGTCTGACACACTAATGGAGGACTTAAGGAATATATTACACAGGAAGCTGAAACTGGGACATGTTTACTGCAAGCAGGAGGGTGAACCTCTAAGTTACTCCGACACAAAGATTTTAATGCAAAATTTACTTACAATGGTTCGAAGCACCCAGCTTGGGAGTGACACGTCTAGTGGGGCAAATTTCAAGCAAATAAGCAATGCTGTTAGAACTGCTTTAAAGGTTACCACACCGTGTGCGGAGTCGAAGGACAGTGATGCTCTTTTATTGCTTTGGCCTGATTGCAGAAGTCCTGATCTTCTTCGTGATATTCTGAAGCAGGAATCCTGCAAGCAAAAGACAGAGGATCTAGGTAAAAGGAAGAGCGAAACAGAAGCGAAAGCTCCTGTTTCGAAACTTACTGCTTCTGAACTTCTGGAGATTTTTCAAATCTCACCTGGAGATGAAAGTACAAGCAAATTAGAAGAGCTGATAAGTGGTTTGCTTACGAGCTCACAGGTTGCTGGTATCACAACAGAAGGAGAGGGTGAAGGCAGAGTAGATGGGCTTTGTACTCTTTTCTCAACAGAACAGTCGGAATTTGGATCAGAAATTGCTAAAGAGAAAACATTGGCAGATGACACAGCCATTGCTTGGAAAAGTGACCAGGAACATGGGAAGACAGACAGCTTGTCCAAAGGCTTTGCTGAGCCTGTTTTCAAAACAAAAGAAGCAGTCCTGGAGGACACCCCCACCAGCACGGTAAGTAACAACAGCTGGTATGTGCTATGTATCCTGTGTTAAAGGAATCGCATGAATCCTTCCAAGTGCAGGAGAGAATAATTAAACTGGAAAAATGGTTGAAAAATTAAATGATAAATTTAAAACAATTATAATTAAAACAAGGACTTCTGTTGCTTATTTTCAAGTCGGTTCATTTGGAAAACGTTTTTCTTATTGTTATTTCAGTTTGATGGAGTACAGCAGTGTTTAAAGTTAACAGAGAAAATGCGAGGACATTTGGCAGTGGTTCAAGATATGAAAAGCCACCTAAATAACCAGCAGCCTATTAGTAACAACCTGGAAATACTAAAAGATGAACTGGAGCAACTAGAGGTAAGTAAAGTGTTCTTTATGCCTGTTACTCCAGTGATGAGTGCTAGGAAAAGCCCTCAGATAAAGCGAGATTTCAAATATAATTAAAGTAATTCAGATTTAAGCATCTTTCTTGCTTAGTAACTTAATGCATTTTATATATATTCTCTTTGTAGACATTTGAATCAGGACTGGCTACCTTTGCAATTATCCTAAAAAAGGACATGAAGTTGACAGAAGAATTTTTAAAGTTTTGTCACAGGAATATTCCTGAAGAGAATCTTAAAGAGCTAAAGATAAGCTATGACTATTTGCAGGAAGCATTTTTGGTGGTCTGTGATACGTCTTCAAAGCGAGTAAAACAAATAGTGTATGCTGTTGACTCGGAAATGGTATGTTTTTATTGGTGTATGTTTTTCACGATGGCCAGAAATGGCTGACACACTAATGGAAGACTTAAGGAATATATTACACAGGAAACTGAAAATGGGACATATTTACTGCAAGCAGGAGAGTGAACCCTTAAGTTACTCCGACACCAAGATTTTAATGCAAAATTTACTTACAATGGTTCGAAGCACCCAGCTTCACAGAATCACAGAATCTTAGGGGTTGGAAGGGACCTCTGTGGGTCATCTAGTCCAACCCTCCTGCCAAAGCAGGGTAACCTACAGCAGGCTGCACAGGACCTTGTCCAGGCGGGTCTTGAATATCTCCAGAGAAGGAGACTCCACAACCTCCTTGGGCAGCCGGTTCCAGTGCTCCATCACCCTCAGAGGGAAGAAGTTCTTCCTCATGTTCAGATGGAACTTCCTGTGCTTCAGTTTGTGCCCTTTGCCCCTTGTCCTGTCGCTGGGCACCACTGAAAAGAGTGTGGCCCCATCCTCCTGACACCCACCCTTCAGATATTTATAAGCATTTGTAAGGTCCCCTCTCAGCCTTCTCTTCTTCAGGCTGAACAAGCCCAGCTCCCTCAGCCTTTCCTTGTAGGAGAGAGCTTGGGAGTGACACATCTAGTGGGGTCAAATCTCAAGCAAATAAGAAATGCTGTTAGAGTTGCTTTAATGGTTAATGGTTTTCTTCATGATAATTCACCTAAAAAGAAAGGATATGGTTTTGCTTTATTTTGTTTTATGTTAATATCAAAATACATGTATGATTGTATTTAATGTGGTAGAAAATGTGACTAGACTCCAGAGGCATAAATAAATATACAACTTCCTTTCTAGTCTAAACTTGCAGTATTACACCAGAAACTTTTAAGCAAGCTGCAAAGTTTTTCAGACTGGATCACAGAAAACAGTAAAATCATGAATGACTTCATAGTGAATACCAGCGATATAGAAGAGATGAAGAGAAGTTTACAGCTACTTAGAGTAAGTATCCTTTATGGCAGGTGTTGGTGCTTCTCACAAATGTTACTACTTATTATGAATTATTAGCTAGGTTTTGTATACCTGTTCATTAACCTCTATCACTTAGACGGCTAGAAGTAATTACTTAAGAAGACAGCTACTTGATAATCCACTAATAAAATCATGTTGATTTGTTTTTTATATTGAGAAAAATTACGATAGAGTTTGGTTTAACAAGAAAGCTATTGGTTCTGCTTACATTTGTTGCAATAAATCTGACCCTTTTTGAAAAGGTAATTTATAATACAAGTATTTCAATTATTAAAATTTGCTATTTATGCATAAGATCCAGAATCTTTACTGAAGTTCAGTTGCTTTCCATATCAATTACATATGAGAACAGAAGATGAGGAGAGATAGAAAGCCTCTTCATTAGACACACTCCACGTCAGATCAAGTTTTTAGTAGGGTTCATACACCACTGTATGTATGAATGATAAAAATTACATTATTTTACTGTGCTTTGATAGGGTTCCAGTATGCATGGTAATGTCATAGGGGCTGCACAGTGTGTAACTATTGGCAGAATTTGCCACACTGCTGGAGGTGGGGCTTCTTGCTGTGGAGTTAAGAATAGGAATGCTTTCAAGTAACTATTTTAACATTTCTGGGTCTTCAGACCTAGAACCTAGAAATGTTAAACCTAACCTGCCATAAATCTTCCAGAGTTGATGGTCAGACAATTTTCAGACATCCGTCTGAGAGGGCAAAGAAAAGAGATGTTCAGGGTCATCTTAGTTATTACGTGGACATGGACTGTCCGAGCGGCAAACCATGCACAAATTCAAATGTCATATCTGAATGTGTCAGAATGATTCTGAGAGTTTTCACTTACTGTCTCCCAAAAGCGTTTTGGAACAGGAGCTAAGAACAGAGGGTGGCGATGTTTGTGTTTTATTTGTACTGAATTTGTCTTCATTGTTAGTCATTCCCTTCTCTTCATTTACAGAACAGTGCTGCAGAGCTCAGCTGTAAAAAAATGCAACTGGAGTCCACTGCGTTTGATGTTCAGTTCTTCATTTCTGAAAACGCCCAAGACCTTTCTCCTAATCAGAGCAAACAGCTGCTGAGGCTCTTAAATACCACCCAAAAATCTTTTCAGGAAGTACAGGAAGCGATAACATCTCAAGTGGAAAGTTTAGAGACTCAGTTACAGGCAGCGCGAGAGCTGGGTGATCAGAAGGTTTGCCTTTGTGTGTAAATGTGTGCGGAGTGGTTTTGTCTATGGATGAGGAATTTTAATATCAGCATGCAGTATTAAGTGTATTCCTGTCTTCTCAGTTTTTACTGCAGATACATTAATAATTCTACAGAGATGGTATTGATCAGCTTTAGGGAACTGTCATTTTTGTCTTTCCTTGGTACAGTCACAGAAACAGGATATTAGATTATGGTCAGATACAGTTTTGGGCATTAGGATCTGTACAGCCTGAGGTGACCAGGTCTGCTCCTGCTAGCAATGAGAGTAGTTTACTTGAGGTTTCTCCTAGGTGTTGTTTGTTTAGCAGCTATATCAGTAATTAAACAAAGCAGTGAACTCTTCTGGCTGCAGCTGCATTGATCACTGAATTTACTATCGCTCATTACTTCTGTCTTGCTGACTTTTTTTCCTCTGATTTGTCAGGTCATCTGCTTCTGTGACTTTTTTTTTCTGGGTCTTTATAGTCAACCAGATGTGTTTAAAACCATCATATAGATGATATAGCATGGCATGTTTTGGCTGAGGCAGGTTAGAGGGACAAACATGAGTAAATCAGCTAAGATATTTGTAGTTCTGGGCACGGGGAAGGCTAAGAGTCAAGTTGGGACAGTTACCTCTTCAGCTGGCATGGCTGCAGGTGGCAAGCATAAGCAGCCTTTAGAGAGTTAGAGGAGGCTGGCTGGTAACTTCATCTGCTCTGCTCTCACAGAAGCACTGTTAAGACTTAGAATCACCATCTCAGCCCCCAGTTTGTGCATAAGGAAAGGCGTTTTAGCATTCTGAAGACTTTGTTTTATTTTGCTGTTTTAAGAACATTCGTTTCCACCATACTTTGTGAAAGAAACATAAAATTTAGTAAACGGAAGGCACAGATAACTTTCCTAGGTATTAGTAACAATAATGAGCTTGCATGTTTTGTTCTTTACTGCTGCTTAAAAAGTGAACATTTTCTATTCAGATAACATATTATGCATACCACCAAGATCTAACTCACAATCACAACTAACCTCTGTTTTGATATCCTTTTTTCAGAATTAATAGAGTTTATCACAGGTTTCAAGCGGTTAAGAGACTGGATTTTCCCTCCTGTTGTTTGGAGATTTCATCCTTCGCATATGTGCATGGTCAGACTTCTATTGGGCAATTCCATCAAACATGGTCTCTTTTACTTACAAGATATTGAGGTTTATCCATAACTTCTGTATGGTCATCTTGCTCTTTGTACCACTGCTATCATGTTTACAGCATACTTCTAAAATTATTGCTTTGCAATATTGATGTTCACAGGTAATTCCTATTAGAGTGTTTGTTAGTCCCTGAAGCGAGGACAGTTTTGTTTTATTGTTCGATTGTATTTGACTCTAATGTAGGATGTGGCTGAACGGCAGCAGGAATGCAAAGAGAAACTGCAGGAAATCTGTGATTTGCTTACGCAGACTGAAAATCGACTCATCGGACAGCAAGAGTCTCTTGTTATTGGAGACAGCAAGGCTGAGCTAGAACAATACCAGACCAAACAGGAGGTAGGCACAATTCTAATTGGATAAGTTAAAGAAAACTGGGTGCATGGGAGACTGACTAGACTCTTTGTTGAATAACAAGACTGTCACGTGAGAGGAGAGTAAAACAGATTTGTTTGAGCTGCCAGAAGTAAAGGCGTGCATTTAAACTGTTGCCCATGAATACACTCCAGTATGTGCCAGTGGGAGGAAAGAAGCTTTCAGAGTAGGAGATACTAGAATAGGGACTATGTACTGCACATTTCAAGAAGCCCTCTTGGAGCAGGCCTGATATTTGTTATCTGTTAGCTTAAGATTGTTCCTGCTGGATATGATAATATCACACTTGTTTATTACACTAGAATAACTTAACGAGCTTTTTAACTGGTATCGGGGAGCGCTTATTCCTGTTCACAGTATTTTGAAGAATTTTGCTGCAAGGCTTTCTCTTGCTTGAGGCTTTCCATTGCCTCAGTCTTGTTTTGGTTTGATTTCTGATTTTTTCTGGTGTTGCTTGCTATCCCCTTGGTGTCCTTGTGTAACAGAGCCCTTCCAGTTTGCTTGCCTTGCTATTGAGACCTTGCTTTTCAGCCGTGTCCTGTCATCGATAAGCATTTACTCTGTCCTGACTGATACTGATTGAATTCATGGTTCTTCTCCTAGTAGTAGCTTACCATACTGTAGCGCCCCAAATCAGGTTTAGTAATCTATAAAGGCAGAAATGTCCTTATTAGTTTTGCCTTGCTTTACTTACCTTCAAAGTAACACATCTAGTTTGTTGAAGTTCTCCTTATGGTCAGTGGAAAGATACAGACACCCCTGTAGTACCTCTTAATATCGCTTACCTGTCTTCAGAATTTATGACCTAAATGGGATGCCCATGGGAGTGAAGAACTGATACAGCATACGCTTCATTTTTTTTCCATCAGCTGTTTGTGACTGCCTAGCAGACTAGTTGTTATTTGGTGACTAATTTCTTGTAGACACCATTGTAGAAGTGTCTCAGGAGTGGAATGGGGGGTTAGAAAAGGTCTTTCATATAGATCAAGTCAGAGCGTTCATCCTTAGTGAGCTGTTTGAAAGGGAACACAGAGATCTTTGTCAGAGAAGGAGAATCTTGTCTTAGTATAGTGTCCCCAGGAAAGTCTTTCTAACATACTTGCTGAAGTGTTAAAATGAGCTGCAGTTTTAACTGCAAACTGTTCTAAAAGTACTGCAAGATCTGTGGTCTAGAATGAGAATCGAGTGTTTTGTCTTGCAGCTTCAAGAGTGTTACACTGCCTATAAAGATAAAAACCCATTATTTTAGTAACTGGGTGAAGGTATTCAACAGCGTAATTATTGTTATAATTAAAGCTCCCCTCTGACAACTGGGAGGCAGATTTTTTTAATCTGATGCTTATCATAGGAGTAGGCAAACTGCTTTGGATAAACAAAAACTGAACATCTGTCCCTGTGAAATTTAATGGATTTAAACCTTCTTTGGAGATTGAAATACTATGATTGATTACAATTAAAGAAAAATATTCTTATGGCGTTTCTGGCATGAACAAAACCAAGAAATAAGGGAAAACTTCCACCTGGTAAAGATGACTACAAGTTTCTGAATCTTATTCAGTCGTCTTATTTTCTGTAGCTTTCTGTTAGGATAGTAATAAAACGGAATTTCTCAGGAGACTCACCTTGCTAACTATGGTGTAGCAGATTTACTTTATCTCTTGATATCTAAAAAATTAAGATATATTTTCTTCTGTGTACGTGGAAATACAATATTTGAGCTGCTAAACAAAGGAAGAAAGTGGCCTCAGTCTGAATAGAAGGTTAAGCCAACAGACTTGAAATTAAAAAAAAAAAAAAGACAGATTGAGCTGCAGCAACATTGTTGGATGTTGAATTGATTTTATTTTTTTTAGTAATCCTATCTGCAAATTAGTAATGTCTCATGTACTCTCCCAAGTTAGAAGGGACCTGTGTGGGGCTTACCCTTAGAACAAAGATAGTTCCAGTGAAGTTAATTGCAAAGATCTAGTGAATAATTTAGTTCTATTTGCTTTCTTTTTTTCTCGAAAGGAGATCCAAAAAGACATGAGAATGAGTGCCCAGGCACTGGCAGAGGTTGTGAAAAATACTGAAACCTTCTTGAAAGAGAATGGAGAAAAATTGTCACGGGAAGATAAGACTATTCTTGAACAGAAACTGAATGAAGCTAAGACAAAGTGTTTGCTCCTTAGCCAGAAGGCAGAAGAGTCCAAAAAAGAACTGGATAAAGCTATGACAACAGCAATTAAGCAGGAAACGGAAAAGGTTTTTAGGCTACCATTTCATACCTTTATTCGAACTTTTTGCATGTCTTAGGGGATTAGTCTTGCAACTTCTTATTGATATGCTGTGGAGAGATAAAAATCGTATTTCATTTGGGTGACTAATAAGCTGTTTGCTGGTTTATTTTCTTTGTAAAA
>Ga0065711_1044851_pt1 | contig 13836 bp, 8 predicted proteins | sample Hoacrofraction12_FD_59098 | JGI IMG/M metagenome (GOLD analysis project Ga0065711, IMG submission 59098) | Hoatzin crop microbial communities from Cojedes, Venezuela - Epithelial fraction 12 v2 (version 2) | ecosystem: Host-associated > Birds > Digestive system > Esophagus > Crop | place... | reverse complement strand
GACGGGGGCGGCAGCGGGGGGGGGCGGGGTGGGGAAGATGAGACAGGAGAAAAAAAGGGTAAATTCAGAAAAACCCCAGTGGGCGAGGAAAAGAAGTGTGGAGGGGTGGGATCAGTTACCACCACCACGGATTTGACGATGTCCAGCGATGTCCGGTCGGCTTAGTCTCTGTGCAGGTGTGGAGGCCCCGACGAGGGCGGAGCCCAGCAGCGAGGCAGCGAGGAGGAGAACAAGAGAGAGAGAGCACTCCGAGGAGCATGTGCTGCCCTTCTATAGGGGCATTTGCGCATGCGCAGAGCATGTCCGCGTACGTGCAGTTTGTGCCATGCGTGCTGCCCACTTAGACAAGTCCGCTCTTGCCCGTCCACGCACTACTCTGTGTGCAAGCACTTTCCTGCAGGTCGTTGTGGAGGCTTCTTTCCAGAGGCCAGCAAGAGATGACAACGGCAATGTCGAGAAAAAAACAGTTTGTAGCAGTCTTCTACACCAACATATAAGTAACAACAGCAAAACAAAACGAAAAAGATCTGCTCTAGGATTCCCATCTCTTCCAGTCCTCTTTATCTCACTTCCCCTCTGGAAGCCTCAGGCCTCAAGCTGGGGTAGCATTTGCCAGAAATTTTTCAGGAAATCTCCCTACAGTCTTCATAGATCTTTGTAAATCTCTCTCCTTTTTTGTAGTATAAAGGATGAAAATGGTACTCTCTTCACAAGGCTACTTCTTCCCAACACTTTTTCTATAATCTTCAGAATGCAGCATCTGTTTCAACAGCCAAGAGTTAAAAAATACGGTTTGAACATATTAAAAAAACCAATGTATTCTCTAATGACTAACCAATAGCTCTTTTGAGAGCTTTATATTGATAAGCTCATTCAACCACCAACCAAGCACATAGTAACTCATATTTTCTGTCCTGGTTATCGGATAAGATAATTCAAGCTAGCTATTCAACAGCTTTCACTGGCAATATTTCAATGACAATATGGCAGATGACACCAAGTCCGGACAGATGACACCAAGTTGGGCAGGAGTCTTGATCTGCTTGAGGATATAAAGGGTCTACAGAGGGATCTGGCCAGGATGGATCAATGGGCCAAGGTCAATTGTATGAGGTTCAACATGGCTCAGTGCCAGGTCCTGCACAACAACCCCATGCAACTCAACAAGTTTAGGGAAGAGTGGCTGGAAAGCTGCCCAACAGAAAAAGACTTGGGGGTTCTGTCTGACAGCTGGCTGAACATGAGCCAGCAGTGTGCCCAGTGGGCCAAGAAGCCCAATATCGTCCTGGCTTGTATCAGGAATAGTGTGGCCAGCAGGAGTAAGGAAGTGATTGTCCCCCTCTACTCTGTACTGGTGAGGTCACACCTTGAATAAGGTGTTCACTTTTGGGCTCCTCATGACTAGAAAGACATTGAAGAGCTCGAGCACATCCAAAGGGCAACAAAGCTGGTGAAGGTTCTAGAGAGCAAGTCTTATGAGGAGCAGCTGATGGAACTGGGGTTGTTTAGCCTGGAGAAATGGAGGCTGAGAGGAGAACTTCTCCCTCTCTACAACTACATGAAAGGAGGTGGTAGTAAGGTATGTGTCGGTCTCCCAGGTAACTAACGATAGGATAAGAGCAAATGGCCTCAAGTTGCCTTAGGGGAGGTTTACATTGCATATTAGGAAAAATTTCTTCACTGAAAGGGTTATCAAACATTGGCACAGGCTACCCAAGGAAGTGGTTGAGTCAATCCGTCCACATGATAATCCTGCTGAGTTACGTAAGGAAATAGTTAAGGGTTTCGCTATCTCCTGTCAGCAAGAAGTGCTAATTCCAAAAACACATTCTGCTTTCTTTGGCAGATTTTTAAGAGTGCATGCCCTAAATGACTGTTGGTCTGCACGATAATCTGAAATACTACACAAAAAACTTTTATAAAACTGTTAATTGTGGTTATTTAAACAACATTCATTTTAATGTTGTAAAATTACCTGTTTATAGCTTCATTCTGCTTTAGAGTTTGGAATTTCCTGCCCCTCCTCCATATGGGCAAACATTCACAATGTTACATCGTCAATTTTCAGTATCAAGAAACAAAATTAGATTCTAAATTCAGATGCTGTCCTTATTAATATCCCAAGTCTTACATGGGTATAAGCCTAGAGGTATAATGTCTAGGTATTAACTTACATGGTAAACACATATGACTTTAGATCTAATCTCTGAATGTCTGCAAGAATCAATTCTTATTCTCCCGGAATAGAACACAATAGTAAACATACTGTTTTAGTTTACAGCTCCTCCAGAGTTTTCGTTTTTCCATTTAGTATCACAGTCTACAAACGTGTGGATTTTCCTGAATGCCTGATCTTCAGCATTTGCATATATTTAAAATATCTGCATGCAGGAATGAGGATTCCTGTCTCAATTTGGTTGCTTTCTAAGCCTTTGTTTTCCTTTTTTAAATTTTCATTTGAGTTTGTGTGGGTTTTTTTCAATCAAATTATACTGTGGATATAGGTTTCTTTTAAGTTTGCACACACTTGAAAATACCCCAAAATCTAAGCCACAATGTGGCAGTATGGTGCATAAGATCTAAGAACTGAGCTTTTGACTTTGTCCTTTTCAGTCTAAAGGGACAAGAAAATACTAAATATCTAAAGATTAGGAATCTGTCGGTCTACATCTGGCATTTGTGACCCCCACACCTTACCCATGGATCTTCACAAGTGAAGTAGCTTTATCCGCTAATATAATTTTAGTGCTCACTAACTTAGTGGTAAGCTAAACAAAGTAGGGCAAAACCAGCATGAAACACAAGCCTGAAACAAGGAATCACACTTAGCACTTTGGGATTCCTTCTTTTTCTTCTCTATGGTTACAAATTATAATCCATGCTGTGTACACTTCCATTAAAGGCTACCTGGCAGCAACTCAAAGCAAAACTTTAGATGAGTGCTGTCTAGCACTTTGAAAGTTCTGTAATAATATATTTTGAGTCTCTAATGGAACTGAGAAAATCTTTCACACAGACTGTCATGGAAGGGAAGGTTAAAACATGGCTCAAAACAAGACTAGACAAAGTCACAGAGAGCATAGATTTCTTGTTCATCATCAAACATAATGATGTGGAAACAACTACTAACTCATTGCTTGGAACTGAGAATATATCCAGAGCATAACGTAATGAAGAGCATCTTGCACAATGTATTAAGGTATAAAGGAAATGTCTTTCTTTTAAAATTTCTATTTTTATTTAGTTGTCATTGTCTAGCATAAAACCACATTTTTATACAAAAGCTGTTTATAAAACAAGTGGCATCATGTTTTCACTATTTTTAAACTCTTTACTGAGCTTTGGATTCTGGACGCTATTGGAAACAGAGACAGCGCAAGCTTTTGTATGAAACAACTGAAATAATAATTAGCAAGACCTATGTTCCTCCTTGATCCTGATATCCAAATATATATATAAAATAGACAATCTAATAGCAATAACTCCTATAAGAAGATTGAGAATATTTTGCTTCAGTGTAAAGATAAAAGATTAATGCTATGCAAAGCCTGGCTTTTACCTGCATTTCTGCTAGAACAGTGTAATTTCTTGAGGAAGCAACACAATCTGTACTAAAACTTGGGCTTTCTATTCATTTACATTTTGAATATTACGTCTGAAAGGCATTTTTTTAAGTATTCAAATAAAATTGCTCTTCTGTGAAAGAAATTATTTAATGTTGAAGAGCCAGCATTTGAATCTGTATTACTTTACACACTTTTTTTGGTAAAACATGCAAAATGCGAAATGTCTGTGTTTCATATGCCTCTCACTTTTGGAAAGAGAGCTTAAGAGGCCACCAAGGGAAATTTGATTTAAAATCACTTTCTCCCCTTGATTTTTGCTTCCACTTATCCCTTTTGTCTCTCTCCAAAAAATCTATCAATGAGAAACATTTTGTTAAATTTTTCACCCTTTTCACAATTTAATGCATTTTCTAAATTTCTGAGACTTGAAAGTTTCTGAAGCCCTCAGAACAAATGGGGTTTTTTTGTTATTGCATGCTATGAACATCTTTCCTTACTTATTTTTACTGTTATCACTGAAGATTAGGCCAAACATGCTGTTATTTATATCTCCCGGAAGTTCTTAGATCTGATATTTTCTGGAAGAACAATGTGTTGTTTTTTCTCCTTGTCCTGGGATCATCTGGTCTAGGGTTAATTTTCACAGGAAGCCGGGTGGGCTAATCCAAACTAGCCAGCCAAATGGTATATTCGATACCATGTGTCATCATGCTAAATATGGCTGAGAGGAGGGTAATTTTGCTACTCAGAAGTGAGCTGAGCATTGGGCAGTGAGAAGGTTGCACTCTGCATATTCATCAGTATTCTTCTTGTTATTTTCTTCTTCCTTTTGCTGTCTATTAAACTGTTTTTATCCCAGTCCACAAGTTTTGCCTTTTCCTTCTGATTCTCCTCCCCATCCCACCAGGGGGTAGGAGTGAGAGAGCAACCATATGGTTCGTTGCTGCTGGCTGGGACTAAACCTGACAATCCTACAGTACTTTTCTTAAAGATTTATGTGAATATATTTTAGGAGAATAATGACATGTCTGAACTATTCAAAGTACAATTCGGCTTATTATTTTATCTATATGTTACATTTGGTATGACTATTTCCTATCTTAAATATAAATATAGCTATGATTTTAGAGCAATTCATATAAGAGGCAGATGTGTCTGTTAGTACCATCTGATTCTGCAAATGACTGAGCATTAACACAAGGTTTACAGAATGTTGATATTAACACTGTATATTATTTTATCAAAGTGAAGTCAGCATGAGAAGGTTCTTTCAAAGTACTTAGTAGCTTAAACTGCTTCTGCAATGTTCCTTTCCGACAATAACAAAAAATAGAGTACCAACACCAAATATAACAGTTTTGTTACTTTCCTCAGATATATCCACTGATAAACACTTTACTCCCATGAATACAAGTCTATTATTTTCTTATTCCACAGGATACAAATCAAGATAATCACTACCATGTTCAATCTAGATCTATTCTGACAGTATCAATGTAATTTAAAAATATTCCATTTACCTGTTTAGAGAAAAGATTCTTAGAACCAGATGAAAGCAGTAAGACATGTAAAATACTGCTTTCTAGTAATAAGGTATCAATTCTAACAGATGCTGATGATAGATAAAAACTAAGGGCAAAGTATAGATACATTTATTTTCAACACTAAGCTCAGGGTAAAGATATCACTCAATATCATGCAAGAAGTCTAAACAGAGTTTTAAATAAAGACTGTGTGTAGCTTGTGTGCTGGGATGTCAATGGCAAATAAGAACAGTCATGAAAAGCATGGCCAGTAGAGAAAATCTTCAGCAGTTTTGTAGTTGTCTTTGAGAGAATGACAAGCTAAGGGCAGCAGAGCTTTTGTTGTTTCTTCCATTGGGGAGCAACTGAATGGTATCATCCTATACACACTTATTATTATATAGCCAGAGCAGATTATTTGTGGTTTGATTCCTGTGTATATAGAGAAGAGACTTGCATCCAAATAATTGTACAGATCATGTCTAGACTCACACCACTACAAAGCCATGGAAACAAGTAGTTAACAAAGTCGACAGCAAACCGGTTTGTCAGCAAATGCTTCTGCTGGACCACTTCCGCTCTCCAAATGAAAGACCTTACACAGCCAGGCTTTAGTCTTAAATTCATCAATTCCTGCAGACATACAAATGGAGCATATAATTTCTAACCTAAAGAAAATGTAAAATACAGGGCTTCCTTGAGTATTTCTATTTATTATTAATCGTATCTGTTATAGTGGAGCTATTGACAGTCTGTATCATCCTGTTACACAGAAAAGAGTTTGAGATACTCTCTGGCAACTTGCTGAAACAAATACATAATACTGAAAATTGTTTTCCACAGTGGGAGACTTCTAAAAGAATATCAGATGTACATCAGATAATCATTGAGTTTACATCATATCATCAGCATTCTAATCCCAAAAGAGCTGTCACAGACAGACAAAAACCCATCAAAGCATAGTGCATTTCACAGCTGTGTATACATGGTGTGAATGCAGACCACAAGCTGTTCTTTCGGCCACTTCCTCAATTGCTTTTGATATCTCTTGGGAAAAGCCAGTTCAGGTATTCTGCTGAAAAGAAGTGGTGTAAAATTTATGGCCAATGCAACAGTTGTGGCTATCTGTCAGTCATGAAAGTTTTCACCCTGAAAGGTCTGAAACATGCTGAATATTTTAAGATTTAATTTTCCAATTTAGCTGTTCTACTGAGCAAAATGAGACATGTAGAGCATGATTTTCAAAACAAGTGGAAATGACACACTTTTATCATGCATTTAGTGGTAAAAGTTTCCCTGGATTTGATAAGGGCAAAAGTTCTAATGTCACCAAATATTTTTTTTTAAAAAGCACCATAATTTACTGTCTAAAATTATTAAAAATCTGCAAGTGTAACTGTATTTATACTGTTATCACAAAATACAGTGTCATGTAAACATTAAAGTAGCACAAGTTGCAGAAAGACAAAAACAAAAAGCTGTAAAATCTAAAATCACTGAATTCTCTACAAAGAACTTAGATGAAGTCTTCATATTCCCACCATCCCAAGTATGGAACGAAATACAAATGATCATTCCCACACAATGACAAAGATACGAGAAATCTTTAGTGTTAACAGTACAATTTCCACCTAATTAGCTATCTTAATATAGCAGAGGAGGAAAATAATGACTGTATTGCCAATAATCCCATAAACTGAACTGATTGGTAATTTCTGGTGCAAGTTTTTAACGGTCAAATGTAGTTTCCAGCTACTCAAAATCTCCCACAGGAAAACTGAACTTTTGCCAACATTTTTAAGGGTCAGTCAAGAAAAATGAAGTAACATTTTTTGCTTGGGTAAGTTAATACTAAGACTACCAAATGTCCCACAACAGAGTTCATTATTTCAGTGTACTGTACCCACTTCAATTACACTTGGTACATCCAGACTAAAGGTCTGTTGTGTGGGAGACAGGACTTTCTAACAAGCTATACCAAGATTCTTCTGACGAGTCCCTTCCAGGAACTAAAAATTGTCAGTTTTCAGTCTTCCATTATATAGGTAATCTGTATGTTCTGCATACTATTAAGCCCTGAAAAAAGAAGATATTTCATCGAATTTCACTGAAGACATCCATTGCCTACGCAGTGCATTGACTATATAGTGTCTGCATATTATGTAATATAACTATTATAAGAACATAACAAAAATATAAAGACATAGAAAGGGAAACATGTCTTCTGTTGAACTAGACTAAAATTTGGCTCAATTCAATGTTTGTATCAGACTGAGGTGCCACAATGACTGCCAGTGTAACGACTGAGATATCCATGCCTTCATAGATTTAAGTTCTTGAGCTCCTTTTAGATCAGGGCAAAGAAGAAATATTTGTGGATTATTCCAGAATTGTGGATTTCTCCCGCAATTCAAAATGTCAATAAGTGCTGTGCATTCATAAGGCTATAAAACAAGCTGCTAAGTTCTTCATTTGTCTAGTAGTCCAAGCTTAGGAGGCTGTCAGCTGGTAATATTCAGTTGGCAACACTCAAGAAAGATTACCTCGAAAACTTATTAAAAAGGAAGGTAATGAGAATGGGGGAATCATGATAGAAGGAAGTACATAGACTGATAAAATCACATATCCACTATCAGAGATGGAGTTGATTTTTTATATTTAAAATTAAAATGCTTCCCCTGAAATTGAAATATTTAATATTCCTAAACCATAGCTATAGAAGAAGGATATTTTAAATTAGAGGAAATGCTACTTCCTGCATTGTGTTTATTTCCAATTATATAAAATTGACACTTGAATTCCTCAGTAAAACAGCTGTGTGAGTCATAAGTTTCCTTCACAGCTTGCTTCGTTGTGCTAAAAATCTTTACCTTGTCATTAACTCGGGAAAAAAAATGAAAAAAACAGAAAGGTAGAATGAAAAGCACTTAAGGTTGGGGCTCTTTAATTCTAGCTGAACTATATACTACTTAACTCATTAGGGTCATAGTGACAGTCAACACAATAACTATGAGCATCAAGACATGTCAACTGGCAATCAGGTTCAAAACAAGCAAGAAACAACAGTGCTTCACACAAGAGTCATGTAAATCAAAGTCAAAAAATACCATGAATGCTAAAGCTGAGGAGAAATCGGATGAACTCATGGAATGGTAACCTGCATTTCATTATTAAACAGACAGAAATTGCATTCAGCTGACAGATGAAAATAATGGAGGTCTGGAGCACACTTCAGACAGTTACTGACCTACTTTTACAGCATCTCCTTGTGACCACTGTTGTAGACAGGTGCCTGGGATAAATGAATCTTTATTTTAGTCCAGTTTGGCCATTTTTATCGTTTCCCATTTAGTCACTAGGAAGCAAATATGTGGTTTTAAGTATGTGCTCTTCATTTTTGTAAGACTTCTGCTGGAGGGAATGAGAAGAAATTATTATATATTTGAATCTATGTTCTTCAGGACAGGAATTAGTTAACATAATAAGTACCAAATTACAGTAAGAGCCTTGTCTGTCAAATTCAGTGGGTTTTCTGGCATTTTCTGAAAACCAAAAATCATACCACCTAGTAAATCACAATTTTAACTCTAAATTCTAGGGTTAAAAGAGGTTATATTAATTCCTGCAAGAAATTACAAAAAAGAGATTAGATTTACACAAAGGTGCAAAATCTGCATGTATTTTGTGAAATATATTAAAGAAATTAATTTGAAGGAAAATAGCTATGATATGAATTATGTGCACTCTTCATTAATACTGAAAATAATTATCTAAGGGCTTGTTTGAATGATTTGTCTAGGCCAGCATGTAAAACCAACAACCAGGAAAGAAAAAATATAAATCCCAGACACAGAGCACTGTATGTTCTTTTCCTCAGATCTTGCTTTATTTCAAAAAAAACAAACCGAAACAAACTTCAAAAACAGAACAAATTTAAGCTACAGTTCAGAATATCCAAGGCTTTTGTAGCTTCATTCAACTGGGAGAAGAGAGGTTAGGTCTTTCTTGCCTAATATCCCACCTTGCGCCATACTCTATCAATCTTTCCAGTTCCCCACCACAGTCACTATATATACAGGAACAGAGTAAACCCTGAGATGTCAAAGCATCATCACACTCTGTCACAATACTTGATGCTGGGGGGGAAAAAAATGCAAAAAAAACCACTGACTGTCAGTCTCAAAATCTGTACCTAGTAGTTATCTTCTGCAAATTCAAAAACAGATCAATATCCTCCTTAGCTAACTGTAACATAGAGTTAACTGTTCATACTTAGCAGTATCACAACATCCCAAACACCTCAGTGTAGAATTAAATGCCAGGGAAGAGGTCTCCATGGACTTGGTTCTTAAAAGCCTCTATCTTGATATTTGATTTTTATCTGTAGTAATCCCATGAGAAATCTGAGACGTCATTTAATGTTTGCTTAAATAGACCATCAGAGAATCAGATTTGGAAACAAAAACGAAAATCTTTCTTCTCTGAGTAAATTTGAGATTTTCAGAGCCTTGTCAGTAATCCTGAAGCATTCAAAGACACAAATAAGATGATTACATATTACATTGTGGTTTCATATACAAGAACAGGAAAGCAGTTTTACAGTTCTGTGCCTCAGCACTGTATTAAAAATTATTTCTAGTTTTCTCTTTGAGCTCAGAAGCAAGATATGATTTCATTTTCATGTTATTGTCAAGAAACAACTTTGGCACGAACTTCTGTTTGTTTCTTTTAAAGTATATGCGATGCTTAATAGAAACAAAGAACAGAAATCCATTTGCACTTGCTGCTGTTTTCAGCACTGCACAATTATCATTTCCTGAAAAGGGGAAATAGACGCTATGAAGGGGGTCTGATGTTTTAAAATAATATAAAAGCTACTCTTAAGCTCAAGGGCACTGTTTTATTCATCATTGACAAGAATAGCAAGTGGTGAGTCATGACTCTTTTTAAATTCATTCATTCACTTTTCATGCCTCTCTTTTTAGTTGGCAAACTTGCCATACCATCTGCTTTCAGCCTTCAGTGACTGAAGTTGCCTCTAACTGAGACCAAAGCCATGAATATTTAACACCTGCAAACAGAAGTAGCAGTTCTCTCAAGATCAACACCTAAGCTTAGTGGACATTTGAAAACCTGGGTCTGCGTTCGCCATCTCTAGACACAGTCAAGCACCTGCATGACAAATTCGGTAAACACAGAAGCAGATTGTGATTCTATGATTCTATGATTCTGTGATTCTGTACTTTCTGGGTCTTCCTTTTTCCACACAACCTCTTGAATAATTTCAAAAAATGTAACACAGCCATATCTGCTCATTCTAAGTTCAATTACTGAGCTCTTTTCACTACCTCAAAAAAGAAATTTCATATCTGAAACATTTTTTTCCACTTCATTTCTGTGGAGAATATTGGTATTTTCAGGGATAGATTTGTAGAAATTATTTTAATATTTGTCCTAAAGCATGCTCTTGTAATGAACATTAACTGTGAAAAAAGAACAGGAAATAAATTCTGTAAGGGTTTCTCTAATACTTTAAAATGCATGATTCAATTTAGCACAAATTTAATGGTGATGTATATTGTGGCAACCCTGATGGAGTAAGTTATGCAAATGACATTTAGTGATATTTTGGAAAGTAATTTGCAAAATGTAGTCCATACACTATATACCTCTTCTCTTTTGCTCATTTGCTACTGTTATTGAAGTTTCGCCAGGTGTTTTCTTAGCAGTTTACTGATATCACCTGAAGCAGTTAAGAAACAGTTTCTGAGTCCGCTCAGCAATGACAAGAATCTGGATAATATTTCTGGAGAGGGAAATCAAAATATTTTTAACTTGAACTTCTGACCTTTCTTACCAAAATTATACACTGAGGCTAGAGGTGCCCTTCTGTGGTGGGATATCTAGCAACAACTGCAAAAAGAGCTCCATACAGTGTCCTTCAGAAATATAAGTGAAGTAAATAAAGCCATGGATTTTAATGCTCAGTAGGAAAAGATTATTGGGAATTTTAAGACTTAGTGATCAATTATTTTTCTGCTGCACTTTTAAATTATATAGTTTGAGCTCCAAGTTAATTAATATGAAGAGGAGGAAAAAAACCATCTGTCCCCCAAAATTCTTAAGTTCTCGTTTTTGAAATTCAGTGAATTTTGTAAAACCCCCAGATTAATGCATCCAAAAGACCTGACCTAACTGTTTCTGTAATTGCCAGATTTTCAGATATTTTTGTATCTCCAAAAGTGCTAAAAAAGTATGTGATGGCTTGGGACTGACTTTATAATACTGCTTGCTTATTGCTGTGACCTTTACCTTTGCTGCTGTTAATGGTTATTTTCTTTTAAACGTCTTTATAACTGTTTAGAATTTTGCTGGGCTTTATCACCTGGGGTTAAAATTTCCATGCTTCTTGGCTAATTTATGCCGATTCTAATAAATGAAATATTTCTTTAATCTCTTACACTAGCTCTCCTCACTCCTTCTCAGTAGTATCTGGCTCTGTGATAATCTCAAACCCAAAACTGGTGGCAGATCCTTAATACTCAGCTCGAACTGCTACTTGCATAGGTACATCCTTGTAAGAACGTTATTGTTTTCTGACAGTAACAGAAGTTAATCCTGCTGTCCAATTTTTTTCCAAATTTAGACTTTCTTGAAAGTTTTTTTATTAAAATCTGATTTTTTAAGTCAGGATCCTCTTCTAAATTGAGGCTGTAATTTTTTAATATGTATTTATCACATCAGTAGGATCTTGGCATGCTCAGTTGTTGAAATAATATTTCTTTCTGACTCTAGAGTGCCATCTGTATTCTTTGAGAGCTTGCAAAAGCTTCAATGTCATACTAATAAAAGGAAATTTCAGCACAGCTCTGACAGCAGCAAAATCACCTGTAAAACATACATCACCAAGTGGTCTTCTAGCATTACTCCACAGGTGTCAGAGAAATTATCCAACTAGAGAATTTCACCCAGGCTACAGCTGTCACATCAGTCTTTAATTCTTTCCAGGTTCCTAGTTGCTTTCAATATTTGATTTAGAAAAAAAAAATCAATAAGAAAACCTGGAACAATTAAATATGATCTACCAGCAACAAATAAAATGTTTTAAGATCATAACAAAGAGACAAAAAGAGAAGAAACAGCTGCTTGCTATTTGTCTTCATTTTGCAATGTCCCACTTTCTTCTGTTGCAGCCTCACATACAGCCTGTATACATACTTTAACGTAAGATGAATCTGTGCACAGTTTACCACTTGGATATATCATGTGCATGTGACACATGCAGAGGGAAAGTAACATATATCCAATAAGCTTATCAGCTTAAAAGAAACAGCAAACAATATTTTTTTTCACGTTATTTCAACTATGCACCAGTTTAAGGTGCAAAATTCTCCCTTTCTAAATGTGACCATGTTAAAAGTTGAATTATTACTGTCAGAATGGTTTAAAGGCGTTTTTGGTAGTTGTCTCACCTTAATGGAAATACTAAATATTTTTGGAGGTAAGATATAGACAAAGTACATCAGTAGAAATATCAGCCACCATTCTACGGTTCTTTTTTTCTATCACACATATTCTACTGACTACATATATTTTTGCTTCTTGTAAAACTACAGCATAGTTTTCAACAGTGCGAAGTCTTTTCATCTTTCTATTACTGAGCTAGTTAAAGTTAATAGTGTTCTGATTAATTCTTTTTCTGGAATGGAGACTAGAAGATTATTAGAGCAAACAGTATTTGAAGGAATAAAACACAACAGTTAGTGTTACATAGAATGTCTTATCATTCATAAGTATGCATTCTGAGATGCCTAATTCACTTCCAGATTTACTAATGACATAAAATATGATTTCCTGCCCTACAGAGGTTACCTATCTACATTTTCAAAAATTATGGTACACCACTAAGTACGTACCTGTAGCTTATGGTAACTTCACAGATATTTCTTTGACTATTTTGTGTCCTTTTCTGCTTCCAGGCTATCAACTTTGCCAAAGACTATCTGCCAGAAGATCACTGCAAAGGCTGTCTGTGTGAAGGTGTTGATATGGAACGCTATTTACTTTGTGAGCAAATAATTAATACAATCCTTACATAAATATACTAAAACAGAGTACACACATGAAGTTTACAGAGACAGGAAAAGCATCATAACCAACACTTCTTTAACTGACATAAATTATTTTACGTTTTATGGGTACCCTCATGACTATCCGAATGCATTTCAGTGTTATATTTTCCCATAGCTACAGTGTAAACACAGACTACTTGCATTTTGGTTTTAACTTTATTGTAAGACCAAAAAAGGGACCATGAAAGATGGTGATACATGAGTCTCAAACAGATGAAATTTATTACTTCTATCATTTAATTTCCTTTTTACCACTTCCTCATCTGTTTGACATTCTTAATAGCTTCATGATAGCAAACAGCAAAATCATAGAATCATAGAATGGTTCGGGTTTGAAGGGGCATTAAAGACCATCTAGTACCAACCCCCCTGCCATGAGTATGGACATCTTCCACCAGACCAGGCTGCTCAAAGCCCCATCCAACCTGTACTTGAAGCCATGCAGGCTTCCGGGCATTCTTCCCTGAATTCTTCTTCATTGGGATGCATCACTCCTGAGCTTGGAGGAGGTGATCCTGGAATATTAACCATCCATCGTGGTCCCCTCTTCCCTCCAGGGCTTTGTCCCATGGTACTCCATGAGCAGATGCCTGAAGAGGCCAAAGTGTGCTCTCC
>Ga0065711_1044856_pt1 | contig 13837 bp, 10 predicted proteins | sample Hoacrofraction12_FD_59098 | JGI IMG/M metagenome (GOLD analysis project Ga0065711, IMG submission 59098) | Hoatzin crop microbial communities from Cojedes, Venezuela - Epithelial fraction 12 v2 (version 2) | ecosystem: Host-associated > Birds > Digestive system > Esophagus > Crop | place... | reverse complement strand
AGTTCCGTCTGAACATGAGGAAGAACTTCTTCCCTCTGAGGATGACGGAGCACTGGAACAGGCTGCCCAGGGAGGTTGTGGAGTCTCCTTCTCTGGAGATATTCAAGACTCGCCTGGACAAGGTCCTCTACAGCCTGCTGTAGGTGACCCTGCTTCAGCAGGAGGGTTGGACTAGATGACCCACAGTGGTCCCTTCCAACCCCTACTATTCTGTGATTCTGTGATTCTGTGAAACTTCCCACTAAAGTCTGGCACCTGCAGCTTGCCACCAAACACTGATTCTTGGAGGCATATTCCAGCCAGCAAATTCTCCAAACAGCTCCAGAGATGTCTTTATATTGATTTATCTGGATTTATTACTGTGGAAGATTAAAAAGTATATCAGATGGCATCTGAATTTGTCACCAATACCAGACCCTTGGGGGAAGTATGTCTACTAATACCAATACCAGACCCTTGGGGAAGTATGTCTACTAATATACGAAGTCATGGTTTATTTAAAAGTTGGAATGACAAGATTAGAAATAAGAAACAGAATAAACTGTATATGAATATAAGTTGAAGTTACAGTTCACCATTTCCCTTCCTAGCTCTTTAATGTACTTCAATTTGATATATATGCTAGTCACCAGGTGAGGATTATGACCCTGAAAGCTGTCCTGTAGCTGGAGAGGTTTAGTGTTTCATATAGCTACCCAGCTCTAGTCGACTTCCGAGTTCTCTTTGAGAGAAATTAGGATGAAAGGGCAGCTTCACCGGGCTGGGGAAAAGGCTTCTCTAGCCTAGTAGTATGTCTCCGACAGTGCTGGCTGTGAGAAGATTGTAAAAGAATGAGCATTCAGTGATATTTCCCCAGAAAACTCTCAAAGCTCAAGGATCCTTGAGGCTCAAGAATCTTCTAAACCAAAAATGTCTCTGTATTTCATAGCCCTCAATGAACTTGTCTTCCATGAACTTGTCCAGTCTCCTCCTGAACTCAAGTAAACCTTTAGCATCCACTGTGTGACAGGGAGGCACCGCAGCTTGAGTGCTTGCTGTGAGAAGAACTACTTCCTTCTGTTTCTTCTAAACTTGCCACTGCCCCTTACATCTTGGACATAACTGTGAACGCTGGTCCCTGGCCCACTTCCCAGCCACACAGAATCTTACAGACCTACCTGATGTTGCTCTTCTCTTTTGCCCAAACTGAAGGATCCTAGTCTACATACCTGCTTTTTGCCCAGAAGGAAACCTTTCCACTCCTTTAGTTTTTGTCCTCCTCTGAACCTTGCCCAACTGTACCTTTGTGAGGTGGGGACTTGCCAGCATCGTGTGTTCAAGATGTATATAGCCCATGACGTGATAAACAGTTACGATGATTTGTTCCATTCCTAAGACTTTCTAATGTTCTGTTCTATCCAGTGGCAGTGCAGTTTTGATTGCTCCCATCTCCGTGTACCAAGTAAATCTTTGGCTTCTTTTGCAGTAGCATGAAGTTTTGGTAAAATCCTTCCTCTCCGACCTCCATCATTTTTAAGTGAGGAGTGATGCATAAAATGTGCATGTGAGCATCTGATGATAAGGTCATTCTGACCGCTCCCTTTTTTTGCAATGAGTATCAGAAAAGGAATGATGACCTTCGGTCCTGGCATATTGTAGAAATTGGGGTGCCTTTGCCTGGGAGCCCATCAGATTCCCTCAGCTGGTGGATTGTGAATTGCATTTCGCCCAAGAAAAAGGGATCACATCACCTGTGACTCTATATAAGAGAATGGCTGTCTTGCACACATCCAGACTAGACGCAGGAAGGCAAGAGCTTTGTACATGGACTTCTTCCTTTCAGATCCAGTCAATACCAGATACTGTCAGAGGATTTGGGAAAGACTCCCTCTGGACATCCAGTGCTGATTTGAGCTCTCTCATGCTGGCCAAGTTAGTGGAAGTTTTCCATCGTAGGCTTGTTTTTTTCTCCTCAGGCATCCCTCTGAGGCTTACAAACACATATCTGGAGCATTCCTTTGTCAAAAGGGGACACATGCCATGTAAAAGACATGCATATTTATTCTTCAATACTGTGTTGAGGATTGCAGTGCAGGTCAGAAACTTGAGCAAGAGCAACTTGCCATGCCTGAAGTTTGTGGTGAAAGATTCCATCTTCCTAGATGAGCCCTGAGGAATTCCAGGCTGGAGCATCTGGACAATCTATAACCGTTTTGGGACCTTTCTCACCTGATATTTCAGGATTGACTGCAATTCATTTCCCAAATCTTGGCCAGGAGAAGGCATTTGACAAGATGTATCATGACAGTTTAATGGATAATTTCTGCACGATGGGCATCTTTTCCCTCATTCTATGAGGCATCAGTCCAAAACATCCTATGCTGCTAAAAAATGTGCAGCTAAGCTTTATGTCCTCATGGACATTAACATTTTTAACAGAGAAATATGTTGGGCCTTTTCTTTATCCCATCATTGGTTTTGATACTCAAAAGAGTTGGAATTGCATGATGTCTTGTGGAAGTTGATGTACTCTGATGTGACATGGTCTGGACCTGGCACATGGCCTGACAAGCCATGCCCTCACCAGCCTACATCTACTGAGTCGTGACTCCTTGTCCAGTGATAAAGCGGGAAAGGTACCGCAAGGGTTCACTAGTTCCAATTGCGGTGCCACAATTTGGTTTATACAATGTATTTTATTTACTTCTTATTCCTTTCTGTTGTTAAATCTGGCCCAATAGGAAGCTCAGGAGTCTGAACAGCCCTAAAGGAGCAAAACTGATCCAGTCCATGCCCTGCGCCTGTTTAATAACATTCTCCTGTGGCTCTGATCACCTTCCAAGGGAAAATGTATTTCTTCTCACTGGGGTGCTATGGATCTCTACTTACCCTGTAGGTCTTTTCCAACCTTTATGATTCTAGGTGGGGAGGAGGATCTGATCTGCATCTGTATCCTCCCCTCTCTTTCTGAACCCTGGAGAGGTGGAGAGATTGCTGGACAGTGCAGCTAGTCTGAATGAAATATATTGCCTTGTGCCTTCCCTGTTACCTCCCAGGGTTCCATAATGGCCAGCATTTCCTTTGCATCTGAGGAGTTCCCACTGAGACCTATCCAAACTGTTGGTCTTCCGCCACAACTTCCCTGTGACTTGGAAGCTCTTTTCCAAGTAAGGCCAGCTACAGGCACCATGATAACAGGTGCTTTCATAGGTCCCTGTCTGCATGTGGTGTAGACCTGTTGGGTGTACTGGAGGTTAGTCATGTCTGGTAGCTTCATGATTTGAGCCTAATTTTTAGGTTACAATTTGTTGTACGTAATTTTTTTGTTACCTGGTGCATGGATGACAGACATATACATTATTCTCTACCAGCAGAAAGAAATTGGAATATCTTCCTGCATCAAGGAAGTCTTATGAGAACATGTTACTTGATCATCTACTACCTTTTCCTGCATTCCTTCATCACTGAACTCAGCCTTCGCTGATGTCTCTTCATCTAGCCTCAAACCCCATCAAATGGTTACTCATACTCAATCACTTTCCATGCTTCTGTGTTCTGTCCAGACACCAAAAGGCTAGATCTGTTACTGTCAAGAAAATATGGCAAGTCAGCCTCTATCTACCCTTAGGTCTGTGGTATACAAGCTAAAATATTCTTAATGCAGTGGTGTATACAGACATAGCTATGGTGGGCATTATATGCTTGCTGAAGAGGGATGCTGGGCTCATTACAAAACAACTATTTTTAGGAAGCATGTCCAGGTATGTGAAAAATTAGAAGGAGGCTGGAAAGGGCCAGCATGAATTTATCCAGGATAGATCATACCTGACCAACCTTACTGCCTTCTGTGAGGAAGTGACATCTTCTGTGGATGCAGAGAGAGCAGTGAATGTTACCTACCTTGACTTTACGCAATCTATCATAATGTCTTTGTAGCCAGATTGGAAAGAGATGGTTCGAGTAAGTGGACTACAAGGTTGGTGGCAAATTAGCTGGATTGCTGGATGTCAGAGGGTTGTGATCAGCAATGCAGAATTCAGTTGGCAGCTAGCCACTAGTGGTATCAAGGGAACAGTACTGGAGCTGGTAATGTTCAGTGTCTTTGTTAAAGACCTGGACAATGTGACAGGGAAACAGAGCACGCTCTCAGACAGTTCACAGAAGTTACCAGCTTGGGAGAAGCAGTTGATATGCTGAAGGGTAGTACTGATACTCAGAGAAACCTTGATGGGCTTACAGGAACTTCATGACTTTTAGCAAAGGCAGGCGCACAGCTCTGCACCTGGAGTGGAATAAATATGTGGAACAGTACAGGCTGTGGATCAGCTAACTGGCTAGGGATGAGCTCTGTTTCTGCAGACCTGTATATATTAGTGGTGACCATGAAATAGTAGTGTGTCCTTGAGACAAACCAAGCTAATTGCATGTTGGGCTGTGTTAGGAAGAGCATAGCCAGCAGTGTCAGGCAAGTGATTATTCTGTTCTGTTAGGCACTTGTTTAATCAGATGGGGAAAGCTGTGTCCAGTACAAGAAAGACATACAAACTGTGGTGAGCCCAGTGGAAGGCTACCAAGATGGGCGGGAGCTAGAGCACATGCCATAAGGGGAGATGCTGAAAAAAGTGGGTTTCTTTGACCTTAAGAAGGGAAGGATCAAAGGGAATCCTGGTTTTGCCTTCTACTACTTATAGGGAAGACTGAGCTAGACTCTTCTGAGGGGCACAGTGAAAGGATGAGATGCAATGGATGCAATCTGCAACAAAGGAAGTTTCAATTAGCTGTACGGGAAAAAGTTATCACCAGGAGGATGTCAAACAGTAGTAGGATCTTCATCCTTGGAGACAGTCAGAACATAACTTGACAAGGTATTGAGCAAGCTGATCTGACTTGAAGGTAAGCCCTGCTTTGAGTAGGGGGTGGACTAGGTGATTGCCTGAGTTCCCTTGCAACTTAAAGATCTTGTGAGTTCCAGCCCTCTGCATCTGTAGCAACTGCTGCCGAGGCTCTTCCTGTGCTCCTTACCTGACATCCCGTGTAACTGATGGATCTCTTGTCATCTTGCTCCTGGCTCTGCCAAGTTAGCTGATCTTGGGCCCAGCAGAAGGAAACTTGGCATGGGAGGCTTGCAGTGACTGTGGAAACTCCTCTGGTCCCTAATAATGTTTGCAGGCAGAGGATCTCTAGACAGGATCCAGTAACTCTTTGCATGTCCTCTGGGAGTAGTGGTGGTTGGTGACACTGTTCTGTGCAGTTTCCCCTCCACTTTTCTCCTTGTAAAGCTTTGACCTTCCATCAGAAGTGTAAAAGGTTCAGGGAAAGCTGAGAAGGCTCAGTAAAACCATGGAATAGCTTATGAATAATGGCAGCTAAGGGCAGTAGTATCCTTCAGCTTGTGAAAAAAGATCCTACAAGGAATACAGTAGAGGTCTGTAAAATCCCAAATGACCTGGAAAGTCAAATGCAAGTGTTACAGAAGAACTTACAGCGGAAGGTAACATAAGTTGTTTTGGCTGAGTGCGTCCTTGACAGCATGAAGAAATGCTGAAAATAAGACAGCTGAACTTCTCATTTTAGCATGTGGTTTCTTACTTCAGACTGCTTCAGTATCAAAGGAATGGAAGGTAGAAGAAGCAATACCAATTTTTAAATGGCTTCAGAAGATACCAGTCGCTGACACTGACGTGTACATCACACAGAATCAGAAACTGTGGTAGAGGCTGGGATTAGTGGACAGCTAGGTGAGGATGATCTAATGAGCAGAAGTCAGTATGTTATTTATAAGGGCTTCTGTCTACTAATGTATGGAGTTCTTGGAAGGTGTCTTTGAGGATGTGGGGATTTTACTTTCTAAAAGACTTTTAACAGCAATCCCTGCCAAAGTAGCAGTCAGAAAGCAAATACAATCCTAAGAATAATTAGAGTATTATTAGAGGGTAAACAGAAAGTGTCCTCATACTACCACATAAATCTGTGTGAAGCATACTGTTAAATACTGTGTGTAGTTCCATTCTTGCGTCTCAAAAAGGATATCTTGAAATCAGAGAAGGTGTAGGGAAGGGTGACAAGGAGGCCAGAGATAGATTCACTTCCAGATATGGAAAGACTAATTACGCTAGGACACTTCACTGAAAAAAAAGGGAGGATTAACAGATACAGGACTTTTTTAAAATCAAAGGTAGAATGGCAGGAAGTGAATGGAGAATGATTGTTTTCTCCTTCTTCTGTTATGAAAATGAGAAACTGCCAAATGAAATTAGCAGGTGACAGGTTGGAATGAGCAGAGAAGATAGTTCACATAGTTGGTGCTTTCTTTGCCGTAAGGTAGGTGTAGTCCAAAAGCTTATGTATTCAATAAGTAATTAGGCAAACTCTTGAGAAAACATCCATCTAAAGTTACTAAATACCATAAATGCATTTACTAAAAACAAGACTGTGACTCTTCAGTTACTCACATTCAGTTCTGAGCAAAAAACTCTCTGCTAACAGCAGCAGCACAACTCCTGTTTCCATCAGAGGTGAAAGGGGTCATTGTGACAGGAGGCTAACAAGCAGAAACACACTCCTGTCATGTTCAACTGCCACAACAGTAAAATCCCTTTTAGATCAAAGCAGCTGCTACCACTGCCATGTCACGCACACTCTCTTGAGAGGTGTTACCTGTCCTTTGGTCAGACCATCAGTCAACTCTGGGAATTCTTCTAATCAAGTGTAGTGCCGCTGCAGGAGTAGAGCACCTAATTCTGGGATTCTGGGTCACAAAAAGGAGGAAAAAGATGGCTCAGCTGAAAGCTGCAAATAGGCATTTTATTGCAGCTTGGTGGAAGGTAGTAGGAAATGGCAGGCTCTCCTGGCCTGCTGATCGTGCTGATAAACAGAACCAGAATATAAATGCAAACAAATAGGGGGGTTGTTCATGGTAATTTTTATTCATAACTTAGCACTAATTCTATGCCATAAGCCAAATATATTTGTCACCATATTCTCTCTCCGTATAGGCTGTAGGCAGTTCTGCGTTATTTAGCTGAATAATGTTATTAGAAATGCAGGACCTCACATACGGCTGTGTTGGCCTGTAGCATCCGGTTTCACTTTGACAGCGCAACATCAGATTGCCCTGGGTAACGCATCGATGCACGGAGCACTGTTGCCAGTAGTTTCATTCTCTCCCAAAGAATATCTGTTCTTAGAAAGCAACAAGCATAAACCATGTCAGCATTTGTACCTGCCATCTTGTAAAGAAAATTGTGTCATCCCTTTTACAATTTTTTTTTCTTCCACAGCTAGATGTGGTAGGCTACATTGTGCGTAAGCATATCACAGCACTCTTGATCAAGCTGTATTTGAGCCAGACACTGCAATGACTCTGCATCCTAGGACTGGTGTTTTCCTGTTGTGTTTGTGTCTTCTGGCAGCCCTTGAACTCCATATATCAGATGTATTATTCTGCATATGTCTAATCTGCAGGAAAGCTGAGCTGAAGTTAAGGCTTTAGAGTTAGACATACAAGCCAACCACAAGATTTCATCAAATCAGTGTCAAAATATTGCATGCGCTTCTTTTGTAGATTTAAAGAAATTTCGGTTACCAAGACAAAACCAGCCTGAAAAACAACTGTTACGATTTTATGACGTTTGCTTTCATTTCATGGTAACTTTTGTAGGCAAGAGGGAGATCATAAGCTGCACTTAGTCCTCATGCTCATACTTCAGATTTTTTGAGAGCCACCCTTAGCTACTTAACATACATTGTTTTGGTAAATTTATTCCAGCTTATCATGTCCGTTTTCGAGAACAGCATGAAAGAAAGAGGCATCACTGAAAATGAAGCCTTTGACTGGGAGAAGGCTGGTACAGATATCTTGTTGTCCACTAGCACCTCTACTCCACCACAGCAAAACACCAGGCAAACAGCAGCCATGTTTGGGTGAGTATTCCAGTTGCATCAGTCAGACTGTGGACATCCTCAATAACAAGTTTAGTAACAAGTTCATTTTTAAAAGATTCCAAGGCCATTATGATCCTGAGAAGTCAGAGCTGCATGGCAGCCACCACTTGATTTGACTTTATATATATTAACATACATCTAAGGTGGTGGAACCCAGCTTTAGACCCTTGATGTCCTGAGGGGATGAGTGTGTGGGTTGGAGTCACGTTAAGGGATGTCTGGAGACTTTTGGCTTGGATTGATGGAGCCTACCCATATGCTTATATATTTTGCATATTATATGGCACACATGGCTGGAGCTTCTGTGAGAGTGCCTGCTGTGAGGCAGTTGTTGCCTTGATGTGGGGTGGGTTTGTGATAGTGAACTGAACACAGCAGAGTGCATGCACTGATCATTGCCTTGAACACAGCTCCTTGACCTTCACAGGGTGTTTCGTATGCTTGTGCAAAGGTACACAGAGCTTGGTGCTCAGAGATGGAAACAAGTCCAAACAAAAGTTGAAAAGACTTAGTTCACTGGTCTGACTTGGTGCTTTTGAGGGGGCTGACATTAAGGGATAACAAGAATCCTTAGTAATGTTATAGAAAATAAAAGCCATAAGGCCTATTAAGCCTCATTCGCTCGTGCAAAGAAGGGAAGTTTCTTCAAAGTTAAATACTGCGTAATGGGCACTTCTGAAAAAGTTTGCAGCCTACGTATCAAGGGTCCCAAGATGATTTGATGGATCCATCCCACTGTCTTTGTGACTACATGTTAGGTGGAATCTTCCTGTTGTGTTTCAGGTTGTCATATCTGGGATAATGCTGGATTGCTTGTTTTTTTCAACCTGGTAATAGACTAAAAGCTTCTAAGGAATTTCTGTGAGGCAGTGTGATAGACCTCCTTCTGTAAGTACTAAAAATTTTACCTTTCTTCTTGTCTCTTCTGTAGAGTGGTTAATGTCACTCCAGTACCTGGGGACTTGCTTCGTGAGAACACTGAGGATGTCCTACAGGGTGAACATCTGAGTGATCAAGAGAATGCTCCTCCCATCCTGTCAGGCCGGCCAGTGGAAGGTCTGGGTCAGACTCCAAACACCGCTTTCAATGAGGGTGAAGTTTGGGAAGAGACAGATGTGAATCGCAACAAACTCAGGATCAGCATCAGCAAAGTAAAGAACATTTATTTATCTCCTGTGGCTGCTGGATTTAGGGCAATGGATTCATAGACTCCTAGAAGCCACCCAGATCCACTGATGTAGCATCCTACATAGTGCAGCCCAAAAAGCACTGTGGAATTTCCCTATGGAAATGGGAAATTACAAATGATTTTTTTCACAGAGTAAAAGCTATTGGGATTAATTTGCTTCTTTATGCAGATGACATTTTGGGGGCCAATAATGCTAGACTGAATCTTTCGTACAATCATTGTATCATTATACTGGGTCTCGATACTTCAGGCAACGGAATTCTAGTCCTTGCAGAGATGATACAATTTCAGAAATGTTTCAGGTTTGGAAATTATAAACCAAAATTGTATTGTGTCCTAACCTCTTGGATAAATAAATTTCATCACAGATGTCTTCATAAGCCATATTTTGTACCTCTTGAATCATCACTAATTTTTCTCTTCCAATTTTTTAACTTTCCTTTCTAAGGGTAGTGCAATCTATAAAGAGCATCTAATGTTAGTTTCACCCCTGTGAAGAAAAAGAAACTATCACTGAATATTCTCATATTTCTGCATTCCAAGATCATATTAGACTTTTTTGCTTTCATAAAGTGTATACTTCAGTTGTTTTTCCTCATAATCCATAAAAAGTTTCTCAGTCCTTTCTGTAAATGTTACCTAATTTCTTGGAGGAATCCCAGTTGAATGATAATTCCATAGTAAATGTTAGGTATGAGAATCTCACAGTTGGTTAATTTATTAGGTCAATTTACATGTAGCAAGTAAATTAGTATTTGTTGTGTTGATCTCAATTCTCTTTTAAAAATCAGAATGTCACATGTCATGACATCAGATACATACAGAATCTGTTAGCAGAGAAACCTTCATCAAACAGACAAAATATTATCAGGGTGTATTGGATTCACTCTACAAACCTATCTTTAACAGACATTTGTGGACTAGCATGTTAAATCTACCAATCTTCTGGTTCTGACCAGGATTCACTTCAGTCTCTACTCACGCAAAGTTAGTCCTGCTTTCAGCCCTGTAGATACCTCCATTATCCTTAGTCTTACTAGAAAACATTATTCATGGACAAGAAATAATCTCATCTAACTTGCTTAAAAATCTCCAATACATATAATTTGGATCAATGTGTTATCTGTATGGAAAATTACCAGTAGCATTCCCCAATACCGAGAATTATAAACCAAGTTGAAATCACTTCTTCATCTCTCACTGGTAAACTGTGTGCATTCCCAGAAGTTATGTGAAGGCACATGAAATAAGAAAAGCCTAGTAGAGTGGAATAGTTCTGTTTCCACAACACAACAAAAAAAGAGTATTACAGAAAAATCCTGGTAACTCCTATGTGTTTTTGTGTTCCTTTGAACCACCAGGTGCCTTGATGCTCTTTGGTCAGACTGAGATGTGCACAAGGGAGTCCTAAATGTCCTTTCTGCTTGCTAGTTGTATGTCATGTCTTAGGTACCCAGCACTGTCATTCACAAGCCTTGTCATAGATCGACAGCATGACCAGGTGACTCTCCTGCCAATGGATGTGCTATTTCTTGCCAGTTTACTGGCAAAGGAGCTTAGGGAGTTAGTCAGTGCGGCAGTGAGCACTTCAGTTCTGACAAGCTCTGTAGCTACACAGCAGTCTATGAAATAGAGCCTAGGGCATCATGCTCTCCAAAGCTAAAGAAGTCTGTCCTTTCTCTCTGTGAGGGTTGTTATCTTTAGTCTGACTCTTGCCTGTCCTTTCGCTCTGCTAGGCTTATTATCTTTAATCTGACTGTTCTCTGAGAGAGCATCAGTTTTCATTTAAGTCACAGTCACCACATGGAGAAAAAAAGGAAGCTGCAGATGTGATATGTAAGGGCACAGTTTCACCTCTGCTTGTAATCTCAGGCATCCCTTGTGTCTTTCAGAACTGCAAGGGCAGCTGGTGTGTAAAACACCCTTCTGCTGTTCACAGCTTCAGCATCCTTAATCTTCCAGTCTTGCAGCACTAGAAGTAACTCTGTCTCTCCCTGTCTTGCTCTTTGTATTTAGGTGATAAGTAGATCTTGCCGTGCTTTTTCTCCTCTCTAAGGACATCATTATTTCTCTGTTCACACAGTTGAGATCTCCTTCTGTCACACTTCTCCAATTTCTGTACTAAGGACAGTTTCCTTGCTTACTGTCACTGAACTTTCTAAATCCTCCTTCACTAACCTTCTCACATATTTTGGCCTGTATGGATTACAGATTAAATCATCATCTATTCCGCTTTTCCTGTGATGCCTGAAAGTTCTCCTCTGCTCCCCCTAGCTGCAAAGACTCCTTAGTTACACATTCCAAAGCCAGCCTGGGTTGTTTAGAACTGATAATTTATGGACACTTGACTGACTTTCTGTATACACAGTACTTGCACAACGGCAACTGTCTTGATCAGCAGCATTTTACTGAGAAGTCTGCTAACATTCGGAGCCTATGTCATTAATAGAGGACAAGTGAATGTATGTAGGTCATGCTGCAGAGAAGGGTAAACACTCTCCATACTAGGAACTCGCACTGGCACTTCAGTGCACATCCCCACACAAATGCAGTGCGTAGCAGCTGATATTGCATTGTTGGCAACACAACAGGGTTGAATGCAAATCCTAGACTTCTGCTCTAGCTCTTGGACCATTCTGCCTCTTCTCTTCCAGGGGGAAGCAGCACAGTGGAAGGCAGAAGGCAGCTGTGTTGCAGTCACCTACTTTTGCCCCTTTGCTGCTAAATTAGAAAAAAAAAATTAAATTTACTAGGCCATATGAAAACAGAAAATATGTACTGGTAGAGTATGAACACTCAATGCTCACAAGTGTTCACGAGCATGTTCAGGTCCCTGCGTGACCCTGAGTCTGTGGAAAGATGTTGTCGTTGAATATATGTCCTGGATGACTTGGTTTACAGGACCAAGTTTTTTTTAAAAAAAAACAAACAACAAAACAACAAACCACCCTGGGAGTTAGGAGACGCCTTAGTCTTATCAAGTTCATCAGAAGTAAAAGTATGTACATCACAATAAAATGCTTGGATCCTGCATAGACAAATATTGACAAACAAGAGCTCTTAGACATCTTGGATGAGCAGTTAGGGTTTGTGTATGCAGTAGGGTAGACCATGATAACGCCTTTGGATCAACTATTCAGGGTAATTGAAATGCAAAGGTCACCTTGTAAAGATGTTTAAATATTTGAATTAATTTAAAATCCATAGCTTGTTTTAATACTAGATAATTGCCTGGGCATGTGGCCCCTTGCATTCCTTCAAACGTTGCTTGTGTAGACTATGAAAATCTACATTTTTACAAATTTTCACAGATTTTGAGGTTCTCTGTGTTTACTCCTACAGACTCAGTGCATGGTGGAAGAGGAGCAGAGAAATGGTGTCTGCCCCAGTTCCCCTGTTCGAGTGCCTCCGGAGTCCCCGACCACACAAGTGCGCTCCCTAAGATATCGCCGTGTGAATAGCCCTGAGTCAGAACGCCTCTCCACTGCTGATGGCAAAGCAGATCTGCATGAAAGAAGGTTTGCTCACCCTCTGTAGCCTCTTAGTGCTTTTAGCAGTGTCTTGAGGATTGACTGTTGAGACCAACCTAGTCATTAGATCAGCAGGCACTGGAAGATCATTTCTGGGTGGAGGTGTCAGTGTTCATGGGCTTTATGATCTTTCTGATGAGACACTCATGTCTGTTAATAAGGAGGCTTACTGGGAATGATTCTCACCCTGTCTGTCCCTGGATGGAAAGAACGCCACAGATGGAAGGAGGGGCATTTGTCGGAGGGCAGGCAAGGCATCAGATCAGAGATAACGTGGACAGTCACAAAGTTTTTGGGTGGCCTGAGGTGGGAGGGAAGAATGGATATTGTTAGGATACATACAGGGATGCATGTATTCTGGGAGCTAGCTGGCAGATCCTGAGCTGGTGGGTTTCGTTATTTCATTATTTTTCATTCATAGTAGGAATAGTATTCATTTTTCAGCATATCGCATTGCACTTGTTTGCATGTGCAAGGTACACATCACACCCTGATTTTGAGGGTAATAGGAACATCTTCTCTCAGATCCACAGCAAATCAATAAACAAAAACCCAAGAATAATAAAAATAATGAAAAGAAGCTGTTTGAAGTACTGTGAGCTGGAGAACGTGTTACAAGATGTAAGCCCTTGGTGCTGGTAACTCCCTGCACATCATTTGTTACTCTCTCTTCTTCTTCGCGCTGAAAGTCAGTGCATGAACTGTGATTGCAGGACGTACTGCAGGCCCCTCTGAAAGAGGCAGGGAAGAAACAGGCCTTCTTCTCACAGAACATCTGACAGACTTCAATCACAAGGAGACAGTAGCTGGAAATGAAGGAGGATCAAAAAGAACTAGAGAGAGGATAAGCCCCTAGCACTACCTCCAGTTTGTTAGGTACTGTTTTATTCTGGGTGGCTGGGGAAGCTGTAGTGCTTCTCTGTAATTCAGGAAAGATTGTTTGTTTGGCTATTAGTAATTTAGGATTTGAATAAGGTTCTCCTTCCCCTCTACATTGCCATAGTGAGGCCCCATCTGGAGTACTGTGTCCAGTTCTGGGCTCACCGCTTCAAGAAAGATGAGAATCTACTGGAGAGAGTCCAGCGGAGGGCTATGAGGATGATGAGGGGACTGGAGCATCTCTCCTATGAGGAGAGGCTGAGGGAGCTGGGCTTGTTCAGCCTGAAGAAGAGAAGGCTGCGAGGGGACCTAATAA
>Ga0065711_1044855_pt1 | contig 13837 bp, 5 predicted proteins | sample Hoacrofraction12_FD_59098 | JGI IMG/M metagenome (GOLD analysis project Ga0065711, IMG submission 59098) | Hoatzin crop microbial communities from Cojedes, Venezuela - Epithelial fraction 12 v2 (version 2) | ecosystem: Host-associated > Birds > Digestive system > Esophagus > Crop | place... | reverse complement strand
CCAAACTTTGTACAAGAACTCAAAACTTGGCTTTAATATAAGACATATTTTCCACTCCCCCCCATGAGATGCACTGATATTTTTACCTGCATCTACTGTGTTTTGTTAATGGGAAATTTTTCAAACACTATGTGGTAATGGACTGTGGGATATGGGATTATATATTTATTATTCTCAAGAGCACTGTGTGGGCTGTACCAGTAAGTTAACAAGCAGGCTGGTAGAACAGGATTTGAGTTCTGGCAGGCTCTTCCAAGCTTGCCATTAGGCTGCATTTGGCTCTGCTTTAAAACTTTATGCAGACTGAGCTACAGTTGCTTTGGTCAACTGGGCTACAAACAGGCTGCACTGAGCACTCTGCTCTGGGTCAATTGTGTCAAAACTAGGGTGACCTAGTGACCAAGAAGACGTGCTTCAAGCAGCTGACCACTACAGTTTGTTGCGTAACAGAAAACTTTGCTATATCCAGAGATAACAGCAAGAAAACGTTAGCTGGAGTGTGCTTCCATTGACAGAAAGAAGTTCTCTCTGCCCATGGAAATCGCATTTATATGCAGTAATGTCTAAATCTATCCACATATTAGGTTACGCAAGCATGCTACAGTGAAATACACCCTCACCTTCTCTCTTGCCCTGATAGGTCAGCCTAGATTTTTCAGTGTGGTGGCTTTTACAGAAATGAAAAGCATTTTTTGCACAACTGAAAGACTGTCATATTAAGATGAAAAAGCCTGCTTTGCCCCTGAGGGAAAGTTGGAGAAAGTTTCATGGTTCTGCCCTTTGTAATATTCCAGTTTGTCTGCAGCAAGAGGAGGAAATAAAAACTAATGGAAAGAGACATTTCTTCTTGGATCAAAACTGAATACTTCCAAGAATGCATTCTCAGACTGTACTCAAATACTTAGAAAAAACAACTGCTAGGTCAAATGATTCACAGTGTTCAGCTTTGATCAGGCACATTATGTTTATCTTTCCTAATCAGGTAAGAAAAATGACTAATTTTTACTTTTCATTAGAGAGTCTCAAATCCTTTTCAGTCATTAACCACTAAAACACCCTATTTGCTCCATGAAGGGGATTAACAGAAGTGGAGGTGAAGCAATTACTTAGAAGTGTGAAATGAATTCTTTCCTAGATTCGGACATCAGCACAGGAACATACTCTACAGCAAGCCAAGCAAAAGCTGAGCCCAGAGCCTTTTTAAAGGTCAGAACAGTTCAGATCTCAACTTTGCAGTTTGGTTTCATCTTCCCCTATGCCACCACTTACCTTGAGGAACTGAGACATCTTACCACTTGAGACAGTAACAAAATAAACTTTTATACCTAATGATGAGATAGATGTCATACATAATACTTAGATATTCTAAATATCTAGTTTTTTGGATAGCTGAAACACCCTTGCCAGTGCCCAGCACTTCTTAATGAAGATGAGCTCTGCATGTTTCCAAGAAAAACAGAAATAAGTGTAGCACCCAAAATTAGTAGCTGTAGATGACCCAAGATCACAAAGGACTGCCATTGACTTTAATGACAGAAGGGCTGAGCTCTTAAAAATGCCAGTACTGAAATATTAGAACCTATCTCGCCCCGATTCTCAGTCTCATTTTCTAGTATTCACTTTATTACTCTCCCAATTCTCTTCCAAAAAAACCCCAAGTTGCAGCACCTGCTATAACCTAGTTTGCGCAATGCCACCCTGTTCAAAATCTTCCATTTAATTTTATGAGTGTTGGACTGTGGCCCTAGAATTGGTTTTAAACCATCTAAACTTTCCCTTCAGAAAATACAACACTTCTGAGACAGCAGATGCCAACAGTCTTTCACATAAGTTTTATGAGGTCTCTTTCCAGGACTGGTCACAACGACCTTCTCCCACCATGTCCCACTGGGATGCATGTTGCATGTACAATTAGAACCAGATCCTGTAAGCGCCTCCGAATCCTCAATTCCTTTCAGCTGCCAGGAAAGGGGCAGTAGTCATCATCAGCCAGGTACAACACCAGAGTTATTGACACGGAACTTGCCTTGCAATGTATGTAAACTTGCCCTAAAGTTATTTAGACAGCTGATTTTCAACTACTTTCTTCATCTACATGGTCTATGATGTACATCATAAAATCCTTATTTGCCCTATGTTGAAGATTACCTAAACTATGGCTGGATAAGGAGTCTATTTTCTTTGTCAAAATAACGCAAGCTGTCCCATATCCAACGACTATTGGGATTATTGTGCGATCTTTTTAGCTTCTAATACATATTAATTTGTAATATACAAAACCATTCAAATAAATAATTGTGCAGACTGAATAAAAAAGCTATTTAAACTTTTTTCCCCTAACTGGAGACACTTTTTACAAATAGTTCTTTTAAGTAGTCTTAATAGTATCTCCTTAATATTGCCATTAAAATTCACCAGAGTTCAAGAGCAGAGCAAATTTACATCTGTTAAAATAATGGAATTGACACTGATATTACATCATTGCTATTTTAAATAATCATTCTTCATAATTCTAACCTACTTGCTTTATGTTGCAAATAAAAGGCTTGTTCCTACTTCCAAAGTCGATGGCAAAACTCCCTTGGCTTTCAGGGAGCCGCACCTAGCTCTACAGATGGGGGCCTCTGGTGATAGGCGGTGGGGTTTGACTGCATTCACTAATGCAGCAAAGAATAAATCCCTCTGAAGGAAAAATTACTGAGGACGGTTCCACAAGCTCCAGTCAGACAGGATAATTGTACTGGATTAGCCTGTTCCAAAAAAAAAGAGTCACAAAACTACTGACTGCCCTGAATTTCAAGGGAGTTACTGTTCTTCTGCTTAGTTTCACAAGCAAGCAATGTTTTATATAGGTGTTTTTTGCCATTTTAATGCAATTTTGTGGTTTTCCTTCCTTAATATTTTGGGAGAGATTGTTTTAAGAGAAGCATAATGGCAACCCTCACAAATTCACCTTCTCTTGGGAGAACATTAGAAGTTCCACTGAAATTACGTAAGTGTCCTATGAAGAATTAAAACTGAACCTTAAGGAATTAAGAAGATACAATACACACAGCTGGAAAGCCACCTAGAAAGTGAATCAATGTAGTCCTCTCCCTGATTACAGAAGAAAATGAAGCAAGGAATTTTAAGAAATAGAGAGGATAATAGTAATCACTAAGACTATTTAAAACTGGAGAAAAATATGCCTTTTACTGTCCATTTTTAACACTCAAAAGAACAAAGTCTGGTATCTGGTTATTCCTAGGCTGCCCTTGTGCTCTTCAGAAAAAAAAAAAATTCAAGAATCAGTGTCCACACCGCAGCTCATCATCTGTAAAGTCATTGTGATTCAGTTATCTAAGCAGATCTCAAGTTTTCAGGGACAGGAATGGTTCAACTGCATCTGTACTGAGCACCTAGTTCAACAATCACTACAGTTAACTCTTTACTAATGCACTACTACAATATGTTGAACATTTACTGGACGATAACCACCAGCTGAGTCTTAACCATTATTTTGCACTGCAGCGTAGGGCCCGTTAGATGTTACTGGGAGTCAGAGAACTTTATGAGCACTGCCATAAAAACTAAAGCAGAATCAATTCCTTGTTTTATCATCGCTGACATTGCCTATTAGAAATAAAATATCTGTCAAACCTCAGCACATTTAGATCCTAACTGAAATGGCAAATGCCTTGGCATCTTCAAGAGTAATTCAGTTTAAAAAACCCCACACGTGAGAGAACAAAATGTGACCCTTTACTATGAAGAAATACATAAATAAGCAGCACCACCAAGACGAGGGAGGAAACATCAAATTATTCCAGAAAAAAATCAAGTTATGAAGACCCTACAGTGCTGGCTGCTTTACTCCACGTGGAATTACTTACCCCATTACACATCTCTCTGCCTTTACAGTGGAACACCTGCCTTCATGATTATTTGGGAAGAGAAAAGAAGTCTAGTTTGGATGGTAGGGAAATGTCTTCCAAGTAAGGACAATTAGGCAATGCTCTGCCTCAGGAAGAGTTTCAGACACTGTCACTTAATGGTGTCTAAGAAGAAATGGGAGGGAAAACATTTGAGGGGTTAGCCTACAGAGATTTTCACATCATGCAGGCTGGGACTAGCTGAACTAGGAGGTCTTTTCCAGACGCATCATCTGTGATCCTTTTTGACACCATTCCTCAACTTTAAAATATACCACCTCTGTCCGCGCCAGTGGCACTACCACAAGGTGACGTCTAGTGCAACTCAGCCTTCAGGATAGTCTTGAATCACACAGCAGACTAGTGCTGGGCAATTAAGTGGTACAGGTACAGCTTTTGTAAGCTATTTACTTTTTGTGGCTTTCCAGCCATACTAATAATAGGAGGAAACAGCATACACCTGACATTGAAGACCAGTTCTTGACAGAACCCTCATCACTGGGGGGGAAGAGGAATATTCAAATATGTCTCTCTATTTCTATCTATTCAAACATACATATTATAGAGGCCACTTAAAAATGTAGTCTAGATTCTGCATTCTAATACTATTCTTTTCTAACACTAAATCCTGCTTATCTGAAGACTTCCCATAGCCACAGAAATTTTCACAGGAAGAAATATGTTCTCATGTCATCTATTTTTGGCTTTCCATGCCATGACAACAGAGGCTGGCCTGGTGTTTCTATATATGAACGCTTCTCAGGTAGCAGAACAGCTACCGCAGATTGCCTGGCACCTGCTCGAGGATGAGGTGAGCAGAAAGTAAAGCAAGAGTATTTTTGTTTCATCGAGAACATCTTGGCCAAACCATATTTGTAGCAGATAAAAACTAAAGAAAGTGTAAACTGATGGGGAATGGAATCGTTTAATATTTTGGGAGCACAAAATGGTGAAATTAGAGTTCTGAACTTGAACAGGTTTAAGATACAATGGAACAAAAATGTCAGGTGGTGGGGAGAAATATCGTTCCTAGGATAAGTACTTTGAAAACCTGGTAGTTACATTTTGTTAGTTCTAGAGTCTTCTTTTATGAAATAACTTCTGAAAAGGAAATATAAAGATATAGAGCCTGAATGCCAATAGAAACATATTGTAAGTATGACACCTCACCAACAAGTCTACCGCTACTGGGTTAAGAAAAAACCTAACGCACTTGAAAGCATCATCTTTTGCTTTCCAATATATTTTTTGAAAGATGTAACTTTTTAAAAATAGAGCAGCTATTAAGAGAAGTTAATTATGACTTGATTTTTAAGGGCCTGGGTTTTCTCTTACATGTATCATTCTAACTCAGGAGTAAGCCCATTCAAGCAAATGAGATGAGTTTGGTGTGAACGAATTTGAATATGATCAGAAGCAGCCCCCAAGATATTTATGGATGGAGTGAGTCTTTCTTGTTCTGGGTAGATGATTACATTAGCGGAGAATTAGTCTATCATCATGCAGGGCCAGAACCTCCTTTCTCTTACATCACCATACATCAGGAAACATTATGGGGAGTTCACCAGTATTTCACTAGGCTAAAACAAACAAGATGGAAGAACTGAGTCTACAGTCCCCTGCACTAGTTGTGCATTGACTACAAAGAAGCTGCCCCTGTTTAAATCAGCAGATCTTTCTTCCTTAGTCTGTTTACCTACTAAAACTTTCATAGACGTTATTTTGAGACCTGCTTCTCATTTAAAATATTAAGTAACTGTGGTCAGAGGAGCACATACTCTTTTTCTGACATCACATTGAAGAAGTAACTTTTCTTCCACTGGTATCCAGTGACATCTACAGAAATAGTAAGGAGAAATTGAATAGACAACATAAATTTGACTACTCAGACTCTCTCTACACCAAATGCAGTTCTGTGAGAAATTTTTCGCAGTCCAAATCCCTGAGCATTTTGCAACAATTTCTGTGTCAAACAACTATGCCAGACCTGACAGTATTATTCTCTTTTTAGGCACACACCAGGTCTGGTGGTGCTAGAACAACATGCGATCCATCCATCTTATCTCTAAGAATAGGCAATACTAGCTATTCCAGAAGCCTAATCAGGAAATGTCGTGGTGGGCTGCTGTGAATATCTAGAATAGATTATGAGAGGCAAAAAAAGTCTGGAAACTCTCCAGGAACCATTGGAGTTCCTGAGAAGTTTTTCCCCTCATGGCAATGACTAAGTCTAATTAGAGGCAGAAAACCAAAATGGCAGCCTACAGATTCCCCAGACACCAGGTGTTTACCAGAATAATCTCTTCCCCAGCCACACGCCATCCTTGGTCAAGAGTTTCCATCTGCCTCTCCCCTACCAGACACTAGGCGCTCTGCCTTCCCAGTACATCTGCGCACTTCTCACTTCTGAGAAGTGAGGAGGATTAAAACCACCTTCAGAGTGGAGAAAACCAAGTGTGGTTGTTTCTTGGAACCAGCTCAGCAACCCCAGAAACCACCCGAGAATGATGATGATGTTTTACACCAACTGCTCTGTGCAGTAGGCAACTACAGGTCATTGTGTTTTGCTGCTTTCCTGTCCCTGGCCAACCAGTGGTCCAGCAAGGACACCAAGCTGGAGAACACTGGATTTAAATCATTTCCAGTGCAGTTTTACTTCCTACCACTACCCCTTTTTCTCAAGATACTTAAGCACCAAGCATTGCAAGTATCATGGTTTCATATTAACATTTACTAATACCATGTAGAGTTTCGCTGCATGAAGTGGTGTATTTTATCTTTTCCCACAAATAAGAGACATCTGCAACATAACATATACTATAGGCAGTTCTTTTCATATCTGAATCCCAAGGATTTTAGGAGAAAAAAAGAAGATTATATTTATTCAGAAATTAAATGAGATTAATAATTTTGAAAGTAATTTACAAATAGCAATCAGCCTCTGCAAGGAAGGTCAAAAGAAAAAGGACACATTAGCAATTGAATATCTTCCCTCTCTTTAAAGTTTTAATACCGCATACCTGTTAATAATGGGAAATATCCTTCTTGAAGAGTAGCATTTTCAAAAATTGGTAGGATCTTTTTTCTAATTCTAATCTTCTTTTAATAAAATAATTTGTTAAAAAGGATTATAAAAAAGCATGAAAATGGAATGTCAATAGAAATGTACTGCCTATACAATAAATAGTTAATATATTTTCTAAATGAATGATTTAAAATAGCTATTAAAGTAAAAAGAATGAGCTTATGTTTCTAGTAATGACTTCTCTGCCTCAGAATGAAATCTGTAAATCCCTGACCGCAATTTCACATCCCAAAAGAACAACCAGTCCTGGGACGAATGCTTACTGCTTTTATCATTAATACTAGCATACCACATATGTGATTTTTATATCACTGGTTTGAATATTTCGATTTATACTTGTGTATAATTTAGCTCATATACCTATCCTGTCACAAAAATGAAACTCTCCTTCAACAAGGCTTTTTTGTATGTACATGCACACATGTATACACAGACTTCCAGTGTAACTACAATTTTATTCATAAGAGTGCATAATGATTCAGGCTGTGATTGTTAATAAAAATGCATTTCTAACCATCAAATTTGAGTCTATTATTCTAAGTTAATTGCATTTGCCCTAAAGAGACTTGCGACTGGCTGTCAGCCTATTTGTGTCAGTTCCATTTTATTCATCAGTCAATCTTGTCTCCTCTTTTTTCACATCCCATATATTGATCAAATAGATTTGTTAGCATGCCTCTGCAGCTTTAAAAAAGTTTTTGCTATTTGTCAGGTTTATTTGATTGCTATATTAGTTTGCATGTTATCTTAATTGTTATTTCAATAGAAAATAAATGCCCTTTGATACTCCCACACGATTCACATTAAATATAATCCATATAACCAGTTAGTGGATGGAGTGAATGTGGTAAGAAAATAAACACATTAAACCTTTTTTAAAAGGTGTTATTAATCTGCAGCTGTATTGTACTTGATCCAAAAGACAGGAATAGAAATAAGTACAGTGTGAAACAATTTTGATAAACATCAGTGCCGTATCATTGCATATTATGCTATATATAAAATACTTTAAGAAAAAGTCGTGCAATATAAAATAAACTGAGGTCATATCTGGAAGAGTGGGTTTTGTGGTAAGTGTGAAATGGAAGGATATTCTATATGGCTTTAGACACTAAAAATTAGGCTAGAGAGGCAGCAAGCAAAGGCTTATGGAAACGCTGTACTACACAGCGCAAATTTTTGACAGGGAGAAACAGCAGCTTTTAGGAAGGTATCTATTGGAGCAAAAGATAAACATCTAAGCAGGTAGCTTCTTCCTCTGTAAAGATATTTATTTCACTGAAGAGTGCATCATAAAAGTTTAGCTAGATTAAAAAATTGAAACAGCATCTTGTGCGCATTAGACATTCAGTTTCAGTAACGACTTCATGAAAACACGATTTTTGCCCCAATCTGCTCAAAGAGGAAGGTGATTCAACCATTTTTCCCACATGAATGTCTCAGAAACCTGCCTCTCATACCTTCATTATCAGCAAGACTACATAACCCTGGCTCCTCACTTGCTATTGAATCTGGAATCTCCCCAGCTGGTACTCGAACTTACATAGTGCCAGAAATCAGCACTGAGGGAAATCAGCAAAAATGTGCTCACCATCTCATTAAAAAAAAATTATGAGACATCCATGTGTCTGAAGACAGCCACTCAAGACATTGAAGAATTGATTTAATAAAAATTTTAGGAAACAAAATCTTGTGTTTTACCTGTACTTAAATACATTGACCAACCCCATAGCTTTCTGAAACTGAAACGTGAAATTCACAAAGTTTTTGAAGTTTCTTGTGAAAAGCTAAGTTCTTTCATTTCTTTGGCCAGGATTAGTCTTTGTCTAACTTCTGTCACCTAGAAGTCTGCTTAGTTATCTATATTTTGTCTGTAGGAGGGTGGGGTGAGAACAAGGACAAAATAAGTCTTCCAAAGAGCAATTTTTTTCCTGGCTTAAACTCTGCTGTCAAGATGGGATGGCCTGCCAGCAGGACAGGCTTGTCTCTTCCATTGATTATTGTATGAATTTAGGCCAGACTGAACACCTACCATGCCAGGTATGATGACCACCACCCTAAGCGGGACCTACCTCATTATAGAAGGAGCATTTTTAAATGCCTATACCTAGCTGTGGACACCTGAAATGCGCAACTCCTAGATTATTGTTTTTCATTTTGAACCTCTTTAACAGTGTTTCGTACCAAACAACCGTGCTAAAGCTTCAGATGCCCTAAAATAAAGCTCCAATTTGCAATTGTCCTAGAGCAGTCAACAACACTCCTGCCATTGAGAAGCACGCGGCATGATGATAGTTTCAAACTAAACTGTTATGACCAGCTAGTATGGAATATAAACAGGAACAGATGAGAAGAATACAGCCTCCACATTTGAGACAACAAAGAAAGAGTGAAATGATTGCTACATAAAAGACATTTCAAAGACCTCCCAGAAAAGCAGGCATAAAAATCCCCAATAAAAAGGCTCAGCAAGAAAACTGTCACACCCCCTAATCCTCAGCAGACTTTAACAAGATGTTCTTATGAGCCAGAGATTGTCTCCTTCCCCAGAAGACAAAAGACATAGAAAACAATACTGTCTAGCATAGGATTAGGAGGCAAGAGATAGATAAAAAGGATTCCTTAACCTTACAATTAGAAACCCAAACTCTCCAGCCAAAAGGATAATCAGAAACAGACTGCAAACCTGTGTCACAATAATAGCTGCATCTTTCTTTACTCTTCGAAAACTCATATATTTTCTGAAGACTTGTTTTAATTTATTACCCCCCCAAGAAAGGTTTTGATGACCACTTCACTACAAGACAACTGCTGCTACCAAACCACAATTCAGCACACATGGCAAAAGCTTTTTATTTCCCATGCTTTACATTTTCACCATGTCCAACCAGGCAAAAATTAGATTACCAATGCTCTTACCAACCTCTCAGTAAATTGTACAACTAAAAGCAAAATTATATGAAATGCAGTAGTCTTCTAACAAGCGATCAGCTTACTGTGCCCTGAACCAGTCACACAGATTCTTCATACCAAACCTGGCATAAGCATGTGCTCTGATTAAAAAGGAAACAACTTAGTTGTTATAACGAGCATCTTTAGCTTTATTTGGTATTACTGATGCCTTTAAACAGAAGGCAGGGTACTGGCAAGAGTAGGAAACAGACTTGAAGGGGGAGGAAGCCCACAGGCTGGAAAGAAACTACAGTTTCCAAAGTTTGACCCTTGTGCTGTAGCTAACTAGTGACCATAAGCTGCAATAGCTGTAGAAATTGCTGCACAAAAATTTAAGATTATTTCTGAACCTGAAGAAGGCAAACACAAGACATTGACACTTGCATTTACCAAGCATATATTAACCTACAGACACGACTTCAGCACCCAAACAATCATATATGATTAGGTATTATACATATTCCTGCTTTGTAGTGGATGAGGCACGCAAGAGTTAAATAGTTAGTGGTAACACGCGCTGAGGGACAGCCAGGATTCAAGCAGTCACCACCTCCAATGAGCAGCAATGTTGCTAGCCTTTCCTAGTCTTCCTGGTACCACAGAAAAAGAAAAGTCAAGCAATTCATTTTTTCTTTAGGTGCAGCACACTTGCAAACCATCACTCTACACTCTTGTGATCCCACTGTCTATTGATCTTAAATTTCCTGCCTTAAGCTAATGTTCAGTGATCTTGTTCTGTGCAAGCTAGACACTACCTCAGAGCTGCCTCATGTGCTGTGGCAGATGAAATAATCCCACTTCAAGTAAACTACTTGAAACCACTTAGAAAGAGGTTGGCAGAGATGCAACCTTAACCATTGTCATTTGTTATGGAAAGACTAAAACAAATCACACTTCCCAGAAGAATTATGGTGTGGAACAAATGCACAGAAAGGCATATGGTTCTGTTCTCTGTTTTAGTAAATCTCAAAGAGCATGAAGTTTGGCTTACACATACTTCTAGAAGAAAAAGTAGAAAAGTTATCTACAGATTTCTAAGTAAACTTTCAGGAGTTTGGTCCAGATGAGAGCAAGTAATTCACTATGTATGTCCCCAAAGCAAGTAGCTAGTGACAAACCAAGCAGAGCAATACAAGATGTGAATCACTGCAGGGTAGGAGTGGAGAGTAGAGTACTCTGCATGGTGACATAAGCAAGTTAATCTCTTCTCAGCCACACAGTTCCCCAGGGACTCCAGGTCTTGCTTGTGGCACAGTGTCGGAGACTCACAAGACTTTGCCTATAAGCACGCTTGTACCCATGCCATGAGGGGCTTCGCTACTGTTCTGCTGAAAGGCCAGCTATGCTTGAATCAAGGGCCTGGAAATAGAACCACGGTATCCTGTCTGTTGTCGGAGAAAGATTTCCAGGTCATATTTACAAAATTTTATAAGCAAGCAAGCTTCTGGTTGTCACTATTACAAGCACAAGTTGAGATTTACCACGTAGACTAGTATTTCTCACAACATACATTCTGATCGAGATCCACCAAAAAAACGCAGAGTGACCTGTGCTGCACAAAATCCCACATCCAGTGGGATCACAATGTCACCCAGGTATTCAGTAATTTAGATAAGACCTATGCCTTCCCCTCCAAACAGAGGAGAAATGTATAGTGCTACAAATACCACAAAGATTTCTGCTTTGCCATCATTATTGATTTTGAGATACTCGGGTACCACGAGGTTGAAAGGCAGTGCAAAACCCTAATATACCTCAAAGCGTAGGAAGCATTGCCATGCTGAAACAGAAAAATAAAGGGGTGAGCTAAACCTGAAGTACCACCGTATCATAAAACCACCGCTCAAAAAACTAGACTGCATGTATTACTGTAGTTACACTTCATAATTTATTCTGCTAGCTTCAAAAACTGAAAGTCCAGCATCTTCATTCTCTACCATTGGTAGGAACAGGGACGTGATGAAGCACGCAGTGATAAGGTCTGTATTCAGGTTCATTACCAGTGTTTTCCTCAGTCGCAATCATTTTAATGAAGTTTTTTTCCTAATTAAGATTTTCACGATCTGGTGTAAGAAGCAGATACAAGACCTGATATAGTATGCCCTGAAGTCAAACATTTCCATCAGCTTTAAAGGGCATTAGGATGGTCCCTTATGGATCAAGGCAGAGCTGTTTCCCTGATCACGTGTGTAAAGACAGCTCAGACATGAACCACCAAAAAGACATAGCAAAAAAACCCGTAAACTTTACTCACTCAGAAACTCAGAGGGGAATGCTGCGTTAGTGAGCCAGGGTCCTCGGGGAAACTCTGCTCCTGTGGGTAAGACAAGTTGTTTTGACCATGTGAAAACTCACTGTATCCCCAGGGGAGAGGGGAACATCTCAGTGAGAGGCCAAAGGACACTGGATCCTTAAGAGGAAGAGGCACTTCCCACCTTCTATTAAAAGCTTTTTTTTTTTTTTCATATTTGTTAAATCAATTAGAGAATTAAGCCTCCAGCCCCTGTAGCTTGACTTTTCTCTTTCACCTGATAACAACACAGTTTGAACAGTTCACAAAATGCTGGTGCCTATGTGAGATAACAAAGCCACCTCACCAGCTGAAGAGCTTTTCCTTCCTCTGCCATTCATATTTTTCAGACCTAGACAGCCCCATCCTACAGCCACTTGGAGACTCAGGTAATTCTCCCTACCTTCTCAGCTCCTTCTCCCCACAGTGCATAGGGCACAGCACCAAATCTTTGCAACTACTGAAATGGCCTCTTTCATGCAAGAAAACAAGCTCAATTATTCTAATCCCACAAGGAACACAAGGACCATTTTTGCCTTAATATTGACTCATCATCTGTTTCAGATTTCAGCCCATCGTTAACGTGAAACTATTGTTTAAATTAGTGACTTAAACAATTTAAGATTCACTCAAAACAGCAGAAGCAGCATAGAAATGCTGTGCAGTGGGCTAAGTCTCCAAGCTTTTCAGTATGAGGATAACAAGCTCTTAACCTCAACCATTTTCTTATGAAAATTGAGTAAGAACCCCAAAAGGGTCCACCTACGAGCCACACAAAACCTGCTTGTTTCAGTTTGCAGGATCTCAGTGGATTACTTTGGGTTTAGGCAACCCCCAAACTGACACCTAACCACCTTACAAGGGCTGCTGATTCCAGACCTTACCTGGAGAAGAGGGAAGATTCTACTCTGTTCTTCTTACCTTTATCTGCTGAAGAAGGAAGAAAGCCCATGGCCTCCTTCCTTCCAAAGTTACGATGTTTTCCCAAGTGAGGGTTCTCAAACCAATAGGTACCACCTGAAAGCTTTTAGGAGGGAGAGATATGCCAATTTATCTGCTTCCTACTCAGCCACAGAAGGGGGCAATGCTCATCTGCACCCTTTACTTCTGCTGATGACTTATAATTGAAGAGTCCCAGCTGAAGCCAATCTGAGAGACCTCCCAAAGTTTGGCAGTGGCCCTCAGCAGTCCTCACCATGACCATTGATTGGGGTGTTGCTGATTAGAGGGTGAGCACACCAGGCTGTGCAGCACCCACAAGCTTGCTCTTCCAGTAACAATGACCTGGTTGTGTCAGAGAACATGTTGTCTAAAAAAATTTAGACAGCACCAAGCTCTCATTAGGACCTTTCTTAATGGGGCACCCAAGGCCCTGTTGTTGCAAGCAAAAAGCCTGCACCCAACGGCTCTGTATTTGTCTGTATTGCAAACACAAGCGATGCAAACTTTCTCTGCCAGTTAGAGGACACTGTTGGGGCTTCAGTAGTCAAGGTCAAGACAACGTTAGTCGGCTCTGATAGAGCATGAGGAGGTAAATCATTCTGTGCAACTCAGAAGTCATTCAGATGGTACTTTTGGCATTGCCCCCCCCCCCCCCCC
>Ga0065711_1044854_pt1 | contig 13838 bp, 6 predicted proteins | sample Hoacrofraction12_FD_59098 | JGI IMG/M metagenome (GOLD analysis project Ga0065711, IMG submission 59098) | Hoatzin crop microbial communities from Cojedes, Venezuela - Epithelial fraction 12 v2 (version 2) | ecosystem: Host-associated > Birds > Digestive system > Esophagus > Crop | place... | reverse complement strand
AACCCTCTGAGTTCTGCCATTCAGCCATTTCTCAATGCACTTCACCGACCACTCATCCAGCCCACACTTCCTCAGCTTCCCCAGGAGGATATCATGGGAGACTGTGTCGAAAGCCTTGCAGTCATTGTGCTTTCCTTTCAGATTTCTTTTTTTGTGTTAAAAATTTCCTGTGACTTTTTTCATGTAATTCGTCCCAGATTCAGCATTAAGGCGATGCATGAGTAAGCTATTGTAGTTTACTATCATTTTCAAGATCCTGTATTGGGTTTTGGTTTAATAGCTTGGATTTGGGGGAAGTCTCATATCAAAGCAATTCAGTGACTGGGCATTTTATGTTTCAGTATTTGTCAGTACCCTTCCACTGAGCTGTACAACAGGGTGTTGCTCTTGCAGCTCTATTGTTTAAATAGAAATATTTTACTGCCTGATTTCTTGTTCTATTTGTGCCCTTTGTTACCAGAATTCAATTTCAGGAACTTGTTCTATTTAAGAGGATAGTGTAAGAACAATACTTTATAATATTTATTAAACAGATGCTGGTATTATCAATGCTTGTTTATCCAGTGATGATGTGTCTCCTAAATAAACCAGCAGTAGTAGCAAAATCAACTGAAACACAGAACCATATTCTTCACAAAGATTCTAGGGATTTTTCTAACCACTTGTACTTCTGAATCAAGGATCATTCATCTTTCGTTGTTCTGTCTAGTAAAGGGTAGTGACATCTCCCTGCTCATTGCAGGGGGGTTGGACAAGATGGCCTTGTCCAAAGGTCCCCAAATATTCTATGATTCTATGATCTCAAATTGGGCAAACATAAATTGTGAGGTTTAGGACTGCAAATTAAGATCGCTAATACATTCAGCTTTGCAGAATTTGGGAAATCTCTTCCCAAAAACTGGGATAGTTTACATTTATATTTTTGTCTCTCTGCTTTCGCCTTGATTTTCAGTAGTACTATAAAACCTATACAGGTGATCATCTGGATTTGAGAAGATGTCCCACAACAGCATAGACTTGTCACAGGTCCGTTAGATTCGGACATTGCACGTATCCACAGACTGGAATGCAAACCATACTCTTAAATGCTGAGAGGATGAGGGAGCTGGAACTGCTGCTTGTGACAAAGGGAGCAGGGGCACCTCTGCTCTGTTCTCGCGTCTCTCCAGCCTCCCCAACAAGGTTACTCGACAGCATCTGGCTGCAGCACCTGGGTCATTGCTCAGCCCAAGCTTGGATGAGGTGTAGTACTGCCTGCGTTGTGCTCCTAATCTCACTCTGCAGGAAATAAAACAGATGGTACCTTGGAATATTCCAGCTGAGGACATTTTCAAGACAACACACATATTAGTAACCAGGCCTCGAGTCCAGACAGATGAAGCAAGCCTAGACTCACCACAGGCATGTTGGTGTTGATTTTCTTCTTGGTTCTCTACTGATTTTAACATTCATTTGACTTCATCCTGAATTACTTCAGTGCAAGCAAGACGAAAAGCAGACTAATTGTGCACAGCTCTGGTTTGTTTTGTTGTATTCCTTTTTATTCTTGCCAGAAAACTATCTTTCTCTTAGATTCTTGTGAGTTCTTGCTCTTCCTATTTTCCTTCAAGGTTTAGTTAGAATTACGGAATCATGAAATAAATAATTTTGATTAGAAGGAATCACTGGAGATCATCTCATCCTTTATCCACTCAACAGCCCACTTAACAACCAACTCAACAGCTCAACTTTACAGCCAATAGGGCGATATTCAAAGTTACATCAGGTTGCTTAGCGCCTTGCCTGATCCAGGTACAAATATCTCCAAGGGTGGATATTCCAGTCTCACTGGGCGTCCTGTTTAAGGGTTTGACCACCCTCACTGTGAAGTCCATAGGAAGTGTGACTCATGTTCCTCTGTGCATATAAAGGGCTGGGATGTTTCCTCACGTTAACATACAGCATCTTGTAGTAAACCTGGATGGGGAAGTATTTTGGAGCTTGGGAAAGAGGTGGGAGGGAACTATAACATGGGGAAATGAGGAAAATCCAAGATTTTAGTTTTACAGAAGGCAGCAGGAGAAACAGTGGTGAGCAGGAGTAAATGGGATCATGGCAGGGAGGGAGAAAAGAAAGGGCTGTTTCACAGGTCAGGCAACGTTGTGTGTGGGAGGATAACTTGGATGATGAGCAGGCAGCAGGACTATAACTAAAATGGTCACCACCTCCAGATTTGAGTACCTCTCACGTCCCTAAATAAATCTTCAACAGTGTGCCATAGCTAAAAATATCTTGCCAGTTCTGGCATGAAGGTGATTACAAGAGCTTGCAGATCATTTTGCTCTCTTAGGTTCCCTGTCCAATTTCAGTCGGTTAGTACACTTCGCATTTAAGACAGTGCAGATATTTTGGTCTGCTACTGTTCTGTTCCAGAGAAAGTTGCCTTTTCATAAACAGAGGTACAGGTCCTGCAGCATACAAACACAGACAACACATGCTATTTATACTGGAGTTATGTTTATAGATAACTCCAGTTTTGATCACAATTAATTATCTCAGAGATCTCTGGACTAAAAGATGCTTTATAAATATATGCAAAGATTGTTCTTCATGACAATACCAAGGAGTTGGAGCAGTGATGATAAATTTTAGTAGTGAGGTATAAAACATTTTCCAACACTAATAAAAAGGAAAAAAGGATATTGGAGAAGACTTCTGTTCCTTTGCTGATTATTTAATTGCTTGGGAAAATTCAACATGCCTGTTAAAATCGCTCTCAGGTGTCCAAGAGCAACACTAGCAGCAATTGCATTTTGCAGTAGCAGAAATCAAAGAGGAACGTGGATGTATGAAAAGAGGGAAAAGATCTTCAAGAAGGGTGAGACGAGTTTGTGTTCCCGAGAAGCAAAGTCTAGGTGGTTTAGAATAGGAAATCACATTCAGTGATCTAAACACGTTAGCTGATGAGTCCTCACAATACTGTTGTGATGTAGGGAAGGATTATGCCTTGTTTTGACAGATGGAGAAGCACGGACAGAAAAGGCTAAGTTCTTACCAGGATCCTTGCCAGCTTCTTTCAAAGTAATTTTCAAAGAAGAGATTTTCCTGCAGAAAGCTTGTAACTACAGACTCCTCTCAAAGTTTCCCTCTGTTACTGTGGGAGAACAGAGGTGGTCGTAAGTGTTGAAGCTGCTGGCCTGGCCTTTTTTGGAGCTCTGACTGGATTATAGCCTGAACTGAAAACAAGCAGCAACAACCTTTTCTATATGATGACTCACCTTGCCAGAGGAAGATTAGTCAATGGAAATTTGTGTCTGCCTGTACTAGTTAGTAAATATGTACCCATCCCTGCATAAGGCCAGGGGCAAAGCACTAGGGCAGCAGGAGAGGAAGCCCGAGTTGAGCAGTCATAGCCTTTTTGCTGTTGGCACTCCAACATCAACAGAAGTATGAGCAGAGGAGTCCTAGGCTGATTTCCAGCATTGTAACAGACCTTACGCTTGAAGGATGGCAGGTGCTGAATCTCAGCTCTCCCATTTACCCTTTCAGCTCACGATCTGTGCAAGGCATACTCCAGCCTTCCCCCAAAATACACACTCTTTTCACGTAATCTTGGGTCAGTACAGGACTGCTAATTTACAAGGGAAATTATTCAGTCTAAAGCTCAGGTAACTTTAGATTCATTTTGTACTTCCCTATAAATCAGTAAAGTGGTAATGTGGTAACCGAAACCTTGTAGTGGTAAAGCTAAGTAGAGATTTAAGAAGTCATTACCTTCTCATTCAATAAACATTTGTTAAAATGCCAGATTGCTTCTTTTTCTTCATTCTGATAGTTGACTACACTTGCATCAGGGTAATTCATATGGTCAGGTGTACATTGGCTTTGCCATTCTTTCCCAGAAGTGTCTGAAATAGAGAGACTTGATTATTTGCCAGCTACACCAAATTCAGTTCATTTATTTCCTAATACTGATAAATACAGTTTGAATGCTGTCAGCAATAGGGTTTTGTTATATCTGTGTTCACATCCTAAATATCGCCTTCACAAGAGGTCCAAACAGAAAAATCCTTTGGAAGCTCTCTTCATTGCAGCTTCTCCCTGCAATGCACTACTCATGAAACAAATCTGGAGATAGAAGGGACCTCAACAATATAACTGTGTGCCTGCTAGTGCATCTAAAACCTTGGAAGTTTAAAATCTGCAAACTCTATCACACAGATAAAGGCTGCTACCACCTCTCTCTAAAGAAATACTTTCATTAATCTTAATGATTCAGGGACTGTCATACAGTCACTACTCATTAATCACAGGGTGTTAATAAAGTCCCTGCTTCCAGCGTACCTCAATGAAACAATAAACTCTAAATTCAACCCCCCACAACATCAGCCTGAACCAGCGGACCCAATCTCTGTGTCCCAAGCTCCTAATGCAACCTGAGTGGTGTTTAAAGAACTGTTCCTATATCGTTTCAACGGCACACACATAGTCTGAGAATCCCTCTCTCAGCCTTAGCACAGGATGGATATAGACCTGGAACTGGCATGTCAGAATGGGAGAACCCTTCACTTGCTTATTCATGGTTCTCTTAGTTTCATGAAGGCCTACAAGCTACTAGTTTAGCCTGTTCAGAGGGGAAAAGGAAGACAAAATGCACTTGTTTAACATAGGATTTTCTTTGTCATCACTTCTTATCCTTAAAAAAATGTCATGCATTACACATCTTTGCAAAATAACAAGTGATTTGTCTTTTCTCAGTCTGATCTCACTGCTGCAGCTTCCAGGTTTTATCAGCTTCTCAGGTGAGACAGAATGCCTCCTGTTGCTCTCTCCAGATTATTTGTCTAAACATTTGCCAATGGTTTTCTCCCATTTGCAGAGAATCCTCCCTATTTATATATAGGCTGCCTCCTTTAGTCATATGCTCCGGCTAAAATACTCCAGCTCTGTCTGAATAAATGGAATTAGTTGCTTTGTGAGGTTAGGACAGGAGTGAGAGACATTCAGAGATGGCAGACCTTGACTGCCTTATGTTGGTCTCTCAATTTTAGTTATTCCAGGAGAGGTCAAGCACCCTGGTCTGAGCAGTGTAATAGACTGACGTAGTCCATTTGGACTTTCTGTATGGACTACAAAAAGGCAGAATGGCAAACTAATACAAACATATGCTAACAATACAAAACCAGCTTACAATTTGATGCAGCTACTTTTGCTTCTACAATGTGCATCTCATCTTTTGTAATAAAAGCTGTTGGGATGACATGTAGTTATTGGTTAGGATAAGAACAAAGGAGAGAGAGGAAAACATGACTCAGAGTGGGTTACTTGTTAAAGAAACTAATTATTTGTTAAAATACGAAACGCATTGCAAGAGTAAGGGAAGTTCTCCATTTATTTGCTCTTCACAGTTTTTCTTAGTCATTGGAACTTATCAGGTATCACCTGGTGTAATTAATCACATCCTGAATTATCATGCATAAAATAAATGTGTTCATTTGTGGGAAGAAAAATTGTTTAGGGTTGTGTTGTGTGATTTGCCCCTCTTTCTTATCCATCTATTCTGTGCCCCAGCTTCTCCTAATGAAAGAGGATGTTACATCCTCCTGAAAATAGGCAGCAAATACATTTTAACCTGCGTAAGTTTCAAAGTCAGCTTTTCACAAGAAGATAGAAACAAAAAATAAAACTCATCACAGATTATTCAACTCCTGGCTAAAGTAATTTCATATATTAAAATTGCATTTCAACCACTGAGAAACTCTTTAATTTAGTCTAATTTTCACCGAATTGTCTACTCCGCACAGCAACGTACCTTTTTAAGCAGCACATCCTCACTTGCTATATTCTACGGAGGCACTAGATGTCCCTCGTTCCCACATAAAGCTCCAGATAGGAAAGGAACTCGAGCTCTGCAGAAGCATGTTTGTGTTCACAGCATGCAGGGTTTTTCTGTAATAAATGCCGGTCCTTTGAATCATGCCACTGGATGTGATTCTATAAATCATGGTAATTCCAAACACTGATGTGCCAAACACACAACAAATAGCTGTGTTTGACAAAATGTATATATGGCAGCTACAAAAGTCAGCTGAGGCTGAAGCGAACAGACGAAGATGGCATTGAGCAATGTAGGCAAGAAATCAATGCATCACAGAGTAAACTGGCTCATTCCATTCCCAACCATTCATTGACAATAGCATTTTCCGTATACATATGTTATTACAGACTTTTTTTGCTCTTCGTGAAGTAAAATGGCAGAGACTTTCACGGCAGTCAGACTAGATCTTATTTATTTAAAGTATACATTTAACTGTAGTCCAGATGGGGTATGGGTGGACCATACCACTAGATGGATTTAGATAATTACAGACTAGCTAGGGAACGGTCACTTCAGTATGAGACTGTGAATGCTGATCAATGTAGAACAGATGTGATACCAATAAAGACATTTGACTTACACTGGTGATGGTGAAAGCAAAGTGAAATACTGCTCTGAAAGAAACAAAACACTTCACCAAGTAAATAAGTGTCAGGAAGTTGCTTGCAACTGCCTATGAGCTGTACAACTCCCTTTTCCCTTCCTGCATCCTATCTGCCTTTAGCAAGCTTCCTCTATGCACAGAGACCTGACCCCCATCAGTTATGAATTTATCCCGTCAGCACTTTGCAAGACCCTGCCACAGAAAGTGCTGCATCTCTAATTCTATTTTGGAAACTCTTCCTCAGATTAGGGCTCATGTCCTCCTTATTTTGAATTCATGGACTGGGAAGGGAAAGGTCACATCTAAAGCAAAAAAATGGAGAAATCCTTCCTCCAGATTAGTTTTGCTTTTCAAGTCACACAAGTGGTAGTAAATTACATCTGTATAAGAAACAGGACTCTGATGCCCTCGTTGCCTCGCCAAAATGTTCGTGGCAGTTCTTTTCCCTGTTGTTTTTGAAGTTGGTCCTGAAAAACAATGGTGCAGCCATTTCTCAGTAAGGACACAGAGGGTTCTGCCACCTCAGTGTTACTGGTCTCCTAAACTTAGTACCACTGACTGAATGATACAGATTTTCATTGGTAATTAAATAAATATCAGACAATGGTACATGCTCTCAATGATATTTATGCTTTTAATACCTGACTATTTTACGGGGAGCGTAAGCATCTAAATGCCTTTATGAGCCTTGGTCCTATTCTTAAAACATGAAGGGAAAAAAATTATGCAGTTCTCAAGAATGTATTTGTTAGTCCAAGGCATTGTCAAAGCGCAGAGAGCTGGGAATATAAGAACTAAAACCTACACAACATGCTTATGGTCCTCTCTACTTGAGGCCTTTGAACTCTTCTTCTAGTTCTCCCTCCCAGCTGTCCTCAGTTTGACTCCACTGGAGAGAGCGATTGCTGAAGAGATGGTGTATAAAATGCATCAACCACTTCTGGCTCTTCAGTTACTGCACTGTCTAGAGCTGATCAGATGATAGTCAACAATCTTCCAATTCATATTTTGGTGACCAGCTTCCACTAAGCCATCCACCAGTGATACCAGAGAGGGTCAATTCCAAAGCCCAGTGACCATCAGTGTGAGATTTTCATTGTTTTGAGTGGCATTTGTATCAGATTGTTATTTGCATTGATGAAAGATAAACCATTTTGGGACTAATAAATCTCACTGTTCCATATAAATCCCTGGTGTTCTTTCTAATGCTTAATAGCTCTGCTCTCACCAGTTATCTGACTCAGTCTGAAGCTAAATATTTTTTTCATAGGCAAATACGTACATTACACAGAATCTCCTTCCCCCTCCTGCTTACTCTTGTTGTTGGCCATCTTTCGAACAGGAAACTGAGAACTAGGAAATGGAGAGAACAGAATGACCTATTGAACCGATTTCACTCCACGGCATAGCTGACAGGAAAACAGCTGCCTCAGCTCAGGGTTCCAGGAATGGAAAACCAGATGTTTCTTGGCTACGTTTAACAGATGTTACTCCAGTTTGAAACAACATTTTAAAACGCAGATCCCAAGAGTTTATGTATTTCCAAAGTATTCAAAGAATGGGAAAGTGGAAATTTGTTGCAAGTCTTCAAGCAGTGCCAAGCATGCCTTTTTTCTTTCTTTTTTTTTCTTTTTTCCCTTTATTTTTCCAAATGAACTTCTCCAGTTTAGCATTCCTGTGGCTGATACATACACCAGAACTAGCACTGGTGCCTACATGCCTTAGATAATAGATTGGGTACCTTAACACTGCCACAAACTTAGCATGTTACCTTGGGCAAATCGCTCGATTTCCCTGGATCTCCGTTCTCCACTTGTGCTACCTAGAGGTTGTCAGCTCTCCACAACAGTGTGTCTCTCAACCACCGGTATCTACACCAGCTAGTGCAAAGAAACTAGCCCTAGGGTATGACCATTAAATAGATTTTAAAAAATTAAGTTAACTACCAGTTATTCAGTAAATGGCAACAGTACATAAAAGAAAGTGGGGGGAGACACCGGTTCTTTATAGGGTAATTGCAGACCATTCTGTCAGCTGTGGATGCTGTAAGTCCCAGCATAAAGTGGGAGGATGGAAGTGCAAAGACAATACTTTCCATCCTATTCTCTGAATAGATTCAAGGTGCTGTGTTATTCAGCCGTAACAGCCAATTCTTAATTTAGACCATCTTCCTAGAGTGACCAAATTATGCTGGGCCATGATGACCCTCAGAATGAGCCAAAACCAGGGAGGGCAGGAAAGGTGTGCTGAAACATTCTTACCCTGAGCCTGCCAGGTTTGCCTCTGAGTACATTTAGCACACGTACAGGAACTCACAGAATTAGTGTGATATTATTCTCATTCTACAAATAGAGAACAGAAGTGACAGCATACAAGTGATAACCAAAAATATACGTTAAAGATCCCAAGTCTATGGAACTGTGCATTTCCCAAGAATAAGCTTTAGCCCATATTTACACAATTTCCTTCTTCCAGTTATGCCAAGTAAATCACAAGAGCTGGCTGTGATAAAACACTCCAAGCACTTCCTTCTCTGGCTGAAACCAGAGATATGCTACCAGCCCCAAAATAGAAAGTGCCTCAGTTTAAATAGATTACTAGCGCTCTCATTGGTTTTGGTGGAAGTGAAGGTGAAGAAGATGACTTTGTTGAAAGAGTTCTTGAACTTGTCGGATATTCCTAATATTCAGAGTACTGTAGAGCTTTGGGGCTGGGGAAACTGAAGCTTTTTACAGGGGAGAGAGGTGTCATCATCAATACCAATGGAAAAGGAGCAGAAGCACAAATTTCATGCAGATATTTCCCTGATGTTCAAATGTATTTGCAGAAATTTCTTGGTATTCTCCCGTACACTACATTGATACATAACACATGTACCGTACGTTAAGCCAAATGTGTTATCTTTATTAAAGATTTATTGTGGATATGATTCTATTTCACTAGAGAGCTGAGATAATCACCACTTTTTAAAATGCAAATATAGTCCAAAGTCTATTTCTTCTCAGAAAAATAAACTTTTTTTTCATAAATAAATGTTGGCTTTCAGAGAATTATTATTCTATGTGAAAATAATTGAGCTATTTTTCAAATATTTCAAAATAAAAGCATAATATTTGGGATCAGAAATGACAGAAACATTCTTCAAACATTTTAAATATTTAGACTGGAAAGTTTAAAACAAAGACTTCAAAAGTTGGCTTTAGAATGAAGACAGCTTCTTGTTTTACAGACAGCCATAGAAGAATTTTTTTGTATCTTTATAAAATAGTCTTCATAATATAGCAGCCTTAAGGGTAAAAACACTGGCATGTAAAAAAAGAATTAAGGTTTATTAGAATTTAGTGTAGCCTGTAACAACACGGAAGAATGGAAGCTGGGTGCTCTTGGTTTTTTGTGGCCACAGCCTCTATGCCTGCTCCTTGTATTGAAGTTCCATAAATTTTTCAAAACTTTATCGATAGAATTAATAGCCAAAATATTGCTTCTCAACATCTGGTTCATATTCTTCTCCCCGTTATGCTGGTGCAACTCTAAATTAAACTGAATGCCTTACGTGAAGCCACTCCAAATTTATGATGGTATAAGGAAGAAGTCAACTTGGTTCTTTGTCTTTAAAAGATGTCTATATTTGCAGCCAACCAAAATCCCCTACAGTTACACACTCTGTGGCACGAGAGTGCCATCCAGCGGAAATTCCCAAATCTGTACTGGCCGGAGCCACCCCCGGAGCGTTGACCAGCAGCCGGTACCGGTTGTACCCACCACCCTGACAGCTGCAGGTCCAGACTCCCAGGTAGCTATTGCCAGGCTGAGAGGAACATTTCTGTTCAAGAGTAATGACTTCTCTTTTTTTAATCCAGTTTTCCATATTGAAATAGTTTAGACAACGACCATAGACTGTTGCTTGCTTGAGAGTAGGACCATGCTGAGGTGGGAGGCTCCTGGGCCAGGCAGTCACAGAAGCAGTACGGACCACCATTGTAACGCACGCTGCATCTCAGCTCATAAACTTGGCTACTTCTCAGCCGCCTCTGAGGGCGCGGCTTTACCCATTTCTTATAGGAACATATCAACGCTTAGTTGAGCACCCTTGTACCACCCACTCTGGACGGGTCCTGCACAGGGGACAGAGCAGAGAGCAAGAGTGGCCAAGTTTTGAGGCTGGTTTCAGGTGAATACTTCTGCACCCAGACGTCAATGTGACCACTGATATCTCTGGTCTGCAAAGAACAGGCCCTGAACTCAGACCTTCCACTTCCTGAATAAACGCTTTACCTGCTCTATTGTATCATTAAAATGTCTTTTTAGAGGGAACAGGTACAGTCACAGTTGTAAAGATTCAGTCCTGCTGGCATCCATTAGAGGGGTTTGAAGATCACCTCTTGAGCTGAGCCGCTCTGGGGACTTGTATGGAGTAACACATAGTTTTTGGTTCCTGATTACATTGAGGTATGGGTGAGCGCCATGCTGCTCAGCCCTGTTGAACTGGTGCAGATCTGGGCACTTCTGGAGAGGCTCTACACAGCGGAGTAGCCTACGCAAAAACACATAAGGTGGCTTGGGAATTTAGGCATGATGCAAGGTCAGACGCTGCTCACTGGGGTTTTTCACCATCTCTGTTGTAGATTTAGGAGCTCACATTCTGCCCTAAACCCTTATGTTTTGGACTTGGCCTGCAGCCAATAAAATAAATTCTGCTTCCTCTCCCTTGTATTTCATGCAGATTTTCCTGATCTACCTTACTCCTCATCTCACCCTCGCCCCTATCCGTAGTATTTTCCTTTGTAGTTACCTGCATCTTTTGCAATGCAGATGTGCATGAATGATTCATGGATTTGTTTGGCCCCACTGCCCACAGATTAAAACATATTGTACAATGTTGCTCTTAGTGTTCTACGTTCATCTTACTTCTAATCAGAAATTTAATTATCTGGGGTTGTGGGGTCACTGTTGCAGATAACACTTGCAAGGCAGAGAGCTCATCCCAACGAGCAGCCATTTCTGCAATGGTCTCTTCAGGCGATGTAGAAACGAGACTTATTTCCAGGTAGCACTCCATTTGATGCATCTCTTGCACTAACACGTGAGATGAAATACCGAAGATTCCACTTGCTCCTACAAGGAGTATAGCAATGGAGTTTCTCCCTCTGACCTCTGTAACAGACCAATGGGCTGCATATAAAGAAGCTGACAATTTTACATGATTTCTATGGCCTTCTACTTATTCTACTTATTCTACTTCATATGTCACTGTGTTCAGGAATGATCGAGTATGCACTAAAATGTTGCAAATAAATAAACTATTTTACCAAGAATTAGCCTAGCCCAAACAGTCATATCCAAAATTATCTGAAATATTAAGGAGCATGGAAAAGAAATTCTACACAAACATTTTCCATTGAAGAATACGTACTTGGATCCTGAAAATGAGACTCATTCGGCAGGACTAAATTTAATACAATTTGACCTATGAATTAGTGTGGTACAATTGCTTTGAGACTACGAAAGTAAGTGACCAGTAAATTGGCTCTTTGTATATTTCATAGCAATCCTCATATTACAGATATGCAGTACAATGAAACAGTCACTTATATTTCTTGGTTCCATAGCAGATAAGCCACAAAAAATACATCCTCAGACATTTTCAAAGAAGTCCTATTCCTTTTTTACTAATGAAACCCACGCTGCAATCCACAATTCATTCAAAATTTAAGAGGCAACGCTTCAGTTCCCCCACTTCAAAACAAAGCAGAGCCCAAAAAGCTTATTACCAGAAACATAAGTATTATTTGGTTATCATCAGGATTGATACTGTTTCCTCGCATTTATTCTGTAAAACGGGGCAAATCTTTTGCCAGTCTTTTCTCCAGTGAGCTGCCTTCTCTTAGGTGAGATTTTCTTGCTGGCTCCTGCGCACATGCAGTGCTACCTTATCTACTTGGAACGCGAGTGCTCGGTCACTGCAGAAGGCTGCAGTGGGCAGTGACAGGCTTAACACTGACTTCTTGTCCAAGCAGAGCTTTGGAGCAAAGGTGGGATGCAGAGAAAATCACAATTTACATTATCTGAAACCTTTTTTGAGGCTTGCTATTTAGGAAAGAAAAAATATCGATTGGGAGGGTGTCTAAATTTAGTGAAGGCTTGATACTTTTCAGATTGATTGGACTAGAAATGAAAGGACAGTGGGCACAATCGCGTCTGTCCAGGGTGTGGACCTCAAAGGACGAGCCAAAACCAAGCGCTCCCTGCAGATACATAGGGACCACCTCCTGTTTCTAGCGCGGACAATATAATGACGGAAATAATTAGTTTATCTTTTGTTTAAATAAAGCCTTTGGGAAAGGCTAAAAATAAACACTGATTCATTCCTTGTCAGGGAAGTTTCTCCTGTCAATTATCACGTTGTTACTGCTGTTTTTAATCTCGTCAGATGGCGAGATTGGCAATCCCTTCTGCAGGGGCTTCTGGGTGTTATTTTGTAGAGAAGCTTGCTTGAAGGACTGATTATGGCTTTTATGGGAGCCGGTGGGAGTTTGGCCACGGTCCTTCACGCATGTTAATTTGAGGGACTTCCAAATGTTAGCTAATGATCTCAGAGTTCTTTTTATGAAAAACGCGTGGGTTTGGTTTGGGGTTTGGTTTGTGTTTTTTTTAATTCCTAGCAAAAGGCAATTAAGAGGGTCTGGGGAAAGTTCTGCGCCGTAGTTCTGGACCGGCCTCTCAGCAACACCTGAAGTGCTAACATGAACAATTCAGCAGCCTGTATCGCTGCCGCACTCGGGCAGGCTATGCGTAATACGTTACAGTTGAAGGTATTCGGATGATGATGGCTGCAGCCCAGGCCGCAGGCTTTGCATTGCCACGGACTGGGTGTATCGACCGGCCTCCGCTTACAGGGACTTGAAAAAACAATTGCGCTTTTCCTTTTTTCAGGAACAACGCTCAGGACAAAGCAGCGGCCTCCACCCCAGGCAGGAAAACGCGTCCGCCTGGGCAACAGGGGCACGGCTGGGCGGGGGGGTTCACCGCCGGCCGCTCCACCAAACCCTGCCCGGCTGCCCAGGCGCAAACGGCCAGCGCCGGGGGAGCCGCGGGCGAGCGGGGAGCCCGGGGCACGGCCCCCCCGCCAGCACCGGGGAGCCCGGGGCACAGCCCCGAGCCAGTACCGGGGCCGCGGCTCCGAGGGCAGCGACAGGCGAGGGGTCTCCGGGCTGAACGCCGGGCTGGGAGCGGGGCGCGGAGGCAGCCAGCCGCCCTCCGCGCTCCCCCGCCCCGCCAACCGCAGGGGTAAAAGCTTCTTCCTGGCCGCGTTCGGGCCAGGCTGAGGATTCCGCGCGTTCCTCAGGGGTAACGGGGCCGTGCCGCGGCGGCAGGCGG
>Ga0065711_1044853_pt1 | contig 13838 bp, 8 predicted proteins | sample Hoacrofraction12_FD_59098 | JGI IMG/M metagenome (GOLD analysis project Ga0065711, IMG submission 59098) | Hoatzin crop microbial communities from Cojedes, Venezuela - Epithelial fraction 12 v2 (version 2) | ecosystem: Host-associated > Birds > Digestive system > Esophagus > Crop | place... | reverse complement strand
ACAGCAGGCTGCACAGGATCTTGTCCAGGTGGGTCTTGAATATCTCCAGAGAAGGAGACTCCACAACCTCCCTGGGCAGCCTGTTCCAGTGCTCCGTCACCCTCAGAGGGAAGAAATTTTTCCTCATATTCAGATGGAACTTCCTCTGCTTTAGTTTGTGCCCATTGCCCCTTGTCCTGTCACTGGGCACCACTGAAAAGAGTATGGCCCCATCCTCTTGACACCCACTCTTAAGTTATTTATAGGCATTTATAAGGTCCCCTCGCAGCCTTCTCTTCTTCAGGCTCAACAAGCCCATCTCCCTCAGCCTCTCCTCATAGGAGAGATGCTCCAGTCCCCTAACCATCCTCGTAGCCCTCCGCTGGACTCTCTCCAGTAGCTCTTCATCTTTCTTGAACTGGGGAGCCCAGAACTGGACACACTACTCCAGATGGGGCCTCACTAGGGCAGTGTAGAGGGGAAGGAGAACCTCCCTCGACCTGCTGGCCACACTCCTCCTAATGCATCCCAGGATCCCATTACCTTTCTTGGCAACAAGGCACACTGCTGGCTCATGGTCAACTTGTCATCCACCAGGACACCCAGGTCCCTCTCCACAGAGCTGCTCTCCAGCAGGTCTGCCCTGAGCCTGTACTGGTGCATGGGGTTGTTCCTCTCCAGGTGTAGGACCCTGCACTTGCCCTTGTCGAACCTCATCAGGTTCCTCTCTGCCCAACTTTCCAGCCTATCCAGGTCACCCTGAATGGCAGCACAGCCTTCTGGTGTATACACCACTCCTTCCAGTTTTGTGTCATCAGCAAACTTGCTGAGGGTATACTCTAACTCTTCATCCTGGTCGTTGATGAAGAAGTTGAACAAGACTTGGCCCAGTACTGACCCCTGAGGAGCCCCACTAGTTACAGGCCTCCAACTAGACTCAGCGCCGCTAAAGACAATCCTCTGAGTTCTGCCATTCAGCCAGTTCTTAATCCACCTCACCTACCACTCCTCCAGCCCACACTTCCTCAGCTTCCCTAGGAGGGTGTTATGGGAGACAGTGTAAAAAGCCCAGCTGAAGCCTAGGTAGACAACATCCACGGCTCTCCCTTCATCTATCCAGCCAGTCATGCCATCATAGAAAGCTATTAGATTGGTCAAGCATGATTTGCCCTTGGTGAACCCATGCTGACTACTCCTGATAACCTTCTTTTCCTCCACTTGCTTAATCATGACCTCTAGAATGAGTTGTTCCATCACCTTTCCTGGGCTGGAGGTGAGGCTGACCGGCCTGTAGTTCCCTGGGTCCTCCTTCTTCCCCTTTTTGAAGGCTACGGTGACAATGGCCTTTCTCCAGTCCTCGGGCACCTCTCCTGTCCTGCAGGACCTTTCAAAGATGATGGAGAGTGGCTCAGGAACGACATCCGCCAGCTCCTTCAGCACTCGTAGGTGCCTTCCATCAGGGCCCATGGATTTGTGAGCATCCACATTGCTTAGGTGATCTCTCACACAGTCCTCCTTGACTAAGGGAAAGTCATCCTCTCTGCAGGCTTTCTCTCTTACCTCCAGGACCTGGGATTCTTGAGGGCCGGCCTTAGCACTGAAAACTGAAGCAAAGAAGGCATTCAGTAACTCTGCTTCTCTGTATCCTCCATCACCAGAACACCCACCTCATTTAGCAGCAGCCCCACCTTATCCCTAGTCTTCCTTTTGCTGCTGATGTACTTGAAGAAGCTTTTGTTGTTGTCTTTGACATCCCTTGCCAGATTTAATTCCAGGTGGACCTTAGCCTTCCTCATTACATCCCTGCATGCTCTGACAACATTCCTGTATTCCTCCCAAGTGGCCTTCCCCTCTTTCCACATTCCATGGACCTTTCTCTTGCACCTAAGCTCCACTAGAAGCTCCTTGCTCATCCATGTGGGTCTCCTGCCTCCTTTTCCTCATGGGGTGAGGTTCAAGAAACACCGGGGGGTGCCCACTGTCCTAGATACTTCCCATGCTATCCCACGCACCCAGCCCCTCACAACCATCCAGCCCTACGGCAGATCTCTCCATAATATTTTTAACTACTTCTTTAACCCTAAACAAGACCTGAAAGCCTTTCAGGATACAGAACAATAGGAGCATGCTGACTTGATCATCCCACGAATACTCAGAATTCTTAAAAGCTGTTATGATCAGCCTGAAGGAGAGGAGGGGTGAAAGACTGGGGGAAAGCATCCCCTCCGGTTTTCCCCATAGATTGGGTTTGATTATTAAGAAATTCCAAGAGATAGCATCCGAGGTATGGAAATGACCGCAGTTTTGCACAAAAATACAAGGCCACTCCATGTTTGGGCACCAAATTAAATGTTGCAGTTTGGCCGTGGCTGGCAACAAATGGCCACGCGATTGCTCTGTCTCCTCTCTGGCCACTGAGGTGGAGAGGAGAATGGAGAGAAAAAGGCAAAACTTGTGGGTCGGGAAAAGGGCAGTTTAACAGAATTGTAGATGAAATGAACAGTAGCGAAAATAATACTGATAAAAAGAATACACAAAATAAACAGCAAAATGCACAGAGCAACTCTCACCACCTGATGCCCAGCACGATCACGAGTTGTGATTAACTTCCCCCTGGCCAGCTACCCCGTTCAGAACCAAACATGCCAGCACATGGTATCAAATACCCTGTTTTGTTCAGCCAGTTTGGGTCAGCTGGCCCAGTTGTGTCCCCTCCTGGCTTCTTGTGAAAATTAACACTATCCTCACTGAACCCAGGACAATACTTGCTCATTGGTCATCTTTTAGTTACAAAACTGGTGTACTCCTGCGCATGTTCTGTTTGGTGATTAGTTCATTACACAAAGGTGGTCCTACACTGGCATCTGAGGTCTCCTCCCAGGGGTGTGGTTTTTGCTATGCTAATTAGCCTTAGGTTACCTTTGGGCAATCTTATCTCCTTCTTTCCCATCCCCCTGGTCATCTTTGATGACATTAGCTCATTCTTGTCATTCCTGTATTGTCCTGATGCAATTTTCTCACCTGAGAAACACAGTTACACAATAGGTATACTTTCTTCTGCAGACTGCTGCATAAGCTCACCTTGCAAAATCGTATGGAAGTGCTTAAGAATATTACAGATAGCACAAGTAGATAGTATATATTAACACTGTCTAATGCTTTCTAATAAACTATTTTACTGATGTGATTGCTGTATACAGAGTCATTTTTAGTTTCTCTCCATTAATTTATGAGACCAGAAACTTGTCACAATGTGCTTTCATAGAAAGGAAAATGGAAAATGTCAAAATCAACTAAATATTTTCTTTTTAATGCAGCCATATACTTATTGTGAAACAGAGATTTGGAAGTAGTTTCTTTTCTGTGCGTTTTCTCAGGAGCTAGTACTTCTTTCAAGAGTAGTCCCATTGTCCTTTATAGGAAACCTTGTGTTCTAACTTCTAATTTTATTATTTGTCCATATCTAGTTTCAGCCCCAAGGGCTAATCAAAGCATTTGTCTCCCATTAACACCATATCCTCTATTGTGTGCTTTCTATGCCCCATTCAATCAATACAGAAGTAGGCTGATTATGCTGTTGTTTTCCAGAATCTGTGCAATCAGTATTGGAGCTACTAAATGAAACAGTTGCCTAGCAAACAAAGAAGCAAAATCAATGCAAACCTGATAAATGTTTTCATGTTACCAATCTGTACGTTTCTCTGAAATTATATGTCTGCAAACTTATTCCAGTCGGTTCTAGTTTTTTAGCATTAAATACTTGTCTTTGATGCCAAATGTCTTAAAATGGCCATCACACAAGGACATCTTATTGTATCGTATTGTATTTAAAGAATAATTATATCTTTTAATTCTTTATATCTAAGCTTGATCTTCTTTTAATCATAATGAAATTTTTCTTTTTTTGATTAAGGGAATGAAAACTTTAATACTTAGGAATTCATTTCAAAGAGATTTTCTAGAATTTTTTGATTTTAAAAGTGAAGTACTGTTGTCCCAAAACTAAGCGTTCTTTTACCCAATGTGCGAAACTCTAATACACACACAGAGCAGAGGTATTTTACTGAATATTTGCACAGATATGGGTGTGCATCTCAGACACAGTACTGTTAAATGATTGGTTAAGGTCTCTTCACACAGCAAGTAAATTAGTACACATGCTTAGTTGTTTTTCATCATTTGAGTTGGTGGTATAATTGGGGTAGGTGGTCCGTGAGTCGGTGGTCATGATCTCCCTCTACTGTAATTACCTTTCCCATAGCTGTCTGTTTCTTTTTGCAAGTCTAAGCATTTCTTCATGGTTTACTAGCTGGGCTAGTAATACATCAATTAAACTTCTGCTTTCCACAGTCACCTCCTGCTTATCAGACAAAGGCACATCATTTAGATTAACTTCTTGTCTGGCTTTAAGCCAGCAAGGGTAGGGCTACACAGTGGACATTTCTAGCAGCAGTCTCTCAGGACAACTTATTTTGCATAACAGTACTTCCCTCTGTAGAGAAAGTTGGAGGAAAAGTTCCATTTGTAGAGGAACACTCAGCTTTTGTATACAAAGTATATATATTTGTTTCTTTCAAATATATTTGGAGAGAAGTATCTTCACATTCTATAAAAAAGGAGTGGTTTTGCTCTTTGAGAAAAAATTCCTGTTGGGTGTATGCTTTTTTGGCTAATCAGTTCCCTGAAAAATGGTCTTATTTTCAAAATTCTTTGAAGTTGTCAGTTAACTACGCTTACCATGTCATGAAGAGAAAAGAAACACAATATCAGGGTTCCGAGTCTGCCTTTCTAATCTAATATATATTGTAAAAGGAATACAGAAGTCCAAGTACTATACTAGAAGTGATATGTGCTGGAATTTTTTGTGGTAAGATGTAAGATGTCATTATCCATGATATTTTTAATAACTGACACTTACAGAAGGAAGGTAAAGGTAATTTAATAAATTTAGCTTTGAAAAAAGGATGTGCATGTCAGATATATAGCTCTCAAAGCACCCTGTGTAGCAAAGTCAGGTTTATTACAAATGAAGCTTATCATGGCATTTTCTGGTGTCAGTGAGGAGGTATGTTTTGGTTTCCCCTTAAAGAAAATTGTGAGGTGAAAGTTAATGATATCCTTGTCCCCTTGAAAACATACAGTAAACTGCTTTATTGCTTACTTTACTCTTTCCCTGAAAAGCTGCATGGTTGCTGCAGCAAATATCATGGCTTGAACTGAGTGAGGAGAAATTGTGGAAATCAGCTCCAAATGAAGGATTAGGGTTAAGGACTGTACAGAACCCTCACCAGCATTTCTGATCACAGATCAGACAGAATTTCCTCTTTTTGAACACAAATTTAGCAGAATACTTAAATGTGGGAGGTGACTCCAAAAGAAGTCCACATGTGTTGAAGTGCTTTGCTGGATCAGGACCAGAGAGGCTGGCCAACCTTTGCTCGCTACATTGATTTCATGCAAAGTGTCCATATGTTTATAGAGAACTACTCTTCCTGGAATGCCTCAAAACTCTTTTACATTACAAGCTATATAGAAAGAAATTGCTTCAGCCAATTCTGCAGTACATTTGTGCTGCAGTATGCTGCAGTGGTTAATAGAGCTCAGTTGGATTGTAAAATGGGTTAGGGCAAAAGCAGAAGCACGCTGAGTCTAATTAAAAATGCAAGGGAAAATGAAGCAGGCAGAGTGTAATTACCTATGAGGAAATTCAGCCAGAATTTAAAGCTTGTTCTTAGGAAGGTTTCTGGACTTCCTTAATAAACACTAGGGGTGCAGGGCATTTCTAAAGTATTTGCCTATACGTGTTCACTTGAATGTATATTGAATTTGCCCAATTCCCTTTTAACATGAACATGCTGATAAGCTATAGGTTAACAGTTGCTTAACTGAATGATCTTTATACGTCAACGAGTTATGTCTGCAGACAAGTTATTTACACCCGAAGTACTGTATTTCACATGGGGTATAGAATGCAGATAGAATGTGGGCTACCAAAACCTTGTTATTAGAGTCTTGGCACAGAAATGACAGAAAGTGTAAACAGAGATAGTATATACTTTTCAAAGACAATCTGATGTATGTACCTGTATCTGTATTTTCTGCCTGTAGTGGAGACAACTGCTCTGGTCCAGACCGATGAGATTAACAAACCCAGTACATTTTGTTATGGATAGGTGGGTGGGTGCTGACGTGGTGACACCAGCGTGCTTGACCCTTCCATCCAGGTACTCCTTCACTGGCTTCGTCCTGATCAAGGAAGCAGGTTTGACTTTTGTGTTATGGTCAGACCGATGGGTTTATTTCATTGCCCTGCTCCAGCTCTGGTAAACATATGCTGAGCTTTCTAGCAAGTACATCCCTGTTTACCTCTTTTGGGTAACTTATTATTGATATTCCTGTTTTCTGGTCCCTCCTTTTCTGCGTCCCAGTCTGCTTCCAGACAAACAGCAACCCCAATTATGTTTTCCCCAATGGTTTTAGTTTTGTTACCCATGACCGAAGTCTCAGCCTTACATGGCATAAACAATATTTAGGCACTGTTGGCCTTGCAAGGTTTTAGTCCGCCAAACATTCCCAAAACTGCCCTCTAAGCATCTGCAAATTTTGGCACAGACTGGCACACAACTCCCTCTGTAAATCATCACCCTGCTCGGCACTGTCTGTAACTTCAGTCATCTTCTCACACTGTTACCTGTCCAGCAACTTCTCATGTCTTGTCCAGTAGTCTTCCATGTCCTGTCCAATTAGTGTAACCTTGAAGTCCTAGCCATTAGCCTCACAAGTTGCCCACAGCCATAACACACTTTCTATGGGATAAACATTATTTGATCTGCTAGAGAAATAAAATTTATGAAGCCAACTGTAAGACCTTCTTGTACAAGGATGTCATCTGCCAAAGAATCTAATTCATACCTCAGAAATACAACCACAGACATGAAATTCAGGAATACTTTGTATGAATGAAAATATTGAATGTAACTTTACTCTGTGTCTCCAAGTAAGTGTTATGGTACTCTAAAGTTAGAGAAAGAATGAAAAAAACATTTTTGAAGGAAGTAAAGGTGCAATATCTGCAGAAATAACTCAGTCTTTCGTACTCATAAGACCATTGTGAACAGATTTTTGGTGAGTGCCACCTACATTTGGGATTCTGAAATTCACTTTAAAACAGTGTGAGTATGTGTCTTCAAAGACGTTCAAGGAAAGGTCCTAAACAGATGGAGCAACCTATATGATGCTTGCAGAAGGCGACAACGGTCTGATGGGATTCAGAAATACCTGATGGTGTTTAAGTTAGAGATTTGGGGCTTGGAGCAGAAAATTGTGTTGAAAGTAGTATAAGGCCATGAGATGGACTGTGGTCATGAGCTAGGAATTTGGTTTAGAAAACATTGCGAGGTTGTAAATATAATCCTAGACTGGCATTCAGGAGGTCCACACAGACCATATCATTCCCTTCTCTCTCTAAAACGTAGGACCTCTAGGCAACTGTAGAAGACCGCTACAAACTGGTTTTGTCTCGACATTGCCATTGTCATCTCTTGCTGACCTCTGGAAAGAAACCGCCACAACGACCTGCAGGAAAGCACTTGCGCACAGAGTAGCACATGGACGGGCAAGAATGGACTTGTTTAAGCGGGCAGCACGCATGGCAGGAACTGCACATATGTGGACATGCTCTGCGCATGCGCAAATGCCCCTATAAAAGGGCAGCACATGGTCCTCGCCGCCCTCTTGCTCTCCTCCTTGCCGCCTCGCTGCTGGGCTCCTCCCTTGCTGGAGCTCCACGCCTGCACAGAGACTGAGCCGACCGGACATCGCTGGACATTGTTGAATCCGTGATGGTGGTAACTGATCCCACCCCCCCGCAATTCTTTTCCTCGCCCGCTGAGGTTTTTCCGACTTTACCCCTTTTATTTTCTGTCTTGTCTTCTCCTCCCTCAGCTGCCGTCCCGGCCCAACCTCTGATTCCCGGTTCACCGAAATAAAGTTTACAAGGTTGCATGGCACATGACTGCGTTTGTGTCTTAATCTCGTCTCCTGGGATCGAATCGAAACCTCCCTGATATCAGATCGGGACAGCAACCTGTTCCTCTTCACTGTCCTCTCAACTGTCAGGTATGTGGTAATCCTGTGTATCCATCAACTTCAGCGGGAGGTCAGTATTTAAATATGTTTGCAAGTGTTGAAGCCCCAGAACTAACTACTGTGACTTTCAAGATGAAGGAGAGTTAGTGTCATAATAAGTCTTGTGACTACAAATAATTAAATGTGAATATTAAAAATCAGATCACAAATACAGTCAATGTGCTGTTCATAATCAATTTACAGACTAAAAAGAAGAAAGTAGGTTTCCCCTGTTCTGGCTCATTAAAACATAAAAGATTTATTCAGGGAACTCAAAATCAGTATACAGACCATCCAAAAGCAGCAAAAAAAAATCAGTGATTCATCGTGACTCTTTCTCTTGAAAATTTAACAGAACAAATAAATCTGATTATTTACCTTTTTGTGTTTTTGTTTTTCTTGAACAAAACTCTGTTTAGCAAATGAATGAACTGTCATTTTGTAATTTTTTCAGAATGGCTCATACAGAAATTTGAAGCTGCTATGAACCTGTATGTTCATGTTGCTAGCAATGCCTTTAGCCTGTGTTTTACTCTGACTATACACAGCATTGGGAACAGATCAGCATTTAGTGATATGAAACTCCCTCCTGTGTCCAGCCAGCAGAAAAGACTAGATCAATCAACTGTGAATTCCATCCACCAGCAAGTCACTGATTTCAACCAATAAGAAGTAGACAAGTAATTATTTTCATATCCGAGTCTGTTGTGTACAGAAAGGGTAAACTCACCAGGAGTCAGTGGAGCTCTGCTGTTTCCGTTCATACTCCAGCAGCTAACATACGAGGAACTGAGCAGAAAGATGCCATAAAATTAAAAAACACCCCAGTATTGCAGCAGAACAACAAAGTGACACTCCTTCAGCTACAGGGAGGGTCACTTTGCTGCTCATTTGCATTCCCTTGATTTGTACATTTTTCTTTTGTCATGCATTGTTTTGCTTTAGTATATGTACGTTTATAACAAGCAGGAAAGAGACCTTAGTTCATTCACTGATACTTTGCTTTCATTCATAGTTAAATAAAACTTGTTGTGTTTATTTACTTTTAAATTAAATTAAATTTTCCATGGCAATATCTTTTAAATTATTCAAATGAGTGTCAGCAGGAGTATTTTCTCACTCTATCTGCATGTTTGACTATTTTCTCTTGTTCACGTTCTTGTAAACATTGCAATCATTATTTTGTCTTTTGACTTGTACTTATTAAGTGAACATTTGGATAAGAGCAGATAATTTAAGAAACTTTAACTGCCCTTTTTTAATATGTGATATTCCTGTTGACAATCCTTCTAGCAAATAACTTTTTTAGGTAGTTAATTGAGACTTTGACTCCTACATCCAGATTATAAATTAGCAATTAATAGATCTAGTAATTCATTAGAAATATGTATTGAGCCTCTTTAACATTTTTTACCCTAGAGTGTTCCCGCAGAGTATGTAGTCTTATATCTCTAATTAATACTCTGAAAATAGAAGTGTACTCTCTGCTATGGGAGGAGAATTCAATGGCAATTTAATTTCTGATATTGTGATTTTCTTGGATATGTGACTTTCCAAGAAAATGATTAACAGCTATGAAATAAATAGAAAGAATTCTTTAAATTTTTGGTTCCTGGGCTGAGATGCCAGCTGGTTTGAGTCAGGGCAGAACTCCTCACTTGGTGAGAGAGGAAATGATCTAGATTGATGGTGGATTAGGTTCATTGTCCTTAACTGAGAGAAACATCTACAGGTCAATTATGCTGTTAAAGATTTTTTGTAACTGGCAGGACACAGAAAAGCTGTGCAATCACTGTTCAGGAATAATGAAGACATTGCTGTTTTATCGTGACTGTTTCACCACAAATGCAAAGCACACCATCATACAGGCTGCTATGAAGAAAATTCCCAGGCAGACCCAGTACAAGGATGTAAGTCTTTACTTCAGGAATAGGAAGAGAAGGAGTGAACTGATGCAGGAGTTCTCAAGTTTACTACCTTCTGTAGGATCAAGCTATTATCTACAATTCCAGGTCTTTTTTCTCTTCATCTCAGGCTTATTTTAATGTTCGAGAACTGTTCCATTCATTACACGGCACCACTTTATCCCACATGGGGATCTGATTCTTAAGCAGCTGGAAGTGCACTCTCATCTCTAGCTTTAACTCTTGCACTTAAACTCCATAGAGCCTTTGTCTATCATGAGGCATTTATTTCCTCTCTCTCTCTCTCTCTCTCTTCTTCTCCCATTTTATTCAATGTACCCTTTGGGTAAATCCAACTCTGCTTTGGATTTGACACTAGGGCAAACAGGTAAAAGGGAATACTTTCCTAAATCTTTGTTTCTGACTTGAGATGAGAGGAGGGCCAACTGTTTAGAACCTGCTTAACTGCAGCCACTTGTGATCTGAAAGTTCATAGCACGTATTGCAACCTAACGAAATAAATCAGGTCTATGAGCCAATTAAGGATTTTATAAAAGAAAAGCATAAGCAAGCAAATATTCACTTAATGAGACATATTTTTAAGGTAATATGTTACAGTTTTATTAGCTAATTAAAGACGAACAATACAATGATCAAATAATGGGCACATTTAAAATTGAATCAATGAATCAGTCCGTTCCAATTAGTCAGTCACTAAATTACTGCACTGAGTAATGAGCTCAAGTTATGAGTTTGATGTGGGAAGGAACTGCTCAGTGTTAGCTTTGTCTTGGGAGAATTGAAGAGGTATCTAGTTTCCTTTCCATCCTAAATCCCGTACAAATTCTTGTCAATATAATACATATTCATTATTTTTTTTAGACTTGAACCTTAGATGAACACCTAAACTGGAACTTCTTACATTCACAGATGTGATGTAAAATCTTCTTTCACCTCTTGGGTGTCTGAAAGTCTGTAAATAGGTGGTTTGCCTTGAGCATCCTGTAGAAACATTGAAAATTTATGTTCTATGTAGAGGACTAAGTAACATTCCTACTCACATCTAAGTATTCTATAGGATGGAAAACATAGGCTTTCCTTTGCCGGTGGAAGAGTTATATGCACATCTTGCATCAGCCATGAAAATGCTTTTAGGACTGGGGTCTCAACAAGGCTGATGCCCTTGCTTCCTGTTTAGACCACGAGACCGTAAAAAAGAAGAATACAAAATTCCTGGGAGTAAAAAAAGTCACAAAACAGTTGATCTGTGTAGTCCAGTAAATATGATTTTGTCATTGCTTGGGACAGGCAGCTGTGTGTTATGGCCAGTTGTGGCAGGTCCAGGGCATGGTTGGGCTGCACTTGGTCTGAGCAGGGCGGAGCAGGGTTTACACAGGCTTCCCATGGCCAAGTGCCCATTGCCCAGCCTGACTGAACTACAGCTCTGCGAGTGCCCCCAGGGAAGTGGCTGAGAGCCCCAGGTGGTCCCTGATGGACGAACATCTCCTGCGGGCATCAATGCTGTGGGACAGCTTTGAACCCTTCCCTGGAAGCAAACAGAAGGGAGCAGATGCAGATCGGAAAAAAAGCCCTAAATCGGAAACGGAAGGGACCTGCAATGGGAACATCCCACTTCTCTGGTGAATGACTTGGGATGCTTCTGGCTCTTTGTGACACTCACAACCCCAGAACCTACTGAAAGAGTTTTTAATGCTGAAGCAGTTGACCTTAAGATCCATGGTGAGCATAAGCACAATAACTGCCCTAGAAAACAATAGTCAATAGGACAGCATTGTCAACAGGTTTAAGAATATTATCCTTGAGGTTTTTCTGTGTTAGATAACTTGGACTACTGGAGTACGGAAACACTAATTAGACTTCATGACAAATTCATATACATAATATCTTCTTTTTATCCAGAAAAAAATTTTTAGTGTAACATCAGCAATGAGGGAATGGGCTTCAGGTTCCTCACCTCACTATTGCTCACACACTTTTACATCCAGCCATTGCTAGGTGTAGTATAGAATTACTCTCTTCCCTATAAATATTTTGAATAACATTGTCTTTAACCCAGAGGAATCTTATGATCTGTTCTGTGACAGTTTATTACACAAAAGTATTAAAAGTGACATTTCTTCCCTCATACACACAGCTCAGGAGATAATTCTTACTTAATTTCCTCTAACATGTAGATATTATAAATAATAAGTCATCCAGAAAATAAATAAAATATTTATTCTCTGTAAATCACAAGAAGCTTTCAGAAACTTGATTGAAATTGCCAGAGAATATTAAATATTTTGAGGTACGATAAGCAGTGTTATATCAGAATTATATTTTTGTAAGTTTATTAATTTTGTTTTTTGGTGAGATTACAACATGATAATATCATATGCATATTTAGTATTGTAACAACAGAAGAATAAATGTGTGTGTGTGTGATCAGACCTTAAATAATGACTAAAAATACTTCTAACCAGAAGGTTAACCATTTGATTGAATTTCATGCTACTATATCTTTGATGATGGACTTCATATTACAATCCAGTTATATTTTCTGTATTCAGTTTGCACTGCAGTTACTACAGGTATGCTGAACTACCCAATAAAGCAAATCCTTAAAAACTACATTGTGCTTTTTTTCTTTGTACTTATTACTACATTATAATTCCTGTGAAAATACACCTGTTGAAAATATTAAGGCTAAATTTGTCTCATCTCATACTCAGTGGAATATTTGCCTTGAAACATCAAAGACATCAAACTGATCTCTTCTTTTTCTGGGGCTTTCTGTTGTTTCTGATGATATTTGGTCTGGCATTTCCCTGCAACAATGTGTTATTCCCAGTTTCTTGGGACAGAATATGTGTTGAGCATTTAAGAGTCATATCCTTCATCAGTGCTGTAAGCAGCATGAAATTTTAAAAATTATGTTTGGCTCATGCTTACTTGGTCAAAGTCTTTAGAGTTTTGTGATGTACGACAAGCAGAGACTTTTGAGAAACAGAAAAAGATTTTGGCAACAGAACCTTTGTGAATGGAACAGATTGCCATAATTGTCTAAGGTAGTTAAGATTTCCTTGTATTTAATTCCCCCCATTTATTATCATGCAACACTTAGAATCGTAGAGCCATTAAGGTTAGAAAAGACCTCTAAGATCATCAAGTCCAATCGTCAACCCAACAGCATCAATCCTGCTAAACCATGTGTCCTGGGTTTGGTCAGGACAGGGTTAATTTTCACCAGAATCCAGGAAGGGACACAGCCTGATGGGCTGACCCCACCTGGCCAAACAGAATAGGGTATTCCATACCATGTGCCGTCATGCTGGATTCCGGTTGGGGGTAGGGAGCAGGGCGGTGGGAACTCACTCGCGGCTTGGGAGAACACCGCAGCAGTGGGTGGTGAGAGTGGCTCCCTCTGTGGTCTGTTTTGTTTTGTGTATTCCCCTTATCTGTATCGTTGTTGTTCCTGTTCCCTTTGTTTGCTGTTCTGTTAAACTGCCCTTATCCCGACCCACCAGTTTTTGCCTCTTTCTTTCTATTCTCCTCCGCACCCCAGCAGGGGGAGGGTGACCGCGTGACGCTTTTGTTGCTGGCGGCAGCCAAACCATAACGTTAAATTTGGCGCCCAAGCTTGGGGCGGGGATAATGGCAGGGCTGAGCAGCGTGTGTTAGAACAGCTTTCTTAGATTTTGATAAATTTTCTTATACACATATGCTGTGTCAGTTAAACAGTCGGCAGTAAAAAATGTTGCTGACTTTGATCAGATGGCTCTGGTGTTTGAATCCTTACTTGCTGTACATGTTCACTGTCATGCTGTT
>Ga0065711_1044852_pt1 | contig 13839 bp, 7 predicted proteins | sample Hoacrofraction12_FD_59098 | JGI IMG/M metagenome (GOLD analysis project Ga0065711, IMG submission 59098) | Hoatzin crop microbial communities from Cojedes, Venezuela - Epithelial fraction 12 v2 (version 2) | ecosystem: Host-associated > Birds > Digestive system > Esophagus > Crop | place... | reverse complement strand
CACAGCCCCTCCCCGCTGCCTTGGACACCGCTTCCCTTCATCGCAAAAGCTTAAAAACCACCCAAAACCGACAGCTGGGGTTTAATACAATTTTTAAATTTTATTTAATTCCCCTCCCCCCCAGCTGTTCCTTCGCTGGGCACCGCACCCGGGGCGGAGGGGCCGGGTGTACTGCGGAGTGGGGGGGGGGGCGGCGAGCAGCAGCCCCCCGGTGTGATCACAGATAGCAAACCCAGCCGAACCCCGGTTCGGACAGCCGGGCGGCACCAAATGTGGTTCTCATCGCCTTTGTAACGCAGCAAGCGGGAGGATTTCTTCACCAACGTGCTTTAAAACCAGGACTAGAGGGATCTCCCGCCTGAGTTTTCTCGGTTCCCGGCGAGGTATTTTGATCAGGAGACTCACTCCTTAAACTTCCACGGCATGCTTCCCGAGATCTAACCAAAACTCCGGGAGCGAGGGCTGCTTGCCGGGGAAAGGCAGGCTGCGGTGCCGCGAAAAGCCGGAGCTAAAGACTCCCCTTCTGCCGCTGCCCGGGACCCGAACACGGCGCGGGGAGAGGCGACGGGGCGGACGGGGAGCCTGGGAGCCGGGTCCCCCCGCCGCACCCTCGCCCCCGCCCCGGCATGCGGGACCCTAGCCCCACGTCCTCGCCACCCCCCTCCCCGGGTGCTTTATCCCACCGGCCCCGATTCCGGCGGGACCACTGAGCTCTCCCACCCGCGTCTGCACCACCGGGGTCCTCGGACACCCTCTCACCCCTCCTCTCCTCGCCCCCGAGGGCTCTGCCCGGTGCTAGGTCGACGGCAGGAGGGCTCGGCGGGAGCGTCCTGGCTCGAGTGGTGACACACAGTGAAAGTTTCGCCTGGTGGCACCCGGCAGGTTGAGGGGTCCAGAACTGCATCCTCCAAAGGAACAGACCCACGTCCCTCACTGCGGGCAGGACCTGGGCTCAGGCCCTCGGTAGTGCTGGGAAAGTCATCAAGGACGCCCCAGTGAGCAGCCCCCAAACTCAGCAGAGCAATAATTGCTAATGACCTTCACTGGATTTGGACATAATGGTGTGATTAAACGGTCTTTAAGGTTTGTTTCCCCACCGAGACTCTGCCAGGTGTCTGGACTCCAGATAGCTCTGTTTCAGGTTTGGTCCGGGGCTTTCACCACGTTTCAGATCACCTTCACACCTTCTCCACTCCGACCTTCACGTGCTCACGCTCGTTGATCATCGTGAGCTTCCGAAAACAAGCAACGAGACAAATCCATGGCATTTAAGAACTAATAAATAAATTTTCCTGTATGTCTTTGACAAAGATTAGGCTCTTACCGTAAGTGTCACTCAAGCCAGCCACAGAGACTGGCGATAAAAGAATCTGGAAAAAAAAAATTTAAGAAAATTAACCTATATCTCCGTTCTCTGCTAGGATAACCCCAGGGAAAGAAAAGCAACGTTCCAGGGACAGGAGGTCCGTTTCCCTTGACAACTTTGCAAGATACAAATTATTTTATGTCTTAACACGCCGTCTTAAACCTGGAGATCAGAGAGACCTGCAAATCAGAAAGGTCCGTTCCACAGAGACTACTATTTCTTTATTCCTTCTGCAGGGTATTTTCTAGGTGTTGCTGGAACAGAAAGGTCTCTCGGCTTCCTAGCAGGAGTTCTACAGGGGTATGAAGCAAAGGACGAAGACCTGAGTGCTGCTCGCGTCTGTGCCCCCGCCAAGGGACCCAGCGGACCCAGCCTGCGGTCCCCTGCGCGGTGTCTGACACTGCCATCTTGTGTCCCAGAGATTATCTACGAAACCAGAGTCTCTGTCGCCAAGATTTAACGAAAAGGTGTCATTTGCAAAGAAAAAAAGGCGTAGCTCAGTCGCGTGCTCTCAAAGGGAGGTGCCAAGCGCCCGTTTTAAGACGCTAAATGTCCACATTTTAGCTTCCAGCTAAAGAGCAAAGTTTGAGCGTAATTGAGTCCGATGGATCTGCTTGAAGGATGAGCAGATTTTTCTGTGTCTGTCATGGTACAACTCCGGCTTTGCTGACTTCTCAGGTCTCTCCAGTGGCACTTATCTTCTAGTCACGTTTACCATTCTCTAGGAAGAAACTAGCAGAGTTTATCTCTTCTTTGTAGACACAAACATGAAGGTCATGTCGACAGTTTCCTGCATATTTTCTGCTTCTCCTACCACTATTGTAACCTCAGACAACTCTTTGCAGACTCGACATGCAGTTTTGGTGAATAGCTTCAACTGGTGAAACTGCACAAAAGAGAAAAGCTACGGAAAAGAATTCAAACGAGGCAAGACAAGTAATTTTTACCCTAGCTTAATCACTTGATCTGACTGACATGGACATCTGGACAGTGAGGATGGATGGAGGTGAACTGAGGGTGACACACCCGTCTTATACCCACTAATAAACACAAATACATTTTGGGGAGCTGGAAAGGGAAGGGTAAAATGGGGACAACAGCGGTACATTTTGAAATGCAGAAGGGCTGTCAAACCGTGCCTTTACCTTTAAATTATCTAATTTTTTCCTTACAGAAAAGGCCTAGTGGCATGTTAAAGATAATGATCCTAAGTTTATTTAGTGTTTCCTGACTTTTTCTTTCTTTGGTGTGTTATGACCTAGATTACTCAAACACAGTTTTCTTTTTTAATTAAAATAAGTGTAGATTGCAAATCACTGTATCCGTTTAAAAGAATTAAAGTCATATAAGAATGGTGTAATTAGAGTAAGTGATGAAAACTTTCTGGTCAGGACTTCAAAACATGTCAAATTAATAATGAACAACTTGAGTAAGGTGTTGCAAATAATGTTAATTAAAAATGTCCACGTGCAGTCCCTTTGAGGGCATGTGAATAAATACCTAACAGTTTCTATTGGGGTCTCAGTTTATACTGAAAATGAGGAAGTCTTTATAATTCATAACTATTACAGAGTCTTTATGAATGGTCTTTCTCATATTTCCCACTGGAAACCATTAGATAATCTGTTTTTATTATACAGAGCCAAACATTTGGCTTAATATTTTTGTTTTAGAACAGATCACAGAATCGTCGGGATATTAGCCGTCTCATAATTTTTAGGGGTGCCTTAAAACCATGTACATTTATTCCTGTCTTGAGAGTTTCTTAAAGTTACAATCTTTGATCCTTGTTCTCCTAAAAATATTACCCAAGATACATATAAAACAGGCGCTGAAGGAGTTTCCTACTCTATGTTTCTTCATTAACCATCTACCTTACCACCCACCAATGCTGTGGATTTAAGAGTCTACATAATTGAGTCTGTAAATTAACAAAAAAATCCAGACAGCTGGAGCAACCAAGCAGTAGATGGTACATTGGCCTTAATGTTCTCATATTAGCACATTAAACAAGCAGAAAGGGAGCTTTTAATTATGTCTGGGCTTTTTTTGTGGCAACAAGATACAGGTCTTTCCCTGACCTTCCTGCAAAATCATTATATTTTGGGGGCCAAAGCTGAATTAAGAGAGATAACAAAAGTGAGCAGATTGAAGGATTATTCTGAGTATCCAAGAAAGACTCTAAGTAGGAAGCAATGAACTTCAAGCGCAGTCCAAACTGGTGTTCAGTGTTCTAAACGATGACTTATTCAGCATTTCAAACTGACAGCTTGTAAATGTAAATTTTATTAAATGCAGAGCAATAAAATTTTGTACATTTCTGTCATTTTGAATTTTAGTGGCTCAGATTGAAGCCTCCAGCCTTTTAAATCACAACTTGTATGAGCACAGCTCTAAAGCATTCACCATTCTTAAATGTGCACTTTTCAAAACCTCATTATTGCCTTTGCTCACAAAATCTCCTTGTCAGGACGCAGGTATGCGTGTCTCACGTCAATGACAGGCTGACAGGCTCATGCCCTCTGTTGTGTTTACATTGTGTATTGCACAAAGCTTTCTTCTCTTCATTCTCACTAGGCAGAAAATAAACCACGGTTAGCAGTGATACCACCCTTCAGACCAGCCAGATTTTCTTCTTTGATCTCCGAAATGCTTCTTTGCATGTGCATGGCAAGAGCCTGGCTCAGGGATCTTTGTTTTGCACTTGAGATAGACATCGAATGGTTCAGGACAAACGAAAACATACTAACACCCATCAGTTAAAGCTGAAATCTAGAAGGGAATATTTTGGAAAAGTTCTTGCATGACAAAGTGAGATCAGTGGAGAGCTCTGGTAACGTTTTAATGGGTGACAGAGCTTGAGGAGAAGACAGTTCTGTGGAAGCAAAGGATCGCAGGAACACGGCCAAACAGTTCAGACATCTATGAGACCAATTTTTCATTGGATTACAGCTGCCACTGAAGCACCACAGTGAAGCGACAGAATTGCACAGCATCCAACAGATTTGTGGTTGCCAGAGGGGATCTAAAATCCAGTCGATTCCCTCGATGTGCTCCAGCAGCCACGGATACATACGTCAGTGTGCGTGGCTGTGGGTGTGAGTGTACGTTTGCCCGTTTAAAGGGAACACTGTCAACTAGAATATCATATTTTCTTCTAAAAACATGTACTCTTAATTACAAGTAACCATAGAAAATCACTCCAAACATTTCAAGTTGTGTTGCATGGTAAGAAAGATTAAAGAGGCAGCACATCTAGCTGTAAGTCTGAATCTCGGCTCTCACAGTACTCTACATATGCTTATTTCACAGTATTTCATCAGGTCCATGCGTTAAGCTGTGCAAGCTCTTAATTCCTTTAATATATTGCCAAACTGAACATGAATTTTAGTCTGTTATTAACCAGCTATAATTTTGCCTGAGAAAAGTAAAGTAAAACCAGCAGGATCTGATCCACAACAAGATTCTAAAAGGATATGAGGTAGAATCCACAAGACACTGAAAAATAATACTTAATCTCTCATTAGTAACAGCTGTATATTCTCAAAATCTTAATTGCAAGGGTTCATCTTGGTCTCCTGGAGTACAGAATTAGATTTGCAAATTCTGTCATAGTTGTTGCTTTTAATTTTTCCTGGTGTGCTTCTCCTAACTGTCTCTTCCTTACTATTTTCTATATTTACTGGGTTGCTAATACATCTCTATAGTTTGACTAAACATGGATCTCAGATAACCATGCCATAAAGCTACTCCAGCTCCATCAAGACTGCCTACAGGTTTTTCAGCGGTAAACCAGCTGCCCTCAATGACCTAAAATTTCCTGGGAGGAAATTAGTGTGGGAGCACATAGGCTAGTGTTGAGCGAAAGCATTTTGGGTGAGCCATAATTTTTGACATCGCATCAGAACAAAACCAGTACAAAGTAGGGTTTTGAAAATCAGTTATCCCAGATACGTAATGCTTCTGGTCATACTCAGTTACAGGTTATTGGCACTTAGTTCTGATTTTTGTTTGTCACGTGCAATGTGAAAGACAGACAGGAAAAGTATCCAAAATTTTGGCCCTTTGTCATTCCAGCTGAGACTCATTACCACTGAGCTGCGAGCTTTACTGTGTTAAATAATATCAATAACATCCAAGAGAGTATGTTTATCAGAGCTACGACAGGCCAGCTGCCGAATGAGACGGTGATGCCCAGCCAGGACAGCAGCTCTCCAGCCTGCTGGAAGTCACCGTGGCCGAAGAGGCAGCAGGGACCCGTGCCTGGCCTCACTGCTCATGCCATGGCTGAAGTCACTGAGGAAGATGAGCTCACGCGAAGGCATGAGGCTGTGGTGTGGGTGAGGTGTGGGCGCAAGTTCTTCTCTGCCAAATCTCTTGCTGCGGTGGTAACTGCAGGCAGAGGTGTGGTAGCAAATAACGGAGGGGGTTATTCACGAACCACTGCAGCTGTTTGCTTGCTGAACGCGAGTCGGAGCCCTCTGCCACGCTGGGTAGTGACACGAATGCCTGTCAGGCACAGTAAACATTTCAAAGCCGATTAAGACATGTTGCATTTAGTTATTCAAACGGGAATCATTTTCTGGCAAAGTACACCAGGGTAGTTAGTGCTTCAGTCATCTTTGCCACCGTGCGCGGACGCGTTGCCCCGAAATGGCAGAGCTGACGAACGGATGGATGGTTTGTGGAGGCAATGCTAGGCTTCTTCCTCTCTTGCCCTGTACCTTATATAGACCCTAACAGCAGGACATAGCTGAGTAGGAGGCTACTAAATGACACATTTCAGATTCATTTTGGACTGGAATAATTGCCTACTCAAGAAAATCAGGCTCGGGCATCTGCAGTCAGTGCAAACCTACCCCTCCCACGAAAGCTTCACAGGAAAGTGCGCGTACAGCTGAGCAGCTCCAGGTGAGGTGTACACCTCACTGTGTTGCTCGTCTATTCACAGCAGCTAAAATCTATAGCCAGCCACAAGGATCTCAGTTCACTAGGTGATGTACACAGGGACAGCCAACAGATCATCTGTTCCTTAAAAATTGCAAATTGCAATCTGGGGATACAGAAACTTGCCACAGTCATGGGGGAGAACCGAGAAACAATGAGATAGTTATATTCAACACAACAGACAACTGCACCGGATCACCAGTACCTTCCAGCTGCCAAGATACTTAAGACAAGGAGGTTGAGCAGTGAAGCAACGGAGGAGGAGGCTCTTGGCACTTCATGTCTGAGTTCTTGTGTAATCAGACTGGTAATGTTTTTTCCCATACAGTATGGGAGCTTCTTGAAGAGCTATGCAGACGCATAGCCAAAATAATTTAAAGTCTAGAGAGATCTCTTTCTGGAATAAAGCTCCTGGAACACAGATTCAAGTTTTGCCAAGTGGATCACAACTCAGAATATTTTTCTACGCTATACAGAGGCTAGTAAAATAAAGCTTGGGAGTCTGGGGAACTAATTAGGTTTGAGCACACTGAAAGCATGGCTGGTATGCGCTGCAGTGAACACAGAACTTCATGTTTAGGTATAACAGCCACGACTGTAACATCTGCAGTTGGAGATAAATGTATTTTTGGAGAGGTCGAGGCAGGAAACCTTGAGCTCTAATCTTTCTTTCCTTTGAGGCTGACATCATCTACGACTTTGAGCAGGTCAGTTAGACTCATCAGCAAGGATTGCAGGGATTGCAGTGGGTTTCCCATGTCAAGATTCATTCAACTCACGCATGTTCAGTTCCTTGGGATGGAGATCAGTAGCAAATGATTATTGTTGGAGAGGCTGGTCATAAAAATGCTGAAAGGGATATATTCGCTATCATAGGAGTCTTAAAAATCATTTGCAATTAATACTTTATTCAGAAAATTGAGCGTGTCTTCTTGTGAACTGTTCACAAGCAGATCAAATCTTCACAGATTGATAGATTATACAAAGGCATTTACTGATGTGCTTCCACAGGATTTCTCTTGGCACAGAGTTCATTGTGAAAAAGAATAATTAGTAAGGACCTTCAGGCAAGTGGAAAATAGGATACATTGCAACACAGGTTTACTTCATGTGCCAGATTAACGTGACAGTCTTCTTTGCTGAAAGATATTTTAGACAAGGGCGGTGCGGTAGATGTCATCTATGTGGACTTTGCTAGAGAATAGCTACTCATTTAAGTCAGAAAGGCGGAAATCAGTAGATAGAGTGAAGATGGGAGAACCAGCTAAAGAGAAAATGATGACAGATATTACTGAAAGAAGTATCAGGTTGCAGGGGATGGGCTACCTCAACAATAAGCTTCAAGTGCAACCTTGTGTCACACATTTCATAATCAGCTCCCCACAAAAAGCAGGATCGGGCTGATTAACTGGTAAGAGGATGCTGGAAAGCTATAGAGGAGGCTCAAGCTACTGGGCCAAAAAGCTGGATAACTCTGTGGTCTCAAGCACTTGATGCGGGATAAAATTCAGCCACATAAAGTGCAAGGTCATACATCTGCAAACTAATAACTACTTCTTCAGGAGAGGATAAGACATTACAGTGAACCATTTGAGAGGAGAGTGAGAAGGCTACTAGATCTATTGGAAATGTGATTCATTTTTGAAAAAAGCAAATGCAATTGTAGTCATAAAAGCTGGGGGAAAGGAGGAAGAAGAGAGACATTTGAGGTTATGGCATTTTGCCTCCCCAAGGAACCGTTACGCATGCTGAGGCTCTGTGTTCCAGGAAGCACCTAAACATCTACCTGCTGATGGGAAGCAGTGAACGAATATCCTGATTTGTTTTGCTTGTGGTCATAGCATTGTTTCACTTCTTAAATTATTATCCTCTAAACTTTGATGTCTTGCTTTTGCCCTTCTGATTCTCTCCTCCATCCCGCCAAGGGAGAGTGAGCAAGTGACTAGGTGAGAGCTTATCTGCCAGGTGGGGTCAGCCCACTGCATGGAGTCAAACCATTAGGTTCTAGCACAAGCTTCCAGAAAGAGTGGTGGGGGTGAATGACTTTCCTGCTTTTGTGATGGAACTTGATGGTTTCCTTCAGGAATTCAAGCAGAGGACACCAGCAATTCAGGTGGGTCCTTCCAAACCTTGCAGTCCCAGATGCTACATAAGAATCCTAGAATTGTTTTCCACTTTGTTACAAAGGAAGAAAAAATTAACAGCTTTTTATTGGACTGGTAACAGGTCAACACCGTGAGAAAGACAGCTTTCTCCATTTTTCTAACAAGCATTGTAGTTTGGAGACAAGGAACAGGAGTTCCCAGTGATGATCTGTGTTCAGGTGGGAAATTTCAAATTTGCACGACTGTCTCAGTAGGAGGTAGACGTACTTTGTGTGAATTCCAGTTGCCTCTTCTGCACATTAGTTCTTGTTCTGAAGGCCTTTTTAATCTGTTTCTCTAAATGTTGTTGTTGTTATTTAGCCTGGCTTTTGCTGGATTTTCTACTGTGAGTTGGCTAGCATGCTTTCCTTCAACAGTGAGGAAAAGTGTTTACCACACTGCAAATGTGGTGTGGCTTTACTAGCAAATTTGGCTAGTGGAAAGACCAGGGAACTTGTTTGTACATTCACACAACTGGAGAGCAAGTTTCCAATGTGGGTTTTTCTGTTAGCTGCGGCCAGAATTACTGTTCATGTCTTAAATACTAGTCAGGTGTCAGTTAGCTATTTCCTTTTCCACAATGCAAGAAAATTTAGCACCTTGCACAAAGGAAAAAGCTACTACTTGACTCTTTTCTCCCCAGCAGCGACAGTGCATGAGGAGATGTGTTGTTTGGGACCACATGCCTTGGCCACTTTTGCGAGGGGGGGGAGCACGCGGTTAGCCTTCTCTTAAACATTTAGCTTGGCCTCCATAGTCTCGTGCTTGGTGAACCTCACCGGTCCTGTTTTACTGGGTAGTTTGTGGGGAACGGCTGGCTAGCGGTTCTTCCCTGTTTTATTAGGCAATGTAGTTCATAAAAGTTGCGGCCTTCAGTTTAACCTTATTCCTGTGTGGAAAGTCTTGTTCACCGCTGTGTCTGGGCCAGAGACGTTTACATCACTGTAATCAACAAGCACTTCAAGCAGTTATTCCTTAAATGACCTTAGGTTAGCAGGGAGCAAGATGGCAGAATGCCCTTCCAAAAGCAAGGCTTTCCAACGTGAGTAGGAACTGGTTTTTACATGTATAAAAACAAGTGATTATTTACCATTTCCACTCAGTTGTCAGTCTGGTCAGCCGCATTAATCACCGAGTCTGACTCAAGGCACAGCAATCAAGCAGTGCAGAAGAAAAGACTATCTGGTAAAGACATTAGAGATGATACTGATGAAGAAGAAACATTTTTTTTATTCGCAATTCTCTAGTGCAATTAAAAGTAGCAGCTGCTTTCTACTCTGCTCCAGAGCTGAGTGGCAAAATCAACACAATAATGCAAGTAAATATTTTAAATTCTTTTTTAATGCACTTTCCACGTTTTTTTTTTCAACAATTTTGCTTTTCAAGAAGGACACTTTCCTCGTTCAAACAGATGTAATGGCAATTTCCACCCTGAAGAAGAGGGGCGTCTATGGATCCCAGATACAGAGACTTGAAATAGAAAAATTGATGTGAATGAAACACAAAAGAAAATGCCTATGTTTGTGTAGGCACGGGAAGAAACAGCAGAATAAAAGTTAAACGAGTAGCTTGCACTGGTAACAGCTCCTGTCCATCACTCTGAGAAATCTGTTGTTTCCATCAAGCCTGAAGAGCACAGATGACTCGCTAGCTAACGACCCTGCATTCCCGACAACGATGGCAAAGAGGTTGCAGGCTGTCACACACGCCGTTCCTTTTTTCTGTCAGTCCAGAATCCCACTGCGTTCAGCTTGCCTTGCACCTTTTCTCAGAGCCTGGGAGAAGCATACGGCTATTTCCTACGTGGGTAGTGATTTTTGGCTCTTGTGGATACTTGCACGTAGGAAATGCAACCTTATACTATATTCTAAAAATCTCACACATTCACAGAGGTCTAGTTTGCATTTGTACAATTTGCATTTGCAAACACAGTAGACTGTGTAAGCTACAGTTCTTTGGTCAGGGTCACTTGTTCGAACAAGGGGGCAAAGGAATCAAAACTGGAACTGTGCTATTTCTTCTTCAGACTGAAACTGATTGCCAGCAATTGTTTTCTAATTAAACTGGAACAAAATAGTGGAAAAACAAGAGTGTCTTTCTGATTGCCAGCTCAAAATGGGAGCAGAAATCAAAAGTGATGGCTTGCACTGAAAAATGTGACCAGGAGGGTGTAGGGGGAGATGGGAGGGAGGGACCTGGCGGCACCCAAGGGAAGCACAGAAATACACGCGTGCCAGGAAGGGAAGGTCCTTTTGACCCAGGCGAGGAGCAAGCCAGGTACATGGTCCTGCCTCCCCTGAGGGAGGAAGATGTTGCGCAGGAGGGGTGGACTGCGGAGAGTGGGTAAGAAGCGACTCCTACACTTGTCTCTGACCCTCAGAAATTCCCATAGATCTTTCCCAGCACCAGCTTGCCCCAACACCCACTCAACCCTTCCAGCCCCCCTTCCCTACCTACATAAAACCTGTGGCGCCTCCACTGCTGCCTGTCTCCTTAGACTCCTAAACCTCTCCAGCCCCTCCTGCCACACTCCATCATCTCTGTCCCCCCAGAACTTGTTCAGCAGTTGTAGTGATCCCACTTAGGGAGAGCTGCCAAGCCTTCAAATACTCGAGCCTTTTCAGCTAAAACTGAACAGGAACAGCTTCAGTGATAATCTGAAGATGAAGAATCAAACCAAATCAAAACATTCATTAAACTCACTGCTCAGCTGATAAAGGTGGAAGATTTAGCAGTGGCATAGAGCAGTAGCAACAACTAGTCTTACAGACTCTTAAAAGTCCTCAACTGAAAGTGAAAATCTGCACAGGCTAAATCGAAGCCTTCTGGCTTTGCTCTTCTCAGCAACCTTCCACTGACTCCTGAAAGGTGTTTTCAAACACCCAAGGCTCCGCTGATTGAGAACTATCAGTTTAGGGAATTGAAATGAAGTCATATAGCTCCTCCCTTGATTTTTCTGAGGTATAGAGATATGAAACTGTCTACATCATTTGGTTTTACATACTAAGAAGTCAGTTTAATTCAGTAGAAAATGCTCATGCCAAGTTGTAGGGCAAAACTTGACAGAGAATGGGGATACAATTACTTTCTTATTTGGATCCTGAATGAAATATGGGAATTTTTAATGACAATATTCTCAATTACCAGGGGATTACCAGTGAAACTTCTTCATAAAGAAATAATATAAAGTATTTACAAAGTACAATGAAAAAGGGTAAATATCAAAATACTGACTGAATGTCCACTAAACAATATATATTTATTTTCTGTGTCATTGGGTGACCCAGGCATTTTTCAGTGAAAGCTCTACTCAAAGGCACTGCTCAAGGATTTTTTTCTTAGTATTCCAAAAATGCAGAAGAGTTTCAAATTATTTGCATACTGCCATTGATAAAAAAAAAATAAATTCACTGGAGTGTATTCTGTTTAATTCCAGTCCTTTTCAACATGCTTCATACATTTCCTTCACTTGTAAAGTATCAAGCAGTTCAAGATTAACTTCCTTTCATCTGTAAAATGTTGTTCATATCTGGCAAATAAAAAGACAATTAAGATTGCAATGACAAAAAAACATTTAAATTTGAAAACTTCTCTAGAGGTGATGTGCTGGCACCAACTATCCATATCCCTCCACATAAAATAACCACAAATAAGATGTACAATGACTTGTAGTCTGATTATTTGCTCCGTTATGCTAGCATAAAGTGAAATAATGGCAAACGACACTCTCCTGTAGTTTTATTGCTAATTAAAGCATTAACCCCATCAGGCAGCTTTAATCTTGCACATTGATTTTTTTTACGTAGTAAAAAAGGATTTTGGTACCTCCCTGTCATCTATACACTTAACAACTCGAGGTGGCTCTTGGCGGCTGAGTTGTCCAATTATGTTACTGTGGTGTCTCCTGAGTAGTTTCCATTCATCTTTCTTGGTAGTTGACAGCAAACATGCACGTTTACGCACACCAAGTGTTCTTTGTATTTCCAAAATCATGCCTTTATATGTAAGTGCTTATTTAAATAGATCAGATACACAGTCTCAAGACAACTTCAAGCCCATGAATGCCATATTCAGGATGAAACAGTTCTACTCATATTTTTCGCTCATTTAGATGATGACACCACCTTTTAATAAGCTTGGGTGATTTGTGGAGGAAAAACGAATATAAGCGAAGAAGAAAATTAAGTCTGGGGATGTGTATTATAACACACACATTTCTTTGCCTTATTTCAAACGAGAACACATGTAGCCTGGAGACCGAAGCGCCTTCCTCTCTGATTACCCTGCTCTTGCACACACAGCCCAAACCCCACTAATTCTCATCTTGGGGGTCGAATAGAACTCTGCTTCTCCCCAAAAGTGCTGGGAAGCTTTGAATTCATCTTTTATGTTCTTTCTTAACGTGACTGAGGCAGAATTGGCAGGAAAAGGAACAGTTCCATCAACAGTGGCTTATCGATCACGTCTTCCCTGATGTGAGATGTGGAGCTTTAAAATGTCTAATGCCTATCGTAGAACCCTTCGGTATGTCAGAAATCACACAGGAAAATTCCATGTTTGTCCCTGCTGCTCTTCCTTCCAAGAAATACTGTTCAGCTGAGCCCCGCTCAAGTTCCTAGCTAAGAGAACTTGCAGTATAATTAGGCTAAAAGATGATTTGAAGTGGAAAATAGTCGATGAGTAACACATTTAATTTGTTTTGAAGTAAGAAGAAAGTGACAGAGATATGTGTCTGGTTTTCCATCAGAAATTAAGGTCTTTTCTGCCTTCCCCCCTCTTTTTTCAGAATGTCATTGGGAAAGCATTTGGCCTCAATTCTGCAAACACTTGACTACATGAGTAATAAGGAATCCGCTTGATCCTGCTGAGGACTGAGTAAAACAGTGTACTTGTAATATTGGAAATTTCTGACTACATTTCAAAAAGAAAACCTGGAACAGACTGAAACGGGAATGACTTTTGTTCAGGCATTACAAACAGTTGTCCTAAAAATTCTTAGCTTGATATTGAATCCGTTAAAGTACATCTATACTTTAAACAGTTTCAACTGTCTCTTTTGTTCAAATTGTTGTGTAAACTATACCCAAAGAATTGTTATCACTCTTCATATTGGAAGGATATGTCAAATAGGGACTTACAGGGATCTGGTACTACTGGATATCTTTATTAAGGAGTTTGGAATAGAGAATGTGATTCTTAAAGTTGCAGATACAACCAAGTTGGAAGGGATAGTATGCCTTTTGGAGGACAAGATTATAAATAAAGAGGTGGACCTGTGTGAACCTCATGAGGTTCAACAAGGCCAAGTGCAAGGTCCTACACCTGGGTCGGGGTAATCCCCGGTATCAATACAGGCTGGGGGATGAAAGGATCGAGAGCAGC
>Ga0065711_1011701_pt1 | contig 13839 bp, 14 predicted proteins | sample Hoacrofraction12_FD_59098 | JGI IMG/M metagenome (GOLD analysis project Ga0065711, IMG submission 59098) | Hoatzin crop microbial communities from Cojedes, Venezuela - Epithelial fraction 12 v2 (version 2) | ecosystem: Host-associated > Birds > Digestive system > Esophagus > Crop | place... | reverse complement strand
GGGCACCCCGTGGGGTTCAGATGCAGGGGGGCATCGCCCACCCGGGGTGCAGGCAGGGACCGGCCACCCCCCACCCCACCCAGCCCAGCCCACTTCATCCATGCTGCCCTTGCCCACCATATATGACTTTCCTCCTCCTCCTCGTCCTCCTCCTCCTCCTCCCCAGGCCTCACACCCCACGGGGCACAGGGCAGACCCACGCCATGGGCCACCCCATGCTGCCTGCCTGCGGCCCTCCTGCTGCGCTGGCTGGTGACACAGCCCATGGTCTGGACGGGTAAAGAACGGGCTGAATGGCGGAGCCCAGAGAGTGGTGGTGAATGGAGTTAAACCCAGCTGGTGGCCGGTCACGAGTGGTGTTCCCCAGGGCTCAGTTTTGGGTCTGGTCTTGTTTAAAATCTTTATCAATGATTTGGGTGAGGGGATTGAGTGCTCCCTCAGTCAGTTTGCAGATGACACCAAGCTGGATGGGAGTGTTGATCTGCTTGCGGGTAGGAAGGCTCTGCAGAGGGGTCTGGACAGGCTGGATCGATGGGCCAAGGCCAGCTCCATCAGGTTCAACAAGACCAAGTGCCGAAACACGAAGCGCCTCAGACCAGCCCCTCTGCGATATTTAGAGGCCCCTCCAGCTCAAGGAGATGGCAGAGATAACCCCAAATCTAGCAACACACAGAGCACTCTGCCTCCTCTTGGGCTTTCGGGCTGGGCATCAGCGCCCGTGACAGGCAGGGGCACCGCCTGCAGCCCCCTCCCCAGCCTCCACGCAGGAACAGCTCTGCCCTGCCCTAGCACCATGCCCAGATGCTCTCACCTCTCTCCATCCTCCATCTCAGACATCTCTCTGGCTCCATCCTCCGTCTCAGACATCTCACCTCTCTCCATCCTCCATCTCAGACATCTCCCTGGCTCCATCCTCCATCTCAGACATCTCACCTCTCTCCATCCTCCATCTCAGACATCTCCCTCTCTCCATCCTCCATCTCAGACATCTCCCTCTCTCCATCCTCCATCTCAGACATCTCACCTCTCTCCATCGTCCGTCTCAGACATCTCACCTCTCTCCATCCTCCATCTCAGACATCTCACCTCTCTCCATCCTCCATCTCAGACATCTCCCTCTCTCCATCCTCCGTCTCAGACGTCTCCCTGGCTGCATCTCCATCTCAGACATCTCCCTGGCTCCATCTCCATCTCAGACATCTCCCTGGCTCCATCTCCGTCTCAGACATCTCCCTCTCTCCATCCTCCGTCTCAGACGTTTCGGCCGTCTCCTTCCCCGCGCTCCATGCGGCTCCCGGCACGGGGACACCCGCGTTGCTCGGGGCGTGCGGGGTCTCTCGTAATAAATGGCTGGAGCACGCTGCACGCAGCGGAGCCGTGAAATAACAGTCATGAAACATTAAACACTGCTGCGAGGAGCAAACACCTCCTAGGTAGTTTTCCAGGCCAGCGGTTCAACAATCTCTCTGTATGTTTACACACAAATAACAATAATTAAAGCAAAACCAACAGACCTGCGTGCCCTCCTCACCAGATTAAAAATTAAAAAAATAAAACCCTCCTTGGGAAACAATCACACTTTTTCCCCGCTGTTTAGCTATTTGGAGTCTCGCAGGAGTCCAGTCCTTTAAAGAGCCACATTACAGGGTGCAATTACAGAGGTGAAGGTCCCAAGCATTTGGGAAAAGCTCTGTCCCTGCTCCGCAGGACGGGAGCGGAGGAGTCTCGTGCCCAAAGGCCCTCGGCACGGCGACGTCTCGTGCAGAGCAGCATTCGCGTTACTGACTGGGTCGTCTGTCTCATTGCGGTTTAACAGCAAAACCACAGAGAAACGGACGAGCTTATGGCTTTTCATAATTTCAAGCACAAATTTGCGGTACGGGGCAAATTGTTGCTTAAAACGTGAAAAGCAGCTTGTTTGATTTTGAGGTTTTAAGGACTCTGGCTCAAAGGCTTGAGCAATAAATAGCCTTTACCTGACACCTTTTCCCAGGGAGGATTCAAATACTACGGGCCCTTCGTTTTGCACACAGTCAAATATGAAGTAAGTAACATTTTAACCAGCGTTTTTCACTCCTCACCTTATAACTCCAACCATTGAACGATCCATGCAAGGCGAACGACAGTGTCCCCCCTGCTCTGCCTGCAGCGGGCAGACGTCCTCGCTCACATTCCCTCACCTGCAGCAAAAGGAAATCGGAGCCAACCGCGACCATCGCGGGCTGGGAGCAAGACTTCCAGCCGCATTTCCAGCTCCGAGGCCGCTCCTGGAGCAAAGCAAGCAGGACCGGTTACCAGCCGGCTCCGGTACTCAGCCCGTAAGCACGCTCCTTATTATTTTTAAACATGCATCTCAGAAAAATCATGTTTTCCCTTGGCTGCTATTGTCAGTGATCACTTGCCTCCCAGCAGGCAAGAGATAGCAGCCGATTAATATCAAATCTCTGGGAGCCGTTAGATATCCATCAAAGGCCTGAAGAGTGTGTCTTTTGCCTGTTGAAACAGTTTAACCGCTGATGGGATTATAATTATCTTGCTATCAACTGCAACAAAGCGGCTCAGCAGGAGCTGTTACACTTAAACAGAGGAGGTCAACTAAATTATCCTAGCGGGAAAGTAAATGTGAGAGCGTGACCTTGCTCTACAGATTGCCTGTAATTAATGGGGTTTATGATTTATATTGGGGTCAAGCTTTCACCTGGCGGTCCCAGGCCAGGGGGTCACACGCTCAGCAGCTGGATGGTCCCTTGCTGTCACCTCCCATTGAGGAGCTGGGATACGTGAAGCCTCTCTGCACCAAGCATGGAGCGATTCCTGGCTCCAGCTGCCATGGATGAGCAAGAAGGAGCTGCCGGTTTTGGGCTAGGAGGCACAAAAGAGCCACAGCTCCCTCTTTTCTGGACCAGAAGAAACGTGACACGGGGAACAGGAGCAGAAGGAAAAAATCCATCCAGCCTCCCAGTCAGGGCTGGGGAAGGCAGAAAGGCTCGGGCTCGCCATTCAAGCTGGCAAATTCAGCCTAGGCATGTGAAAAGCGTTTCTGACAGCGAGCACGGCGATGCCTGAGCAAGCACTGACAAACCATCAGCGGTGGCTCAGGACCAGAGGGGATGAACATCTGCCAGGAAGGGGCCGGGGTACGGCCGCCCCGGGGGATGGAGAAGCCGCTCAGGGCCTCCCAGCCCAGCCCCACGAGCTGGGGGTGACCCCGGGGCTGGGGTGACCCAGGCACCGGTGCTGGGCATGGCAGAGCAGACCCCCCCCAGGGCCCCGTGCTGCATCGGGCACCTTCCTCATGGCTGAGGCCAGGCCCTCCCGGAGCAAGCAGCCCAGGTATCTGCCCGCCGCTCATCTCACCGCATCTGGCCGTGATCTCTCCCATCTCCCTTTCTGGATTCCTCCCTTTCTGCCCCGCAGCTCCTGGCTTTTCCCCTTGACGTGCTCAACATCCCAGCACTGATCCCACTACAGGGCACCTGGACAGGAGGCTCTGGGCATTTCTTCTGCTCTCATTCAGCTCAGCTAGGGCAGCAGAAAGACTAGCACTGGGTTTTTTTCCTTATTAGAAAAAAAGAGACACTCAGCCTACAGCAAACCCAGTTTCCCGAGACCCACATCCTCCCACCTGCCCTTAATCCCCGTCCCCCTCCCTCTGCATGAGTGACCTGGACCCTCTCAGTGAAGGACCACAAGATCACCCCACCACCTTGGAGAAACACGTCCCCAGACACCGCGGCTTTCTGCTGCTTGAAAGCAGGATCAACCCACTGCCTGCACCTTCTCACGACAGGGAGCTCTCGGAGTCTGGAAAACCCAGGGCTTTGGCCGTGCCATCACCTCCACTCAGCCGGTGTCCAAGCACGGCAGCGCTGGCAGAGGCAGGGTGGGTACCAGCTGCTGTAACAAGCTCTGCCAATGTCTATTTATTAGCAATAATAAAAAAAAAAGAAGGATTTGGATTGCAGGCACTATGATTAAAATTTAAAGAAAGAAACACAGACTGGTTTCCAACTCAAAATGCAAACTTGGAGAGGAAAGCGGTAGATGGGGAATCTGAACAGCAAAACAATGATGTACAAAGAACAAAACGACTGGGAGAGAGAACAAGAATATGGGGAAAAGAAAGCAATGGGGAAAAAAAGAAGAGAGACAAAACAGGAAAGAATAAGAGTGAAAGAAATCAGAACTGGAAATAAGTAATCAAAAGAAACAGCAAAGGAAAGAGAGAGCAAACAAAAGAAAACACACTGAGAATAAAGGAACGAGAGAGGACAGAGATGGAGCAAACCCACGCAGAGAACAAAGAGGGGAATGTAAGGCAGCCCCAGACACAAAAACGGAGACAAGACAGCACTAAAGTGGGACAAAAATAGCACCAAAGCCAAAAACATGAAGGGAAGTGAAGGTACCGGTGAGACGACCCCAGAGCCGAGGGGCAAGGCCAAGCGCAGGAGGGCAACGCAGGGCAGACACTGCCCCGGTGCCACCCTCCCTCCCCCCAGCACAGCCCCGTGGGCGAGGAGACGCCCGGGGAGGGTGGGCAGAGGGACCAGGGCACAGCAGAGCCCTGCGGCCGGGCTGGGCTGGATCGGTCCCACACCATCTGCCTTCCCACCAAGCCTCCCTCCCCACCCTGGAGTGTCCCAGGCTGCCTGGCCTGGAGCCCGCTCTGTGCAGTGAAACCCCTCCGCAGGTACAACCGCTCCTCAGTGCCATTGCAAAACCACCGAGGGCAAGGGGCAGCCCTGCTTTCCACCATAACTCGTCCCTCCCTCCCACAACCAGAGCTGTCTTGTCCCCTGCTCTGCTCCAGGACCTGCATGAGGTCCCACCTGGACAAGCAGGCATGGAGCAGAGCAGGGTTGAACTCCGGGTCCAGCCAGCTCCAGAACAGACCTACTGCTGGCCAAAGCCCAGCAGTGAAGCTGGTGGCACCTCTGGGATAAAAAATTTAAGCAAGGGTAAAAAACGCTGAAGAGAGAGGAGTGAGAAAAACGCAAGAGAAGCAGCCCTGCAGACACCAAGTTCGGTGAAGAAGGAGAAAGAGGAGGTGCTCCAGGTGCCAAAGCAGAGATTCCTGTACAGCTGGTGGAGAAGACCATGGTGTAGCAGGTTGTGCCCCTGTACTCCATGGAGGAAACCATGGTGGAGCAGATGCCACGCCGCAGCAGCTGAGGATGCCCTGAGGAAGCTGCAGCCCATGGAGAGCCCGTGCTGGAGCAGGTTTTCTGGCAGGACCTGGGGGACCGACGCTAGAGCAGCTCGTGAAGGACTTTATCCTGTGGGAGGGACCCCCCGATGGCACGGGGGAAAAGCGTGAGGAAGCATCGACACAGAGAAAGTGTTATGGACTGACCACAACCCCCTTTCCCCCACCCACCTGCACTGCCTGGGGAGTGGGCAGCACGTAGAGGAGCTGAGAACCTCAGCGGGAAGTTGAGCCTGGAAAAAAGGGGGTGTTGGGGAGAAGGTGTTTTTAGTTTTTGTCATTGTTTCTCACCATCCCACTCCATTTGTAATTGGAATAAATTCAATTGTTTTTGCCCAAGTCAAGCCTGGTTTGCCCATGGCGTAGCTGGTGAGTGATCTCCTTGCCCTTATCTCACGAGCTTTTCCATCTTATTTTCTCCCCCTGCCCTGCTGAGGTTAAGAGAGCAGCTGGGTGGGCATCCAGCAGCCAGCCAAGGTCAAACCCACCATGCTGCTCCTCAGCTCAGCATCTCAGGAGCCTCGGGAAGCTCCTGCGCGTGCCACTGACCCACGAGGGAGCTCTGCTCCATCCGCCGCGTGGGGCTGCATCGCTGGGCCAGCCTGATGGCTTCATGCACATTTTCAGTGCTGAGAAGCACTGCGGGAAATCACCCAGCCTCCTCAGGGGCAGCTCGCAAGGCGCAAAGGATCCCCGCGGTAGCTGTTCTGCTCTCAAACTGCCCGAAGTTGTTACCGGTTTAGTGCTGGGTGCCAATTCCGCATCTCAGCTCAGCACATCACCTTGTCGCCACTCTGCCGTTACTTTCCTCCCGGCTGTGATTTCTGAAAAGCACAACAAGAAATTAGTTCCTGCGTGGGTTCTTACCTAACTACGAAATACTTGCCTATAACAATAAAACCTAGAATTACAATAGCCAGGAAAGACATTTGGAGAGCTATTACCCATCGCATCTCAGAGCCACCAGATGGGAATAAAAAAAGCAACTCCTCCTCTGGAAAGCTCTCCAGGTTATGCAATCTTTCTTCTTGTTATTTTGCCTTCTGTCAGAGTAGCAACACTTCACACCGAGGATCAGGATGGCTGTTCTAGGTAGCGAATCCTGCATGCCTTCAAAATAAATATTTAAAAGTTTAGGAGATCCTGGAGCTAATACCTAGGTTATTATTTTCCCCGTAAATGGGATCGCCTGAGCAACAACCAGCATGCAGGCATCTCAGCTCCAAGTGCGATCCAAAGCACTTGGGCCAAATTCTCAGCTGGGGCTTGCATGACTAACCCAAACTAGCAGTCCTGTAAATAGGAACTGACCTTGTTTTCTTTCTCCTGCTGTAAATTCTTCTCTCAGCCCACAGGCAAGACCTGCCTGGGGTGAGGAGCCATGGATGGCCCCAGCTGCTGCACTCACCTGAGACACCGGTGGGAATTTATCACAGTAATCCCTGTGGGATGTGACACTTCACCCACTTGCTCTCGACAAGATGTCCTGGATAAGTGGCTACTGCTGAGCTGGGATTTCAAGCTTGTCATTTCTGCTATGTTATTTTATTTCAGATGTGTTGCTAGAAGGATGCCGTCACCGTGCTTCTAAAAGGCGAAGCTGAGATCCTCCTCCCACCAGCACTGACTGAGCTGCAAACCTGCACAAGCCCAGCAACTTCACTGGCTTCCGCGTGTTGTGTGGCTCCTGCCCCTAAGATTTAAAGCCATTAAGAATTTGGGGAATTTTTTTATTCATAAAAGCAACGATTCCAGGAATCACCTGCAAAAAACTCACAGGATCAGCCCAGCTACAAGATATTGGCCTTCAAGTAAAAATGCGGAAGAGCTCAGCCCCCCCCCTTTCTGGGGCTAGGCTGGTGGGGCTGGAAGGGTTTGTGTCCCTGCAGCTGGCACAAAATCTTTCCAGTGCTTAGAGGCCCATCTACAGACCGCTTTGGTTCACCAGGGAGAAGGAAGGGCCCTTAATACTTCATTCCAACATCCCTGGAAATCCATCTGAGATTCCTAATGGTCGCAGACATTTTTCCTGCTCCCCAACCCCAAGGCCAAACAGCTTCTCATCTGCACAAGTCAGCTGTGGAGATTTCCAAGCCCTAATTTCACTCTGCATAGTGGAGTGCTTAGATCTGTACCCACTGGCAGCGGCTGAGTGCCCAAATTGCTCAGTGATCAAGCAGAGAGGCTTTTCTGCTGGGAACCCATGATTTAAACCTTTGACTTCAAAACGACAGCAGTTTAACTTCATTTGAGGGCACAGAGGGAACTTTCTGGAAGTTTGGCTCTCTGCCCTGCGCAGCACAAAGGTCCTGCTAAGGGCATTGAAAGAGTAAGAGCTGGCTGCTGATATCCATCCGCCGTGAAGCACGTCGGATCGTACTGTTCTCTAACCTGGACCTTTCCCCTTAGAAGGTCTCGAGCGTGTAAAACGCCCACAACAAGAGCACAGGTCTTCTTCCATCAATCCTGCGTCACCCTTCAAGCAGGTGCGAATGGGANGCTCCANGATGGAGCTGTNTTGACCANGCTCTGCCCAAACAGGCCCACGGCTGGAGGCTACACTTACCCGGACTGATGCCAACAGCCTGCGTGTCCTCAGCGCGGGTGGGAGAGCTCCTGCTCCCTCTGGGAGAACTGCAGCGATGCCCTTTGGGCACGGTGCACCCACAGACACACTTCCCTCCCACGTGGGCAGACACCTACCCACACCTCGCTGTCCTTACAGGGACACCACACCACCAGCCAAACTGGTTTTTAGGACCATATGGATGTAAGAAAGTGGGCCTGAGGAGGACCCCAAGCTTGGGGTTACATTTACAAACACGCAGCCTGGGTACAGGAACGCATCTGCAAGCGATGCTCTGTTCTTACGTGACGTCTCTTTTGAGCTTCCTGAACGTAACTGCGCGATGCTGGTGAGCGGCACCAGCAGGGATGGATGAAACGGGAGGTTAATCTGCGTCGGCCATCGCTCTTGATTCCTCCTTCATTTCCATTTCTTTTTAAAATAGAGTTCTATTAAAACAGCAGCACTTTTCTATTAAATAAGTAACAGAGAAGAATGACAGCCTCTGTATCTCATCAGCAGTGAATCTTTTTAAAATCACTCAAGAGGCAAGGCTCAAATCATATATTTAATAAGAATCACTTTGATATCACTTTTTAAAGCAATTAACATATCATTAGAGATAAGCGCAAGATGCAACATTTAGATCCAGATTTCTAAGACAGATTTCTATGGTTTAGGAGGGTGCAGACCTCGGGTCGTCGCCTTGGCAATCATCTTCGCATGTCACAAACCAATGCCAGAACAGAACTTCAGCTACACGGACACAGCAGATTAAATCCTCACTTTTAATCCTGATTTTACTCACGCTGCTTCTTTTCAGCAACTTGAAAGCACTCTGTGTACACCAGTGGGAAGGGGCAAGCCACCTCAGCAGGGTTTCTGCCCCACCTGAGGCTCCTGGAGCACAGTGTTCATTTCCACCGCCCCCGTCCTTTTGGATATTCAGTCATTTGCTTTCTTCACGGAGCATGAATGAAACAACGGAACCTCGATCTTGTAAAGGATGACAGCGCCTGTCACCGCGGCGATCCCCATCGCCAGGTCGCCTCGTGTTGCCTGAGGGCCAGCTCCCAAGCGCACGTCCATCACCTCCAACGCGCAGCCCAACTGCCACCAGGCAGCTGGAGGTGCTCGGCGGTGAACCCCGCTGCTGCCTCCCGAGCGGAGCCGCGTGGCCGTCCCGGAGTGGCTCTGGCTGGCAATCCGGCATGGTAAGTAGAGCAAGTCCCTCCCGGCTGGTGGCTGAAGCATGTCCTGCCAATTACGGTAGCTGGGGTGCAGCCACACATTCATTTCTGCTGCCGGTGACGGGGACAGAAACCTCCAGCAGCTGAAGCAGATGGAAGGCTGGGGGCAGTGACACCTTCTACCACCACAATTAAATCTGACAAAGCCCATCTGCTGGCGCCCTGAGCGCTGGCAGGACCAGAGCTGAGCTGGGAACCGTGAATTACAGCAGAGGCAACATCCAAGAGCTTTTTGGTTGTTTATCCCGAAACATGCAGGCTTTTCCCGACGCTAAACAATACGTGGCTTCCACTGATGACTGACAGCAAGCTGACTGCTCACTGAAAGGGCACTTCACCATTTCAACCGTTCGCTGTGAAGTCTCACATCCCCCAGACCTTCCTGGAGTCCACTCCACCAGTAAATTGCTTTGCTTAGAAGGCAGCACCAAATGCAAGGGGAACCATATCATGCATCTAAAGACATTGTGATCGTGTTGGTTTTGCAAGTGCTAGAATTTATTACACAAGAGATGATGCAACAGCGAGTAAGAGAGCAAAATTCTACATTGACTCCCTACTTTGCAATTCAGGACAACGAAGAGGTTTTACTCATTAAGGAAGGCAAGGGAAAAAAATCAGAGACAACCCCAATGGATGAGGAAGTCTTGTCAAGCCTAAATGAACGATCAGTCCTATGTGATGCTCACTGCTGTAGAAGGAACAATGAAATAAATCTGCTTCTGTTCAATAAATTACTAAAACATCAGTTGTAAACCTGCTGCATGGCATTGAAAATTAAACTCATTAAACATCCAGGTAGCTTCATCCTGATGCAAATGGAAGACAGGCATGAGTGCTCTGCAGCAAACAACTCTGTGCACATCCCGATTTTGAGAAACATATTTACACGTACATCTCATATATTAACATATTTTAGTGCACCCTAGCCAGAGGGCAACCAGAAAGAGTATTATTCCGTGAGAAGGACAGGAGACGGGCTGGCTTCTCCTCTCCACTGAGCGAAGCCTGTATCCACCCATTAGTCTAGCATCCACGTAAAACAACTTTGCAAGACCACATTTCCCTTTTAGAGGTAGCCAGACACCAGGACCACAGACCAACGGTCTCCCATGACAGCTAAGTAGAAGAAAAAGCAGGTGGGCTCGCCCCACCATATTAACAAGCCTCAAGCGACTTCAAGGTCAAGAACTTCAGCCCAGCTGCCACTTACTGGTCTTTCGCCCTCCCTCTCCCTTCCCTACTTCACCACTGCTCATGAAGGACTGCAGAAACGTGCGGTGTTCGGGGTGGACCATGACCACAGTCCTGTGCTGACCAGGCAGGCTAGACATTGCTTGAGCCTCAGGAAGAGAACTACACTGCTACAAAGTGATGGAGACTACCACTGCTGGTGTCTCCATTCAGAGCAAGGACACCTTAAAAACAAACCCTATAGCTTCCAGCAGCGGGAAGCCTGAGGGGGGACTTTCTCTGCTGTTACCTGCTCTCAGCCTTGTGCACACACCGGCGTGTCCATTCCTACTTCTACAAGCAAAGAGCGAAGAAAAACGGTAGGGACGGGTCCGCAAGGGGACAGCGCCAGGCCAGCGGCCCCGCCGGGAGGGCACGGTGGATCTGCAGCTCCCCAGGCTCCTTGCTGGCCAACACCTTGCTGTGCAACGCTGCGGGGCACGCAACACCGTGCCAGCCCCCCTCACCACCCGTGCATCTCACCGAGCCGGCACGGGCAGGCAGACCCCTGAGGGCCTTTCCAAGGGGAACCCACCCGGGGTCTCCACGGGAGGGACTGGTGCTGCATGGGGCTGGCTTGTGAAGCAGCGCGCGGGCGATGGACAGGGGACAATGGGAGATGAGGGGGTTTATTCAATAGGATTTTGTTTAATGACATCTGTGATTAAGGGTTGGAAAGATCCATGGGAGCACTCTGCCTCTGACAGACTCAAGAAAGGAGCTGCTCAACACAAGGGCAGGAGAGGGGAAAAAGAGAGAGAGGACCTAGCAAAACACCACGTCTTTCAAACTCAGCTCATTTGAGGCTTGGCAACCTTCTCCTCTCACGAGCATGTCAGCTTTCATGCTTGTCAGGCAGGTATATCCAGGGTCTCTCGGCTCCGATCGTGGTGCAAACCTACCTGGCCCTTTGGGAGAGCCTGGAGTCGTCTGGGAAAGCGACAATTCCCTGTCAGTAAAATGCTCACAAGACTGCATGAGCTTATTACCGTCATTCCAGCAGAAATAAGTGGTACCTTTTAGAGCGCTTGCCAGAAGAAAATAGCAGTTCTGACCCAATTTCACACAGTTGGAATCAGCTGTGGGAGACTAATATACAATAAAAATAAAGACACAAATGCCCATTTCCCCCATGTCCTCTCCTAATAACATGAATAAAGCTCTGTTTCGATATCTTGTCCTTTCCAAAGGAGTCCAGTCAGATCAGTCCAAGTCAGCCGCGTTGCGAGCCAAACTCCCCTGACTCCTCCACCTTTTACTTGATGAAATTTTTAATCGTCCACCTTTGTCCTGTGCAGCTGCGGAGAATCAGATCGATGCCGGCCATTCCCCTGTTCTCCACTTCCAAGCATCGTCCCGTTCCCTTGTTCAGGATGGCACCATTCTAAAATTCAAGGATATGAGGAAAACAGTTAACAAATGAAGACATGGGATCGCCTGTGAAGCAAGCCAGGAGCGTGCGCTGCCCCGCAGTGCAGCTGTGTCCTTGGGCACTGCTGGGAAGTGCACAGCACGTAGCTGGGCGGTAACGCAATTCAAACAATAAAATAATTCCTAACATGATCACTGGGAATTGAATGAGCAACCTCTACCTCTGACAACACAGATCCCTAAGGCATCAACCACCAAGGACATCTGTAACCTCTGAACGGGACGGCTGCAGCCCTGCGTTAGGAAGGTGTGACACGTCCCTACAGTGCACATTATCTGCTCTGCTCTCTGCTTTGGGACAAAAGTACCACGTTTTCCTGTATTGCACCACAGATTATCTGTAAGAAACAAAGAAATCTGAAAGTCACCCAGAGGGCAGGTTCCATACACCTGAGCGTACCAGAAAGGGAAACTCTTACTGGAAATTGTCCTGAAATACTGTCCCTGCCCCTGATCCCTCTTAACCTTTTCCCTCTGTCCAAGGCCCTGGCACCTGCTCTCGCATACGACCATTTCATCCTTGTCCCCCACTGTCCCATGCCAAAGACCATGTGCCACAGCCCACGGTTTGGGAAGTAGAGGAGCAGCATCGATGGCAGACCCGTAACAGACCTGTATGAAATTCCAGCGCTTATGGAGGCTGCTCTTGACCTTCTCGCAATCGAGGAGCTGAGGGAAGCGGCTTTTCACGTTATCCACCAGGCAGCGGGTATCGGGTAGAAGCGTCGTGGTCCCGAGGGCGCCGAGATGAAGGAAGCCCTCCTTGGTGTAGCGTGCAAGCTGGGGGCAGGGAAGGAGAGGAAAAAGACCATCAGTATCTTTGGAGCATCATTAAAATGCGACAGAGGACAGGCCAAGTTTCCAGAGCCCCAGGAAAAAAAAATGCGATGATGGTGCACAGAGAAAGTAAAACTGATGAGAGGGAAAACCCCAACTTTCTTCAGCCTTTCTCTCTTGCTGTTTTGGGGCTTTCTGCAGATGCACTTGAGGAGCTGCAGCATAGGGAAGGGATAAGTAACTCTGCGCCTTAAACCCATCACGGGGCAGACTCCTCCAGCCTCCTCCGGGCCCGAACACTCTGCAGGCTGGGGCGATGGATGATTTCTCTTGGTTTTCAGCCAGAGCCAGCTGGCTTGGCCGGCCATGCTGGCCCAGCCTGTGGCTTCTCACACGTGTGGCGAGCCAGCCTTGCTTTGGCCCGCGAACGACGCTGCTGGAGTGTCTGGCACAGCCCTCCAGCAACTCCAACAGCAGCCGGGCAGCAGCATCAGCCAAAGGGGCCAATAAATAACTGGCCCCATATCCCGAGGATGCAAGCCCAAATCTCCCCCATGGTTCAGCACTGAAGCAAAGGCTTAGGCACCCTGGCACCCGACCGCCCAGGGCTCCCAGGGCCCCATCTTGGCTGCCAGGGAGACGCAGGCTGGGCACATGGGGCTGGGCGATGGCTCTTGGGGTGCCGGGCAGGCAGCACGCAGCTGGCACCGAGACGCACCCAGACAGCCCCGCCGTCGTGTCCAGGCCGCACACAAAGGCCTCCTCCATCTGCAGTGTTTCAGGAATCCCACCAAAATATTTCCCTAAACATATTTACATTCAGGAGTGAAAAGAGATGAATGACAGCGGCCTGCCTTTTGTAGTTCAGGGAAAGATATATACAGCTGCTTATTTAAATTATGAATCAACCCATTATCTAGCAGACAAATAATAAGTATTCAGCACGTTAATTAACTGAGCATATCTGTGACCCAGATGCTTAAAAAGAGACAGTAAATCACACTGGGAGTTTGGGTTATCTCAGTTAGAATAATTAAACACTGAAAATCAAGTTAAAACAATGTAACAGGGTCTGACTCCAGCTAGTAACCCCAGACACAGACACAGTGCTTGAAGCTGATCTTGCTGTCCCTCGGTGATGCTGGCTGTGGGTATGGGTGTGCTGAGTCCTCGGGCTGGCCCCTGTGCTGCCCGCTTCCTTGGGACGGGGGCCTGGGCTGCTCTGCTCCCGGCTGCCGGTGGAGTTACTCTCTTAGCCAATGTGCTGTGTATCAAAGCAAGACCTCCACGAATTTACATCTCACCCAGGTCCATTTGCCAAAGGCATTCACCCCCTGGGAGATTGAGCTGCAGCAGCCCACACAGAATCACAG
>Ga0065711_1010448_pt1 | contig 13839 bp, 14 predicted proteins | sample Hoacrofraction12_FD_59098 | JGI IMG/M metagenome (GOLD analysis project Ga0065711, IMG submission 59098) | Hoatzin crop microbial communities from Cojedes, Venezuela - Epithelial fraction 12 v2 (version 2) | ecosystem: Host-associated > Birds > Digestive system > Esophagus > Crop | place... | reverse complement strand
TTTGGTTCTGTTTCCTCCCCCCCTTCTGTTGCCCCCCCCCCCCCCCCCAGCCCTTTTTTTTTTTCCTTTTTTCCTTTTTTTTTTTTTTTTGCTTATCCAGATATTCCATCTCTTCTCTTTCAGCCTTTCTGGTTGTCCTCTTGCTGACAAGAGCCTCAGAAACCTCATGGCTGCCCACTCTGCTGACCTCAAGTATGTTTGCGCTCAACTTGGAACTCCTTTTTTTTCTTTTTTTCTACCCTTTTTTCTCTCTTCCCCTTCCTTCTCCCCTGCCCCCTTCTTGCTCTGCTTTTGCTTTCCCATCCCCTCCCTTCTCCTTTCAAAGAGCCGACCAAAATCCGCCTGTGAGGAGCTCTGGTGGAGTCCAGCCTGCAGCTGCCACGCTGGGAAGAGTCAGCATCATGGAGCAAGGCTTATTTTGGGGAGGGGGGATCACAGCAGTGATGAGAAAAAACCTGGACCCCTGGCCGGTTTCCTTTGGGCACTGTAGAAATATGCTATTTTCTTTTTCATTTGGCGTCTTTTCCCAAGCTCTTGTTCCCTAGTTTTTGCCATAGCCTTTTCAACGTTTTCGTACAGCTCCCAAATAATCCAAAGCCTAGACGAAGGCACATGCTTTATTTTTGCTTAGAGACACAGCTGGGAAGATACCACCAGGACATGGTAAAGCCAACTGTTTTGAAGAACCTGGGATGTTAATTTTATGCTAAATTTTGGGGGTTGTTTGGGATGCAGTGACAGAGGTTCCCATTCGTTTCCCTGAGGAGTTTGATTTGTGAGGGAATGAAAGAGGCAGCAACCAAACGCTTGGTGAGGCCAGCTCCTGAGCCAGTGACAAAAGGCTCAAGGGCACACAGATTTCTTTGTTCCCATTTCTGCTCCAGATTGGAGGAATTAAAATATCTTCATCTGAAACCTGTTTCTAGCTTTCCTGCCATCTTCCCAAACCTCCTGGTTTTCACTAGGAACTGATTCTTCACAAGAGGATTTCCCATATTATCTCTTAGGTTGCCTCCCCTAAAGAAAGGTTTAATACAAATTGTATTTAATAAAGAGCAAGACACTGGGGTGACCTGAACCCTTCTGCACTCAACTTCCATCTTTGGGGAAAAGCTAATTGGGAATTTTTTTTCAATATCTCCTCCACGGAGCCAGCCTGTCTTTGGAGACTGATCGTCCTCTGAGTTCCCCACTTTGCTGAATCCAGTTGCAGGATTATTCAGACACTGCGATCTTCATAACTGTAACTGAAGAGTCTCTATTGAGAGTAAAACCTCACAGGGGACTTCACAGTGCACAGGCTCATCATAAAAGGAAAAAATATGCCCCATGTCCTGTATAGAATCACTGATGTTTGGAGCCATGGTCGAGTCAGTTGGGAGCCCCTTTGGTCATTAAGGTGGTCAGCAAAGCCCCAATTCCCTTTTTGGTGGCCCAGAGGGCAGCGTGCGTCCGGGACTGCTTCGCACCCCAGCACCAATGTGGGTGCTGGTGCCAGGAAAAATGTTCATTAACTGCCTGCTCCTTATCACAGAGGTGGAAAAAGTAGCTGGATTAGCTGATATTAATAGAATATGCTAGTGGATGGAAAGGACTCGCATGATTAGCGCTAAGTACACTTAATCATGTGTTATAGACGATATACATTTTGAAAGAACCTCTTAAGAGAGCTTTGCTGAACTGGTGTTTCTCCAACAGCCTTAAAGAATAGCCCAGTGATCAGGCAATTAGCGTTACAGATATTAAAAGCTCTCAGGAGCAGTGCCCACTTCCAGTAAGGGCCGAATGGGGTTGTCCCCGAGACCGAGCATTGTGCTGAGCCTTGCTGTGCAGCATCCCCTGCTCCCCTTGGGCACCCGATGTCAGTGCTTTTTATCAAAATACTGTACAAAACAGGAGAGTTCTGGCCAAAACAAAGCTTTTTTAATGTTATTTCCCAAGCACCGCTATTCTTCTATGATGGGAGTGGAGGAGGGAGGAAGGGAAGAGGATCTGGAGATATTACAGATAGCGCAGCCATCGCTTTTCACCACTTCAGATAAGGCCATGTCAGTGTTTCTATTATAAATCCTATTTCAGGGGTTAATATTCCTGATATAAAAAAAATAGCTCCAGGCTGGAACATGCAATAAAAGGTCTCTGTTGGCATGATTTGTCTCCAGATAATTAAAAATAAAACTCAAATCACTTCTCTCCTTTTTTTAAAAGTCCTGAAAGGCAGAAGGAGTTTGGTGTTAGTGTTTTCATAATTTCATCCCACCCTGAAGCTAGAACAGCAAAGAAATAGTTTTGCTTTCTATTTTAACAGCACATAACAGGGAAATGTCACAGTCGTCTCCTAAAGCTGTAATTTCTAAATGACTTCGAGAATTTGCATCCTTATCGAGGTCCTGCTGGGTGTGTCCCTTCTCTCACTGCACCGGACCTGTGTGCATTTATGTTTTCCTGGGTCGGAGCATGCTGAGCCTTGGTCCTGAATTAGTCTCTCTGTCACCCTTCTGGGACCAGCACGTGTCCCTGCTCTCCCACCCTAGGTGAGGTGCCAATTTGTTTCACCAGTGGAGACTCTTTGATAACCCATGGATGCCAAACCCTCTATCAGAGCTGGTGCAAAGAGGAGAATTTTGATATTTTCTAACAAAAAAAAAATGCAGAATTTTTAAAAGGCCATTTTCCACGCTGCAGAACTAAAGGCATCTGTGGAAATCATTGCTCCATTGACTCTTAGGGGCCAGAGCACCCCAAAAGTACCATTGCCTAGGTCAGGCATGAGCTTTCCCAAAGGCATTGGCCTCAGGGGCTTCCTGTGCACCGTCCCGTGTTGCCCATCGATTCACTGGGATGTCCTGGAGACACATCAATCCCTGCTCTGCGGCGGGGTACCCACCAGTGGTACCAAACCAGGCACCAGTGGCTTTAAAAACGGGCATTCAGAAAGCAGAGGCACAGCAAAAACCTCCCCCGATGAGAAAGGGCACTCTGCAAGCTTGCGCTCATCCCGTGAGCTTTGCTCGCTTCGGCTCAGAAGCGAGCGACTGAGCATCTCCTGCTCGTCCTGCGGCGGCACCGTGGATTTCCTCCCCCTGGTCCTAATCACTTGACTCAAACAGCCCTGGCTAATTGGCAGGCTGGCACGCGGGTCCTCGGCGAGGACTCCTTGCCTTTCTTCCTTGTCCCCATGACAACTTTTATGTCTGCCGCGTCACCTACAGCAGTCAGAGCAGATCTTTGTGCTCGTGGTACTTCATATCCCCTCACCTTTCTCGCTTCTGCGCCCTTAATGATGCGGTGCTTAACTCATGCCATTATGCTCGCTGCCGCTCGGCAGGGCTCGCAGCCCCTGCTAGCCTTTGTGCAGGTTTCTGTGATCACAGAAGAATTCTCCAGGCTTTGCATTCAATCACCTCCCTGACTGCTTACCTTCAAACCCATGATCATGGCTGCATCTTCAAAGAACCCTTTGTAACAGCAGCTGCTGAGGACCGAGGGGCAGATTTTGCACCCAAGCACAAGAAGCTGCTGGTGCACCATGCGTGGTGACCTGGTGGTCCCCAGCCCGAGGGCCCGCAGGCAGCTGTCCCCTTGCAGGTCCCCCTGTCCCTTGCCCATGATGTTATGGAAGGAGGAGACCTGAGGTTAACCTAACCTTTTCCCTTCTATTCCTTCACTACTTTCCACCAGAGGCATCAAATGGTTTTGGACTCTGAGGAGCCTCTTGCGGTGGGGTGTCTGTTTGCCCTCAGTGAGATTAGCGCCTTCCAAATCACCCAGAACTGAGCTGAGACCTTCTGTTGGGCTTGCTCTTAGTGTTGGTCTTAGTGGCCCCAGAGGAGAAAGCTTGATGGCCAAGTTGTCCAGAGCTGTAGGCTATTTTTCTGGTTTCTTGTCTATGCTTGCATCCAGCCCAACGGCCCTGGATGGTACCTGCTGCCTCCTTACGTCTTCCTCAGAAGACCGACACTGTCCTGGAGGTCTTTTCTTGGCTCATTATCATCTCCTGAGCTGTCCTCTTTGTGAGGGTGGGACCCGCATCCCTTTACTGGAGAGCTGCTCCCCACCACTGTCCCAACATCCTCATCTCTTCCCACCAATGTTCCTCTCCAATGCCTACATCATGCAGCGATGCATCGACTTTGGTGCTGTGGATATTACAGACCACACCTTGTTCTTACAGAGGCAGAAGGGGCAGGAAGAAAAACCTGCTTCTGTGTTGACAGCTCCTACATTTCTCTTTGAAATGAGCCGTCGCAAAGCGTCGATCCCCCGCTCGCATCCCCAGGCTAATCCGAGCCTCCCTTTCCTCCGCAGGTGCCCTACTCCTGGTTGTGATGGCTCTGGTCACATAACAGGAAATTATGCATCGCATAGAAGGTAAGATCTCCCTTAAATTATTTTCTCTGTAGCTTCTCTCTGTTTTTTGTTTTTTGTTTTTTGTTTTTTTCCCCTGCAGTGGGCAGAGTTGTAAAGTTCTGAATAAAACATTAATGTTACTGACAACCAAAGCCTATTTTCATCTCTTTAATCTGACTTCTCTTTTTTTTTTTTTTTGATGTTTCCAGCATCTGATTAGAAGCTCCCTTCAACAGAATAAAAGACAAAGGGTCATATTTTAGCTGATGCAATGTTCCTGTTAATAATGCTACCTATTTATGACTTCTATTATCACTTTAGAGCATTAATAGCAGAGATCTGAGCTTTCTGTTTCAACAATTCCATTAAACATCGCAGGCTGTTAGCAGATACCTTCTTATCTAGACACCATTAATTACTGTCCATCTCCCTCAATTTTTTATTATTTTTTTTTCTTCCTCCTGACTTCTCCTCGTGATGTGAAGCTGCAAAACGAGGGAGATCAAAAACACTGTGCCAAATTCAAGGGAAAGATGACTGAAGCAGGGGAATAGCAAATGCAGTGATTCTGCCAGTGAGACAGGCCTTTCTTCTCTTTTTAACCACAGTCTGTCAGGCTGCCCTCGTGCCAAGAAAAGTGGGATCAAGATCACCCCGACAAAGGATGATAAAGAAGACCCAGAGCTGATGAAGTAAGTCCTGAGCGGAGCCGTTCACTCGATCCCCTTTGCCTCGTGCAGATTTATGTGGGGGAGCAGCATCCATCCCGCATCCCCCCTCGTTCGCGCTGCTCGGAGCATCGTCTGCCCGAACAGAGCAGGTGCTGCCAAAGCTCTTCCACTGTTTTTTGGGGAATTTTTCCCTCATTCCAAAAATGGTGTTGCGGTTTTGAAATTTGATTGGAAAATTGGGCACCGGGGGAGGCAACGGTGTATTTTTTCTTACTTGTTTTTGTGGATGTGTAAGGTAGGCTGGTAGGACACGAACAGTTCCTCTCTCACCTGTGCTTTCTATAAAGCCTGGAAAAATCACTAGTGTTGAAATGGAGGGTAAAAACCCACAGTCAAGAGAAACATCCCGGGTTTTTGGGCAGCAATGGGCAGGCAAGGGGTGCCGGAGGGCTTGCTTAACTCACAGAACACAGTAGAAATGGAAACTATCCAGCACTGAGCTGGGTCAGGATCTGGTAACCCCCAGTAAGACGCATTTTGTAGAGTCTTTGCCACGGCTGAATATTGAAAGTGAACAGAAAAAGCCTTTCTTTGCTGCCTCGGGCTGAATTTTTCAAAACATTCCAGGGGATTTATTCCTACTGGGAACAGAGATTTTAAATCCCTTAGTCCACCTCAGGAGCTTTCATTCGCTGTGAAATCCTTTTGTCCTGACTTTTAGCAAGCTTGAGCATCACGGGCTTGGCATCCAGGGCCTGACGCGAGGTTCAGAGTCCATGTCTCGACCCCTCACGTAGCTACAGGACATCAAAACCTTTACAGCAGGGCTGGGGCCAGCACTGACTCGAGCATCCTACTTTTTGTTAATGTGGAGCATCTCCAGGCTTTCTGGAGCAAGTGCTGGCGGAGGGGGTTAAAAAGAAACAGGGGAAAACTTCGCAACCCCCTCCAAGACTTTCCGGATGCGCACAAGCGCTGTCATTTCTGGCCAAACCCTGTTGGCTCAGTTGACTGTCCCCAAATGAATCTTTTTTTCCTCATTTTAGCCCTAGGGCATGTCTTGCCCTTGCAGAAGAGCAGAGGTGAATACCTCCGCTGACCCGGGTTTTGCCCTGGGGCAGAGGCTGAGCCGGAGCGGAAACCGGTGGGTGCGGAAGAGCCCCGCGGCGACTGCGGGAAACCGGGATGCGCCAGCCGGGGGAAGGACCTTTAAGAACGAGATGATATTTGAGCCATCTGCTCTGTTCCTACTCCTCAGTCTACGGGAAGGAAAGCCTCCCAGTTAAATGAGCCATGTGATAATTAGCAGGAGTTAGAAGAGTTTATTAAAAATTAAGCAACCTACTCAATCTGGGGGAAAAAGTCCTTTTTTGGCTCAAATACAGCAAATTGCTGGTGGCGTTGTAATGCTGTGCCATTAACCAGTGACACAGTGAAGGAAAGGACCAGTGGTAAGCACCGTCCCGCTCCTTTTACGGCAGCTGGAGACCCCGGGCTGGGAGGTCGCCCCTCTCCACACTTTCCCCAGGGAGATGTGCCCTGCAGGGCTGGGGAAGCCGCGGCTTCGCCGATCCGTGCCTGCCCCATTTGGGGTCTGACTGGTCAGGGATGTGCCAAGCAGTTCCCCCAGGGCGGTTTCTCTGCAAAGAGGTTCTATCCCAGTGCAAGGAGGAAGGGGCTTTTATACGGCTGTTCTGTTACGGTGCCGCTGGTGCTTGTACAGGAATGCGGGACGAGCTGTCAGGGCATCCCCAGCAGAATGACGGTCCCCACCGGCATCCTCACCAGCGGCTGGGTCTCTCCTATTCCACCCTAAAGGTGCAAATGTTGGGAGGCTGAAGTGGCAAGAAACGGGGTTGGAGCATCACCAGAGCTGGGATTTTCTGACTCCTACAAAGCTGATGCCATCCAGCCCTGGCCTGGTCTCGGAGGTTCTCTGTGGCTCTTGCGGCTCCGTCGGCAGCGGGGCCGCGGGTGTGGGTGCAGGCAGTGCCGGGTGGGCTGCGAGGGGCTCTGTGGCAGGAGGACGTGAAGGCATTCCCCAACGCCCCACTGCAGGGGCAGCAACCTCTGCTCCTCCAGTACGCCCAGGAGGAGCAGAAGCTCCTCGGAGATGTGCAGATCAACACGGTGCAACAATCCCTCCGCTGCTGCCTTCCCCCAGCCCTCGGGAATCTCATGTCCTGCCTCCCGCAGCAAGGTGCACCCGGCGCGGGTTCGCGTTAAGGAGCTTTGGCTCTAAATCCATCCTCTGCCTGCACCGAGCACCACTTGGAACCCGGCCGAGTTTTGCACATGGCCACCAAGGGGAAAGTCATTTGGTCCCTGTTGTTTTTTGCTGTTTATCCTTCAAGTAATTTGCTATAGATGTGATTGAACAGATCACCTCAACCTTCAGCCCAGCCCTGGCATAAAAGGGAAGCATCCACGGGTGCCTAATTGATCAAACGCTACTGGTGCTTCTGTTAAATAATAATAATTTAAAAAAAAAAAAAAATTCCAAGCCAGCTGTTTTGTACAATAAGGCTCTGGTTTATTTTTTAACAATGAAAGTGTAATGAAAGTTAAATTAACAGCGTAAAATATGTAGTGGTTGGGCCGTAACGGCTGCATACTAAATGCTGGGGTTTGTCTCTTTCTCTCTTGCTCTTTTTTTTTTTTCCTCTCCTTTTCCTCCTGAGGATTCAGTAATTTGCTCATGATCATATAAAAGCAATGATGTTATGAATTTACTGAGGATCCTGCTGGCAGGGATATTATAAGTGAATTGTGCTGCATTTGCAGCTGATTAAAATCGAGATCAGCATTTTTCAAATTATCTTGGGAAAAGGCTGGGTGTGCAGCTCCCCCCTTCTGCTGTCATCTCCCTTTTGCACGAAATATAAACAATCAGGGTAATCATTTCTGTGGTGAAACGCAGCTCGCGACTTTCGGGAGCAGCTCAGCGGATATTTTGCTGGGGGAACCTGAAGTCCCTAATTGCTTTCAAACCGAGGACACGGGGTGATTTTTGCCATTTCTTACCTATTTCCACCTCCCCTTTTTTAGAGTAACCTCCCTTGAGTAATAAACTTTTAACTGTATTTATAATTGACTAGCATCTTTAAACAAATGCAGACCGCAGCAGAAACCTTTATAGACACACCGGGCTTTGCCGAAGGGCTGAATTTCGTGCTCGTGCCATTCGGTGGGGAGGCTGCGAGTGGAGAGGAGATGGATCCCTTTCAGAGGCACACATCCCCTTGTCAATTTTCAGCTTCCATGACACTCCTCACAGCTCCCGCCTGCCTTAACTGGCCATAAACGTTGGCCGAAGCACATGGTGGGATGGCAATTCCCACTTTTATCCCATTCTGAGCACGGGTTGATCTCTCAGTAGCCTCAGGATATGAAACCAGGAGGAGGAGGAGGCAAGCGAGGCCATGGCATGGCTGCAGGCTGAGCAGTGCCCTGGGGTTTATTTGTCCTGCTTGATGGGGTACAGGCTCAGAAACACCTTGGACACCCTCCTTGCAGGAGCAGGTTTGTAGCTTCTCAGTGCACAGACTGCAGCCTGACCGGCTCCTGGGCCAGGGACGGGTTCACAGAGAAGAGTTGTGTCCCCATGAGCACAGACAGTGCTCCTAGATTGCGTTTACAGTGCTAGTTTAGGGTGATAAAGTTGATGACCCTGAGTTTCTTGGCAGTAATACCAGGCAGAGCTGGTTGTAAACGGGCGATGGTTTCGTACGAGCATGTCAGCCTTGGGATCCCATATGAGGCAGCCCAACCTGCCATCTTTGCCCTCAATAAGCCACCAAACACGTGGTTTGGGACACCACTGGGACCTGCTTTTTTTGAAAGTGTGAGGGTGATGTGACCTCCACAGTCTTCTCTCTTGCAGGATTTACCTTGGTTCTCTTTGGCTGTTTTGAAGGGGCAGTCGCTTTTAATTTCCCACCTGCCATTTCCATCAATGGAGCATCTACCCCATACGGCATGGATGAGATCCCCAAACGCGAACGCTTGCTTCCCGGACTTCCCTGTTCCTGCTCACCCCTTATGTCCTTATGTCCCTCTTCATTCTTGTGCTCTAATTTTCGGTGATTCCCTGTGCCCAGGTGTCCGGTTCCTGGCTGCGTTGGGCTTGGACACATCAGTGGCAAATATGCCTCTCACCGGAGTGCATCGGGGTGCCCTCTCGCAGCCCGCCGGCAGAAGGAAGGATCACTCAACGGCTCCTCGTTTTCCTGGAAGTCGTTGAAGAACGAAGGCCCAACCTGCCCTACCCCGGGCTGCGATGGCTCCGGCCATGCCAATGGGAGCTTCCTCACTCACAGAAGGTAAATCACAGGGTTGAAATCACCNGGAGCATGACGACATTGCCATGGACCANCCTGCCTGCCTGNAGATGCTGCTTGAGCATCGNTCAGCTTTTCATGCAAGGCTCAATAGCTGGTGCTTTTGATGCNGACCTCAGGCAGCTTGCTCCAAGGTTGGAGTTTGCTGCACGGAAGCAAACGCGTAGTTTTTTTAATATTGCAATGGTGAGATGTAGATTGGGCAAAATCATTAAAAGTCTTTCCATGAGCAAGCCAGAACAGGACTTTGGCACCCAAACCAGGGGTTTGGCACCCAAACCAGCCAGACTTATCTCACCTTCCTCACCTGTCATGACCTCTCTTTTAGGAAACAACGTGGTTTTTAATCTTTGCTCAGAGAAAATTGCTCTCGCTTTATAAATGGGGAGTTTTGTGGTATTATTCATAAAGCAATTTCCTCTGTACCATAACAAGCTTTTAGAAGAACTGTCTTGCAGCATGAACTCCACCAAATGGTACGCACTCTTGTTGGAAACATAAGTACCTATAAATACCAAGAGTTTATGAAACTCCTTTTTATTTGCTTTTCAGTTTGTCAGGGTGTCCAAGAGCTACTTTTGCTGGGAAGAAAGGAAAACTCTCAGGGGATGAAATTCTCAACACAAAGTTCAAGACCAGCGACGGTAAGGATTTTCACTCCTTTTGCTTTGCAGGTGTGTCACGGTATTGAGCCCGGACATCTTTTTCTTTGCAGACTGGGGAGATTTCAACACGGAAATCTGGCCACAGATGTGCAAGAACATTGTGTGCTTTGAACACCCATTTCTTGGGTTCCCTGGGTGTTGGGGGTGGTGTGGAACCGGCACCTCTCCCTGAGTGACACACTGGGAGGGAGCAGGTCAAACAATAAAGCAGCAGTTTCCATAGTAAAATTCCAGGCAAAAAGAATTAATGCTGAAATTGAGAAATTTTTGGAAATATTCACTGGCATTCTTACAAATCACTTTCAGTTGTTCAGCGATTTTCACCTATTCAGGGCTTTTAATCCTGCAGATATTTCTGGATCTGGAATTTTGTTAGCGATGGCACTTTGCATTTTCAGTGCTATTACTGAGGTTTCTGTGGTATTTGACAAGGTTCGGGCATTTGACTTGAATACTGATAGAGTTTGGAATCTATAAATACCTGCACTCTTCTAGAAATATTGCTTTATTTTACGAACCTCATAATTTGTAATCAAGATATGCATTAGCTTTTTAAATAGCATCTTCCCCAACTCAGAACCAGACACAGTGACCTGAGTTTTCAGGGCAATCAGCCTTGCAGGGTGGTTGGAGGTCCTGGACTCCAACCGCTCTGCTGTCGTTGGCTTTTGTATTTACATATTGACCTATAAAGCATCATTGAACCCTGATGCTAAAAACCTTGCTAAAAAATATATATAAAAATAAGCAGGTGGGATGTGCATCCCATTTAGAGGATGTTTGTGAGTGGTGGCGTCTACGAGATAGGATGGGCTCAGCAGAAAGCCCAACATTTTTTGCTTATCCCGCAAGCCTTTGCTGACTGCCCATGCCCTTCTCTTCTGCAGTTCTGGAGAATGATGAAGAGATCAAGCAGCTGAACAAGGAGATCAGTGAGCTGAACGAGTCCAACTCGGAGATGGAAGCGGCCATGGTGAAACTGCAGTCGCAGGTTTGTGTGCTTGGATGTGTATCCAAACCCATGACCAAGCCCCTTGCATAGGTGGTGGCGGGTGCCGTTGTGTGAGGGCTGGTAACCCCGCCGTGCTCTTTGCTCTGCAGATCTCCACCATGGAGAAGAACCTGAAGAACATTGAGGAGGAAAATAAAATCATAGAGGAGCAAAACGAAGCCCTGTTCCTGGAGCTCTCAGGGTTGAGCCAGGCTCTAATCCAAAGTCTTGCCAATATCCGCCTTCCGCACATGGTAAGAAACTTTGACAGTGCTCGCCCCAGCCAGTGTGATCGAGAGAGCCGTGCCAAAGCCAATTCACGATAAGGCTTACGTACAATTAAAGAATGGGAGAATTTCTCTATATACACCTATGTGTCCTTTATAAGATCAGTACTTTTGCCTTATCTCTGAAGCTTATATCTCCCTTTTGTTGTCATTTTCCGCTGATCTCCCTTTGTATCTATTGTTCTGTCTCATTACATCTGGGAGCATTCTCACAAAATAGGAAACTTTATCAAGGCCACCCAGTGCCTTTTAGGCTAAGACAGCACAAGCAGAGATCAGGAGGGATTGGATTTCAACGTCAGAAAGATCTTACAGCTCCTATTATAATGCAGGTAGTTTCAATTCAGTTTTGAATAGCTGGCAGCCAAAGAATAGCATTCTTAAAGAGAGTCTATTTTGTTTAATTTAACAAGGTCTAACAGCCCACAGCATGTTACCATAGAGTTACTGCAAAATGAAAAGACTGCATTAAAATAGTAAAACCACAAAAGGCTATTAATTACCTTCTCTCTGTTCCCAGGAACGTAATTACTGTTGTCAAAACCAGGTGTGGGGAGGGGGCACTCGTGTTATTGGGGAAGCTGTCCTCTTACAACTCATAAAGACCATCGCCATGATCATAAGAATGCGCTTTTGATTTATTTTTTCTGCCACCATTTTTTTGGGGGGTGGGGGGGAATCCTTTTCATTGGGCTTTGTATTTAAATTCAGGCTGGTTGGAGAGAAGCCATGCTCCAGCAGAGCAGTTTTGGACAGTATTCACCCAGCTGCCTAACTGGCAGAAAACAGCTCACTGAGTGCTTTTCTGTGAAGTATTTGACACATAAAGGTCAACTAAACTGTTCAGCAAATATTTTTTCAAGGTTTCAGGCAACTCCAATTAAATAATGCCCACGAGACTCATGTGCTCATTTTATTCCCGTTCTTTTTCTTCCTTCTCCCTTTCTTTTTTCCCCATTAACTCCGAGTTAGACATTCGCAAGGTTTCCACGACGCCCCTCAAAAGCAAAAGCTGTACGGCAGCTGCGTGCTGGCATGGGCAGATGCGAGCCCAAGGTGACCGGGCTTCTGTCCTAACTTTGCCTTTGATTGCCTCCGTGATGCTTCAGCAGTCGTCTCATCCTCCAGCCCTTCATTTCCATGGCTTGATTCAGCCTCAAGCCTGCCAAACTGCCTGCACATGCTTAACATGATGCCGTTAGCAGTTCCATGAGGCCAACGCATATGATTAAAGACCCAGTTAAGATCTGGCAGGATCAGGGGTTGCACAATGAGATTCCCAAACGTACAACACCACCCACAAAAAAGAGTCCAACCTGGAGACCTTTGGCTGTTGGTACATACACAGATGATTAATTGCAAAGAGACTTCTCAGCCTCTTCCTGCTCTACTACTAACACTTTTATTTGGCTTTTTTGGCTGCAGGAGCCAATCAGTGAGCAGAACTTCGATGCATATGTGAACACGCTGACTGACATGTACACCAACCAGGAGTGCTACCAGAACCCGGAGAACAAGGACCTGCTGGAGAGCATCAAGCAAGCCGTCAAGGGCATCCAGGTTTAGTGCCGTGGGATGGAGACGAGCAAACAGACAGACTGTAAGATGGAACTTTCCCTCCAAGTATTCAGGTTTACAAGTTAGAAAACTTGTTTAATGAATGAAAAAAAAAAAAAAAGAAAAAAAAAGGACCAAAACGTAACCAAGAGGCCATTTCTGAGACGTGGAACTGATCGAACTCAATGTTCTCGTTTACTTAACTTTGGACCTTCTTGAGAAAAGTGGGATTTTTCTACCTGGACCACGAGGTAGATCAGGATGGAAGGTTAAATTCTCCAGCAGGCTGTGGGGCTCGGTAGCTGGTGAAGAGCAGGCACCTTTCCTGAGTTGCCATGCTCTTGCAGAGTTGATCCTAGGGTTAAAATGTTACAAGAACAGGGTCTTGTCTGATCCAAGACTAGCGTATGACTGGCTTAAACCCTCATGTTGTCTATGGTCGTATGTCCAGATCACCCACTCACACATGAATTACGTTCTATGTTGCTACAAGTGCTGGAGCTGCAAGCTACCTGTAAATCTGAACCTGTGCTGGGCCTCCCAACCCCGAGGTGTTCAGATATCCACTGGGCATGGGAACTCTGAAGTATTATAAAGTAGCTTATTTTTATTTTCTGAAAGAAATCTGAAGAGCAGTTCTGGATCTCCAGTGGAAAGCGCAATGGAAAAAAGGTTCTCAGGGAAGCTTTTGGAGTTTGCAACTACAGTATTCCTTTGTCTGTCTTAACTATGAGAATAGCTATTATGAATAGGCCAATACCAGATATTTCATACAGAAGAATTCTTTAACGTGTCATGGTCCGGTGAATATGATTTTTTGGAAGTCTGTTTGATGACAGTTCTGGTTCTTTTCATTATAGTGATCATCCTTACCGCGGCGCAGTACTGCCAGTCCAGAGATCATACATCAATGCCAGAGAACGTTTGAGATTGTGATGAACAAAAAAAAAAAAAAAAAAAAAAAAAAAAAAAAAAAAA
>Ga0065711_1009437_pt1 | contig 13840 bp, 7 predicted proteins | sample Hoacrofraction12_FD_59098 | JGI IMG/M metagenome (GOLD analysis project Ga0065711, IMG submission 59098) | Hoatzin crop microbial communities from Cojedes, Venezuela - Epithelial fraction 12 v2 (version 2) | ecosystem: Host-associated > Birds > Digestive system > Esophagus > Crop | place... | reverse complement strand
GGGGGGGGGAGGGGAAGCTTGTAGTTGCTATCTGATCCTGAAGAACTAGGAGCTTGTTTGACTTGGGGAACTAACACCTTTTGAGGTATTAGTGTTCCAACTCCTGTAAAATAAATAAAAAACCCAACACTTCATTTAGCTGTGTCTTACTAGCATACTTGGAATGGCTACTGGGACTCTTCCTTTTTAATCCAGTTTAAAACCTTTGAACCTGTTTTATAATATAGAGGAAGATTAATGCCCAGCGTAACACCAAAGGCTTATAGAGTTTTGTCCTTTTTCAGTTTTGTAGATTGCGGCAGTTCTGTCAAATACAAAACTTTGAATATAGCTTTTTCAGTTGTAAGTATTGACATCAACTTCAGCCATATGGTGACTTTACAGTTCAAAACCAGCTTGCTTGTTGGTCTAAACTTACCTGGGAAAGAGCCAAGAGGAGGTGGAGATCTGTTTTAAAAAATCTTCTCTGGTTCGATCAACCACATGCTCTACAAACTTGTCTTGGGGGAAGCTACCAGACCCCAAAATCACATTCGGGCCCTATGAAACATCAAGCGACGTAGTTGCCCTCAGTACATTGACATTTTGAAGTAGCATAATGCTGAGCAAAGCCACATCGTTGCTGTCATCTTGCATGCTAATTCACCATTACTGTGTTCTGATGTCTCAGTTTATGTTCTTGGAGGACGCTTCAAAAACGGTGACCTATTGCAAAAGTCTGCATTAACCTGTCTGCTATGATGTGTTAGATATACAGTAAAAGGTAAAGTGTCAACTTTGATCTTACGTTGTATTAGTTTCAATACTTGTATAATATATTGTTAGTGGGAAAGAGGGAAATAAATTTTCTTTGTTGGGGAGGTAGGGGAGTCCTCTCATCTTTGGAGTGATGGTTTCCGTAGCATCAAAGATTTCTTCAGCTGTATATATTTATAAAACTATGTACTACCTTTGGAGCAAGATCTAAAACTAAATCAGTCTATACATTGTCTAGGAAACAAACTATGATTCTTAAGATTTTTATAGCTCAAGTCTTTTTGGTTCTGTGATATAACTGTAGCTGACAGAAAAGTCTAGTCTTAAAGTGCTTAACCACATTTAGATTTTTAAGAGTTAAAGCATGCTCTGAAGCCATGAAATTTCACATTAATATAAATAATTATCTGGAAAAAAAAGAAGGTAAAAAGTTTGGTATATACAAACTGAAGCATAGGAAGTTCCAGCTGAACATGAGGAAGAACTTCTTCACTGTGAGGGTGATGAAGCACTGAAATGGGTTGCCCAGAGAGGCTGTGGATTGTTCTTCTCTGGAGATATTCAACACCTGCCTGAACTCAGCCCTGTGCAGCCTGCTGTAGGTGACCCTGCTTTGGCAGGAGGGTTGGACTAGATGACCCACAGAGGTCCCTTCCAACCCCTAACATTCTGTGATTCTGTGATATATATGTAAAAACTGTTCTTCACTCCAGGCATTAACTTCTCATCATGCCTGGTCAAAAGTATATCTTTCTCAGGTCGGATTGTAAAAAAAAATATTTGAGTAGTAGGTCAGATACAGTTGTGTCTTGTGTAAAGCCAGCAGAGTCCTTCTGGTTTGAAATGGTGATACTCAATTTTTATTTTAGTCCAGAGCTTTACTGTAAAAAATCCACAGGTATTAAATTTGTGCATCCAGGAAAGAAAAAAACAAACCTTCCTTCAAGCTGACCCTTCCCCCCTACTTCTAATCAGATGTTCTTGTTTCTATGTGACATTTAGGTGTGGAAACTGTTTCTTGAGAAATTAAGATGATGTGACAGATTACTGTATGCAACAAGGAAAAGGTGATGACATTTCTTATTTGACAGAGAAGAGTTGACCATACAAGTTTAATTTATACCTAGTTAAGAAACATACTTTGGTTTACATTGATTAAAAATTCATGAAGAATGGCTGATGTTGTATTAACATTGATGAAGAGCATGCCTACTACATTTCGCATGCAGTTGCCATAGCAACCGTACTGTGGAGTGACCCAAATTAATTTTCCACCAGTCACTAAGTGCCCTGTCAGTTTTTCCTTGTGCTAGGATAAGCAGGCCGGAAACTACTTGTTTTTTGAAGAATATTTCCTTATGGTTTGTCTCTTGAAAGCAATGACTGAGCTACGATAATCAACCAAACTCTACCACCTTAATCTGTGCAGTAAAATGCATGCAACTTAAATCTCATCATTATAGATTATATTATTATATATATAAGAAACACTTATGTATTATATATTTAAGAAACACTTAAATGAGTAACTAGTGATTGAACGGAAGTGTACAGTATCTCCATAGACGTTGGAGTAGACAATATAGTATGGTCATTTGCAACCTCTGGCTTTGCACTGCTCTTATGTACAGATTTCTAAATTCCTGTTTGTGAACAAGCCTTTACTGAGCTTGATCTGAAAAAGGCCAGAGAATACCTGCTAGAAGCTATCTTTACATCTAGCTGGCTCCTCACAGTGCATTAGCAGGATCCTCAGTGAATGCCAATAAGAGGAGTCCTTTGGCAACAAAACAATACAAAATTCTGACAGAGGTATTAGCTGCTTATTGCTGGTGTGTAGCAGAGTCCCACTTCAAAAGACTTTTGCTTGTGTAGTTGGTTTGTCATGGGAGAGACACAAAGTCAGTTGTTCAAGTTTTAAAGTTACTGCTCTAATTATTGGACACAGTAACATAGCAAAGCATTTTGGTGCTTGGAGAAACGTAGTGCAGTTTTGCTCAGTGTGTGGGACTTCTGGCATGCATGTTTTTGCTGTTACACTTGGAGCTTTCTGTTGTGTGTTCCTGCTTCCTTTTTAAACCCCACTGCACTGTGCTACAACCTGACGACAACCATGATGGTGATTTGTGTATGTATTTCCCCTTATCGGATATCACTTTTTACACCACCCTTGTTGTTCTCACTGAACTTAATTTCTGCATCAATGGATGCACCTTACTTACTTCAAGCTCATTTGTAGCTTGCCCATTTGTGCAGTCTTTTCTTCTATATAAGGGTCATTTCTGTATGTAGAGTGAGTGCATCTGTATTCAGATACATCTTGTAATATGCAAACCAGTGTCATTTCTAGTGTATATTTTCATAGATGGTGGATAATGTATCCTAAAAAATACAGTCCGAAAATGCCTTGTGCACAGAAGTTTTCAGTTCTGCTGTTAACTTTGTAGTACCTGTTCAGATTTTATGGTACTGACTAGATATGCCATCAGCTTATACCTAGGCTGTGTTCATATATGCAAATTAATAAAGAAGTACACATCTACCTTGCTGCTTTGTTCATTAAGACAGACTTTTACAGACTGATTCTGAAGTTTGATAGGTTAGTTGAAAAAACTGAAGGACATAACTTTCTTCAGATATAAGACATGATTTCAAAAGGGTGGGAGACTGTCTTTCATTGCCTTTTGTAAATCCTTCTCCTGATTCAGCCGAGATCAAAATGTGTTTATTACTTAGACAAATATACTAATGTTGTAAGTTTGTAACTCTTTACTGAATCGGGAGGGGAAAGCCTGACTGGTGGTGTTCCAGCATTCAGAAGGAGAAATAGGATATTTCTGTTAAAATCAGTCAGACACAAAGCTGCTGTAGAAAAACAGATGTGGACCTTAGGGATGTAGTTTAGTGGTGGAATTGATGGTGTTAAATTAACGGTTGGACTTGATGATCTTGAAGGTCTCCTCTAACCTAAATGATTCTATGATTCTATAGTATGGGATTTATTAACTTTTTGAGAGAAATATGTAGAAATTCCCCAGACGTACTACTGTGTGTAAGCTAACGCAAAACTTTTATCATTAAAACCTTACCTAGTTTCTTCTTATTCAAAAAGTTAAAAATGCTTGCATAGCAACTCTTAAATGTATGACAGGTTATGTAAGTTTTTCTGTTGTATTAATAAATATACAAGAATTTCTGCTGATAATACCTGCTGTCTTACAGCTACTGAAGTGGGATTGTGTGTGGTTTGTTGTTTTCTTTTTTTTTTCTGAACTTTGTCAAACAGCCTTTGAAAGGAGAAATCTGTTTTTTCAAAATGAAAGCAGTTGGCTGATTCCAAACAGCTGAGCAGCAGAAGTATGCTTATATGAACTTGCGGCTTGGGAAAGCTTAATGCTTTCTACTTTCGGGACTTGAAGAAAGACTATAGTAGGACAGTCTCTCCAATGCCTCATGGTGACAGTGGTGACATGGACTTAACTGTATAGGGCATGTATCCAACTTCAGAAAAAAGCGCTGGGCAATCCAGAGTGATCTATTCTTTCACTGTGGTGTACTGGCGTTTTAAAAAATGCTGTTTTGAAGATGACTGAAAACATGCTGTTGATGACTAATGATATTCTGTCTCTGAAATATTAATTGGTGTAGAAGTCAGGTTATTTATGGGAAAAAACTTTCAAATATCATGTCTTTGAAGAAAAAGCTTTTTAACTCCAAGAAGTAAATTTCCTTTTGAGTCATAAAAGCTGACAGGATTTTAAGGGCTGAGCATGTAGCTTTGCTTCACATTTTGCAAAGTCTTTGCTGAGATGAGAACATCTGGTATCTTACTCATTTTGAAGTCTGTTTGTAATTAATATGCGTAGACCATATAATACAAGGCAGAGACAGATTTGAGGGGGTGGGGGGAATTTGCACTGATGGTCATTCTCCTGTGCCTATAAACTCCGAAGACTGTTGTAGTGTCATAGTAAATACTAGTGTGTACTACTTTTCCTTTGATATATGAAATGAACTACATGGTGTCGTTGCTTCTAATATTAGAGAACTAAATTAGTGACCCAGTATGTCCTTTCTAGTCCCATGTTCTCTATTTCATCTCTGTTCCATAACGATAACGTTATAGTTTGAAATTCTCTTGTTAATTGTTTGCAATAATCTAATCCATTGTAATAACAAAGTCTAGTACTAGACTTTAAGGAGTGGTGTAGTGAAGTAGGTTGAAAGGAAGCTTAAGTGCGTTTTATGGAACACACCAGTTACCTGGAAGACCTATTCAAGAATACCACACCATGTGTTTACACTGTAATACTCTGTAGTCAAATATGGTCTTGCTACTTTGGATTCCAGTCCATAAGTGTGGTGTGTCACAACCTAAAAGATACCTGGACATTTTGAATTGCTTTTTCTCTGCTCAGTTATTCACATGCTAAGGAACATTCCTCTGCTGGCTAAGTAAATACTATTGTCAGAGCCGTATTTTTTTTTTTTTCCTTTTTTACATTCGGCCTTACACCTCTCATTGAAAGTGGAGTAACATTACAGTTCTGTGCAGTAAGACTTCTAATTTGTTACGGAATACTATAAGAGATTTGATGCATTCCTAAATGGCTTTCATCTTTCCAAAAGGGCTGTTCTTGTTCAGTTCTAATACTGGTCTCAAAAGCCATTAACTGAGGTTATAAAAGGATACGTCCTAAATGGAATGCCTTTCTTCCTCTGTATGCATAACAATACATTATTTATGTGCATGGAGTCTTAAGACCATTGCATCATGACTCTTCAAAAACACTGTATTACTTATGAGTCTCCAGAAAATAACACAAGCTTTACCTCTATGCCTGTGTTTACCAGTAATTGGAAAGTGGTGATTCTTATCAGTACCTGCAAGAGGGGCACAGGACTCAAAAAAGAGGAAAAAAACCCAAAATCTAAACCAAAACCCCAAAACAAACATCTCTCCTCTCCCCCCTAAAAGAAACCACAAACTCTCAAGCCACTGTAGAGTCTGTTATAGTGGCATGGTGTCCTTTAGATTTTTTCAGTAATCTAAACCTAAAAAGAAGGTGTTGAGGAAGTCACAATCACCGGTTGTCTGATTATGCAGCTTCTTGCACTCTCAAATTCTAAATGCATGCCTATGCCTGGGAAGCACTGTGTGTTGGCTGAGTCTTAAAAAGGGCAGTAAAGCTGACGTCTCTAGTTCTTGTATAATCAACCTGAAAAACTTGGTTTAATATATGTATGTTGAAAATTAATGTACATCAATATAAAATAATCTGGCCATTTTGAAAAAAAGGGCAGGGCAGAAATGTTCAAAGCCATCCTGAAGCTTTAATAAGCGTAATGCTGATCTGCCTAATAAAGGTGGAAGATCTGAAGATTACAAAATGCTTAAAATAGCATTTATATAAGGAATACTGTGGTTTTATCCAGTTATTTCACCTACCTTAAATTTTTGAGGCCAATATAAAGATATTGGTGACAAACTCCTTTGAGTTTGAAAAGACAATAAAGGAAAAAGGTAGGATACACAAAAATCTGTTGCAGTAGGGTGAATGTCTATGTGTGCCTCCATGTTGTATTGCTAAAATATTAAAATTGCTCATTTTCACCTGAGTGTGGTCAGACACAGGTGGAAGGAATTATATTTAGAGAACAGAACAAGAGTTTGTGATAGTGTCTTAAGAACTTACCTGCCTTCTTATCATCTCCAGTTGGATGGGTTTGTTCCTCAGGTAACACTCATAACTACTTTCTGTTACAATGTGCAGAACAGTGAGGTTGTAGAAATAGCCACTGAAGACTACTTAAGTGTTCTACTCTGCTTTGTAATAGGTTTGAATTAAATATTCTTCAGCTGGTGGGAAGGACGAAAAGAGCAAGTAAACATGCTTAAAGATTCTTCTTTCAGTTGTAAGTTTTATTTTTTCACTGCTGCTTCTAGATCTCGTTGAGAATGAATGTTTGTTCTTCAAGTGTAGGGATTAGAGAAAGGGGTCACGAGTGACTGCTGAGAGACTTCATACGGAACTATTATGTTTTGAGGAAATAAAGCAAATATTTTATTATCCCTGCCTCGGCTGTAAGCAAAATATTAAAGTTTAATCACTACAGAAAAGAGCTTGAGGGTTTTTTCTTCCTCCCGTTCTACCTCCTTTCCTGTCTCCGTCCAGTGGCTTGCTGGGGGCTGTCAGGGTGGCACAGCAGGGGATCTTGCTCAGGGAGTTGGATGCTGTGGTATTTCCAGGCACGCTTGTAGAAAGGGTTCTTGGAGCAGGGAGAAGATGAGGAAGAATGCAGGGTACTTATTGGCTCTTCCAGATTTCTCTGTTTTCTACTCCAGAAAGAGATGCCACTGTTTAAACCTTTCATAATTACACCTGTACACAAAGAAGTGACATTTGGTCTTAATACTGGGCTTGTTTTAGTATGAAGAATACAAATGCAGCAAACATGTAGTACAAGCAAAGGCAGTAATGAAAAGGGCAAGGTTAGTGCTTTTTTTGATTCACATTGCTACCACTCAGAGTGGGCAAGGTTTGTAGTACTTGAGGGATAACTAGAAGATTAGCCATAGGAAAAATGGACTGATAGATGGGGGGAGGGAGAAGGACATGCATTTCTTCATTAATGCAACAAATAACCATTTTATATCTGTTTGACTTAAATTTGGTTATAATGAGCTGAAGAAAATGAATTTCTAAAAGTCTTCATAAACCTTGTAGACTGATGGACAAGAAATGTGATATAATCTGGCAGCTCTCTTTTAAATCCTGCAGCTGCTGTAGAAAGATCTGTCCTGCATGTAATTTTTATTGTAAAGTATGTTTTAGTACAGGTGTTTGTGAACTAGCATATTGCCCCTTAAAGAGAAACATGCCTGCTGACTCTTCATTACAGTGTTCAAGAAGCCCAACACTATCTTGTTTGCTCACCCCGGTGAGCAATTACCTTAGGAAACATGGGTTATTTCTTTAATGTGGACCATTCAGGTAATTTGCCTTGTGGAGTTGCTCAGTCAGCTGTTCTGGCAAAAAAAGGAGACAAAGTTCCTCTGTCCACTCATTTGCTGTGAACTAGTTTTTCTGTGGTGGCCATAATCTCGAAAATTGGACACTGTTGTGTAGAGGCATAAAAATCTCTTATCTGACCTTCAGAACTGTTTGTGGCAGAGCTACAAACTGAATGCAGTGCTTAAGAATTTCACACCTAAACCGTGGCAGTGTCTTGTCACATAAACACGAGCCCATGCCACTTCGATGAATTTACTGCTACCATTAGGCTTCCCCTGTGAGTTAAAACCAAAAATGACAATTCTCAAGCTGTGGGCTTTTTTCCAAAGAGGTGCTCTCTCTTCTACTTGTGTTGTGGCTGCAGGTTCCTGACGCTGCCCTTAAATAGGTGAGCTTTGGAGCCAGATCAAGTTCCAAAAAGAGATTTCAGAGATTTTTAATCTTAGACTGGTCAGCCCTTTGATCTGGGTTGCGGTGTAACAGGATGAGAGTTTCTACAGGAAGAAGGAGCATGGTGTGAGCGCATGGTGAAGGCAGGTCAATGTCTTCTCAGAAGCACATGGATCTATGTAGGCAGCTTATGAAACTGTGGCTTCACCTATGCTTTGTGGGAGTTTGCTGAAAAATTTGTTTGGGCTGAGATACACGAACGTCTTCAGAGACCTGGCTTTTCTGATGCGTACACCTTAACCGCAGAAATACTGTTAGTCACCTGAAAGTCATGAGAGTAGACTTGATCTTTTAAGGTTTATTTTTGTGCAAATGGGGTTAAATTTGTTCTGATTGTTACTCAGAATGCCTAGCTAGATCACTTGTAATTCTGAAACGTACATACAGGCTTAATGACTGCATCTCATTAGTTTCTGTGGTTGCTGCTATAAATGTATTGGCCATTTGAAAGCTTTGCAGATGACTATAGTTCTTCTGGAGACTGGTCGCGAATGGCTTATTTGATTGTGAGATGAGTAGGCATGCAATACAAAGACCAAGCTTTGGTTTTTTTGTTGATTGCACTTCTGAAATTGGAAGCCAGTGAAAAATGATCTACCTGTAAGTAAACATTCTGCTACTGGGGAAGTAGGTAAGAAAGAGTGTGTTATTAGCCTTAAGGAATGCTACTTTAGCAGGAGGTAATGATTGACTGGTGCTTCAAGCCAAAATGAATTAGTTGTGCAGATTGTAATTTATTGAACTCTGTGGTCTTCCAGAATGATCCAATTTGGAGTTACATCATGAATGTATTTGGCACCTGTTTTTATTTTGGAAACAGTAGCTCACCTTAATGTCTTCACCAATGAGTCTTTCTTCTGAGTTAAATCCCTGTCGTGTGAGCAATTACTGACGCTAAAATAAATACTGGGTTCGCTTGCACATTTACAACAATACTGAGATTTAACTCTGAAGGCTGTTAAGTTCATTAGTAGAAGCTCATTATGCAACTGGATTCCAATTCTTTTCTTCCTAGACTATACAGTAGAAGCTGGCATTGGTATTTCATGTGAAACAATTATATCGTGTTACATGGTACAGTGAGTGAAATTTTCTGCTAAAATAATCAAATCAAAGTTTACTGTCAAAGTATGAAGCCTGCTTATTTTCTTCTGGTAAAAGCCATCATTAGTTCATAAAATAGATTCTTAAATGTAATATAAACTAAAATCCACTAGTTTTCTTTTGAAGGCAATAAGTCTGACAGTATTCCATTTTTAAAAGCCTTTTTGAAGGCTGTAGAAATAATAAAATATGCGTATTTTGAGGGTTTTTTGTTCTGTTAGCAAAATGTGCTCTGTGGATAAGTAGCTATGCCATGTGATTGTGTGTAATTTATCACTGGATGGTGTCAAGATATGGTCCCCTGTTGCTGGAAGATAGACAACTGCGTAGGAATCCCAGATTGGGTTTGTATCATGCTACGCCTTACGCAGTAATCTACACGAGATCAGACTCTAAACTCATGCATGATTTACTCCAGTACTTAGTTGCTCTTCAGATATTTATATTTTTGCCTCAAAATAAACCCTTTCTCTCTTGCCTGTAGAAGTGTTTTCCATGTATCTAAGTAGAAGGGTTCTTCTAAAATTGATTTCCAGGCACTATGGAATGCAAGATTTATGCATTTTCCAATAACTGTAACAACACGGCTGCAGTTCTTGCTTGTTGAGACTTGTGACTCTAGTGAGATTTCTGGTGCTCACAATCCATTCTTGATTCTGATGGGATTGTCAGGAGAAGCATGCAAAGGTCTTTAAATCTTCTTCATGTGTCTGTCTTTGCAATACCTGTCCCAAAATGATTAACAGTATTTCTGGGACAATTAATATGGGAAGGAAATCATGTTAATGATTTGAATTTTTTTTTTCTTATTAAAGGTGTTAGTGCTGTAGTAAGTAAAGGGAAGGGAAAAATCATTTCTGAGCTCTGGAGAGCCTAAACAAAAGGTAGGTGAAGGGGCTAAGATGAGCTGCTGCTTTTCTTAAGGATCAGTTAGGAAGCAGGTTTGATATCAGAAGGAGCATGTCTCTGAAGTGTTAAAAACCTAACATTTGAATGGAGATATTTTATTTAGATGGATTATCATAAAATGCTTAAACTTGCAACTTCACAGTTCAATATGTCATTTAACAAAGCTAGTTTGCAATACTTTTTCTTGTAGCTAGTTGCTGTTGGTGTGCTCTGGGGGGATAAAAGCAAACACCTGAGAAATTTAGGAATCAAATATTTTTGATATGACCTCTTATTAATGATTTTTTTAAAGTGTTTTCTGTATGCAGAAAGTGAACTCTAAGGCAAAATCCTCCTGTAACCTCTGGAATGTAAGGATCTTAGACCTCTAACTAAGTATAAATAGTAAAAACCACACAGAAAAGCCAACTTGTGAGAAATGCTTCTTATTCCTTTAAGCATCCTGTGGCCATTTACAAAGAAAGCGTTTAAAGGGTTTTCCAAAACTCAACTTCCCATTAATCTTGCCAGAAACTCAAATGCAATATTACTCGGGGAGTTTAAATTGTGCCAGTACCACAGTGCATACAAATTCAAAATGTAAGCCACACACAGGAGATAAGTGAATTAAAGTAACAATATGAAGTTGTTTTGCAAGAGATCTGATAATTGCATGACCAGCTAAGATAATAAAAAAAAAGATTATGGAAGTGTATCTCTGAGTCAGTCTGTTTGCCAACAAGTAAGTGTCTATAACCATATAACTCTGTTTCTTTTCCTCTGTTTCTTTTCCTCTGTTTCTTTTCCTCTGTTTCTTTTCCTCTGTTTCTTTTCCTCTGTTTCTTTTCCTCTGTTTCTTTTCCTCTGTTTCTTTTCCTCTGTTTCTTTTCCTCTGTTTCATACAGTTTTAATACCATATTCTAGGCTCTGATCTCTAATTTAAGAACAGCTTTGTTAGGCCAGAACAGAAATCTCTCTAGCCTAATTGTTTTGTTTCCTAGAGGATGTTCGGCATCCATAACCCAGGAAAAATAAAAGGGTGTGTAGTGAAGCTTCTCAGAACATGGTTCCAGGATCTAGCGGTCTATCGCTCAAGGAAGGGCATCTTGAAACACAGAAGTAGTCATTATGTTTAATTGACTCTACTGGATTTTAAATCCATAAGTGTTTCCGGACCATTTCTTGATGCCATCTGAACTTTATAAAACCATGTAGATCTCTGCAGCAAGGAACTCCATGGTTTAAAGATTTATAAAGTATGCATTTCTTTTTGTTTTTCTGTCTTCATGGAAACTTAAAAACTACATTAATAAATCAAAACCTGAAATTACAATGTGTCACAGGAAGAACAGAAGAAATATGAAGAGCATAGTGAAGCTTCTTTGTTCTTGCAGCCATAAGTAGTAGATTGTATCCACCAAAAAGAATAAAAAAATGTTTTATAATGTTAGTCTCTAGGTAGTACAGTAATAATGAAGACTAAGTTCATGCAGCACTGGGCAGCCTGTAAATGCTGTTGTCTGCAAGTTTTACAATTGAAATAGAAGATAAGCACAATGTAGGAGAGATTAAATACAATACAGGTGGTGAAAACAATGCAAAGTACTGCAAACACCATTAATATTCAAGTTTTTGAAGAAATTAGCTGGTTTAAAATGTGAATCTACCTTTCCCTTTTCTAAAGGGAAATTTGTTTGGAAGGTACAAGTAGAGCAAAACTACAGGGAAGATACGAAGAAAAAACTAATCGAGGCTTTGAGGAGAGTTCTTCTAGTGTCATAAAACTCCTTTGTGCTACTTCAGCTTTTATCACTTGTGAAGGTGTACCTAATTACTACTTGCAGTCTCTCCTCTGCAGCCACCTTATATGGAGAATTACGTACATATGTGTTCTCCTGGTAAGTATCAACTATGGTTAGACATGGACTCAGTAATGAAGGTCTGCAGGTGAGCCGCTCAGTTTGAGTAGTCAGAGTTGTAAGTCATAAATGTCATGGACTAGTAGCCTAAAAAGACTACAAAAATAGCGGAGTCTTTCCAAGTTGGGGAAGAATAGAGAGAGTATTGTTCTGGTTATAAAAGGTGAAAATTTTCGGTGAATTTAGTGCAAGGTAACATACCAAAAGCCTATTTTCTAAGTTTACTTAGACCCTGATTTTTAAGAGTATCCCACAGACGAAAAAATATTAAAATGGCTATTCTGTGGTAGCTCCCTTGAGTGTCCTAAAAATTCTTCAGGTATTATAGGAAAGCAGTATAGGGAATATATTTTAAAAAAAAAATAGTATTTAATGAAATCACTGTGCAGGTTAAAGAACCCTTGGCACACCTGGTGGAATTTTAAGATACTGGGGTACATACTTATAATTGATTTAAGGGTGAGACTTGAGCAGGGGGAACGGAGACAAGCCCTGTTGTCATTAGCAGGCCCTACTTCTGTCGAAATCGGTGAAGTCAAGCTGTTTGCTTTACTATGTGCAAAGGCAGTTAATGATGGGAGACTTTGGACTACTGTTCTGAATATTTAATTTAAGCCTCAGATATTATGCAAAGCATCCTTCTATAAAAGTGCTGCATTATCTGGGGCTATCGTGGACATTGTATATGAACTTACAGAACAAGGTAGGAATATATTGGTATAAAGAATACTGTAACTGTACAGGATTGTTAAGTATTATGACATTTATTAATGAAAATATGCATAGCAATTTAGGAATTTTAAATTTTAGAACCTCGCAAACAATCATTTGGGAAGTGCTCTGTTACTGTATTACTGGATCATCACTCAGAAATACTGTTGCTCAGAAACTGACAATTGTCTTCAATCTTGGCATTAATTTTTTTTTTTTGGTGGTGTATTCTTTTGCTTTTGTTCTTCAATTAACCTTCAGGCTCTTTTTGGATTTTTTTTTTTTTTGGCACTGCTTACATTGTGTTGCCAGAAGGTCTGAAAAACTAACTGCTAGGCTAGCAAATGAATGATGCAGCACAGTGTAAAAGGAGGCGGGGGAGAACAGCTGCTGTCTTTCGTTAGTTTGAAGCACTCCTGTTGCTAAACAAGTACAAAATTTTTTGCTCAGTACCCTTTTTGGCTTCATGGTCTTGAAGTTAAATTTGGTTATCTAGGGATGATCCCATTTCCTTCTGAGAAAGACCACCAAAAATAGCCAAAATGATATGTATTCACCATTTTTGGAAAGGAGCGTAGAAGCGAGGAAATGAAATTTAAGTTTCTTGGGTGCTGCTGCTGATGTGGTGTCTGAACTTTGGCCCTTGGGATATGGCTCTGCTGGGAGAGAATGTCTGCAGAAGTAGACATTTTTAAAATATGTTTAGTTTATCACTTAGTGAAAGCTATATGAAATTAGATTTAATAAGAATACTGAAAAAATCTTGTAGGGGATGTTGCAAGTATTTCTTAATTTCTAGTTTGAAATCCATTTTATATAACATGCAATGTTATTTTTGTGGTGGTCTTCAAAATGGTCAGGAAATAGTCCCTGAAGAAATGTAAGCTTAATCCCTGATTTATGTAAACCGTCTGAAATCTAGTGTTTGAATCTGTGTTTCTCAGTTTTATCAGCCCTTTGTAACCTTCAGATGTCCTGCTGTGCCCCGACCCCCCC
>Ga0065711_1044850_pt1 | contig 13841 bp, 11 predicted proteins | sample Hoacrofraction12_FD_59098 | JGI IMG/M metagenome (GOLD analysis project Ga0065711, IMG submission 59098) | Hoatzin crop microbial communities from Cojedes, Venezuela - Epithelial fraction 12 v2 (version 2) | ecosystem: Host-associated > Birds > Digestive system > Esophagus > Crop | place... | reverse complement strand
TTCAAGACCCACCTGGACAAGGTCCTCTACAGCCTGCTGTAGGTGACCCTCCTTCAGCAGGAGGGTTGGACTGGATGACCCTCAGAGGTCCCTTCCAACCCCTACCTTTCTGTGATTCTGTGATTCTGTGAATAGCTCTTGATCCTTCTTGCTACAAGGAAAGTGTGTGGGGTAAAATGATGAGGAAAAAAAAGAAAAACAACCAAACACCCTACTCCTGTCCTGCCCTCCCAACCCAATAATGAAAGAGACAGAAATTTACTTTTTAAAAATTTCCTAGTCAGCTGAGAAGTCCTTTCTGGCTGCAGCAGAGAAATATGGGATGTGTTGTCCTACCATCACAGAAGGTTTCAGACTACATTTGGCTAGATACTGAGGGAACAGCTGGAAGTGAGGAGTCCATGATATGGAGAATCAGGCTCTGCAGATTCATTTAAATGCAGGTGACAGTGGAGGCTACAACTGGTGTAATCAGTTTTAAAAGGCAATGACTTTGCTGTACTATCAAGACACAAAGAATCACAGAAAGACAGGACTGGACGAATTCTAATGAGACTACTTATCCCAGTGATGCATAGGGCAGGATAAAATAAAGTTATGTTAATCTGTTTCTGCCTTACCTATTTTAAAAGACTTCTACTGATGCATATTTCACAGAAATAAACAAATCTTCAGCAGAGCCTTTAGCAGATCTAGTTAGAGTTGGGGTATAGTAGTTTGTCTGGAATAAAAGAGTAGGCCTTAGTTGTAGGAATAGTAGAAATGTTGTGATAAATAACTAGATCCTTGACTAAAAACACTGTTCAAATATCTTTTATACACACAATTTAAAAAACTACAAAAAATCCACCTGATGTCAGGCAATACATTCTTATTGACAGCAATACATCTAAGTCAATTTACAGCAGACGAGACTCTGGCTTCAAATTTTGTAGTTCAAACACACCATTAAACAGAGATGAGAAATTGAGGGAGATGAGAAAGGAGGAAAACAACTCACAAAATCAAAATGATGTGCAAATGTGGATTAAGTCTCACCATAAATTAGTTTATTAGCAAATACTGGCTTTTATCAAATATTTCAAGAATCTCATTAAACATTGAAGGAACTGAAGTGTCAGTCAATTGTAGTTTCTATGTTTTACTCTTCAACATCTCCCATATAAATGACTGAAGATAGATTTTCTGATGGAAAGACTGCAAAATCTCCATAATAACAGCAGAATTAACAAATTCAACTGCAGTAAAACAGTATAAAGAAAATTTACTAGAATAATATGTAGGCAGTTCATCATCATAACTGCAGCAACATTTTAGGTGACGGGATGTCTATTCCCTGGGCACACTGCAATTATAATGAATTCACAACTAATGGGTTCATTAAGCTGAATCTGTTCACAACAAGGATGTAAAAAGTGCCATCAGACAGATGACTTCAGTGTGTAGTTAGTTTCTTTTGTTTATTTTTTCCTCTTCCTCCTTCTCTCTGTATTTGAAGGGAAGATAGTTTTCATTTATAGACACCCACTGTAGATGCTAAGTTATGGTCATTTTATTGATTTATCCTACATAAGCTTCACATTTGAATTTGTGTTTCTCCTGTTAAATTTCATATTGCTTCTTCATTAGACTAGATTATGGAAACAGCATATAAGTTAACTGTAAGTACCTAGCATTTGGGTTTTATGTCAGCTGCCTTTTGGTCAGACATGTGAGTGATGTTTTCTGCTGGTTTCATGGTAGAATTTTATTACTATGAGAATGAAAAACGTGTCACAGGCATTTAAAATCTGTTTAGAGAATCTGATTAATCTAATAGCAAAGCAGATGAGCTGTCTTTTCTTTCTCTTTCTCTCCCTTCCTCTGCTATATTTCCTCTCACTACTGGCTTTTACTGTGGCAATTTATCTAGATCTAGCAGAGCTGAAGGTGAATATGGAGGAAGAAGTGCCTCTCTGTGCAGTTAATAGTTATGCTATGACATGAATGATTATTTCAGGTTACAGAAAGAGTGATGAAGCTGATGCAGCTTCTAGTATTTGAACTTACTTGAACTGATTCTATTCTCACTGACAAATGATGTAAATCAGGAGTAGCTCTGGTTGCACATATAAAACTGATGAAGTTTTGCTGAAGATCAGGAACAGACTCTATCTAAATAATAGACCATAAAATGGAGTGTTTTTTCACACTCGCAAAGGAATCTGGCTATTTTTTATAAGCCTGTGGAAGCTGTAGTTATTTATTATTATTATTAATTGTCAAATCTTTGACTGGACTAATTGTTAATTGTTGTTGTACATTCAAAACAATGCAGCCGTGATCTAACAAGCAATATGAAGTACTAAGTTTCTGAAAAATAGTGCTGAAAACTACTTTCCTACATCAAAACTTTCAAAAGTGGCTGATGCTGTACTCGGATTCCTAAGTTGAGAAAAATTTAGACATACATTTGACTTCCCTGCTATTTTGACAGGGTGTATCTGGATACCTTCATTTGACCTTCCAAGAAAACCTTGGGTGAATATGTTTATAAATGATTTTGATTTTCAAAATACCAAACATATGATAATTCTGATTGTCAGGAAAGGGGAAAAAAAAATCAAAGTGGGTCTGGAGCTGATAAAGACTAGTGCACTTTGAGCAAATATTGAGAGGTGCTGACATTCTGAAGCCCCAAATTTCTAACTTACAGGAAAAAAGAGGTTTTGCTCAGCAGCTCCATAACACTTAAAATTTCTGCTTAACTTGAACATTCACTGAACCATTGCAGTTATATCAGTGCCAGTGCCCAAAGAATCTTCAAGGTCAGCATAAAAGTCAGTGTATAGCCAGAAACTTAATATCTCTGGAACACATACAATACAAGGTGACCTACTCACACAATACAGACATTGCTTTTAGTCTTGTAAAGACAAAATACTGGGAGATAGGTTAATGTGAATTTGAATAGATCTAAGCAAGGCAGCCTTTGAAACTGTACCTGTACTTTTTATGAATGTTTTAGCTTCTAGAACATGCAAATCAGGCAGGAATCACCCATGAAGACACTCTTCAGATTTATTTACAACAGTATAGTTGTCCTCGATCATACCTTTGAGATGTGACTATCTGTGGATTGTCCTTAGGAGAGAAATTCCTCTCTGCTTCCCAGGTGCATGGAAACTATTGCTTACAGCCTTGAGTATATTCTTTTAGACATTTTTGTGTTTACTGTTTTCTAATGATTCTAGGCTGGTTTCTTTCCCAGCGATTCAGTTTTTAAAATAATTGTTGCAATCCTGCATGAACTGTAGAAAAGACTCAGAAACCACAAGAGAGCAGGTAGGTAAAGCATATGTGCATGTGCGTATATGTATATACCTGTGTGTGTGCTGGGGGTGTATGTGTATATCTTGAGGAAAAAATAAGTTGTTTTTATTTAACAATGCTTATAATATTGTGAACATTGCAATAACAATTACAGAACACTTCTAAAACTATCTTTAGCTATCCTAGGCCTTTATAGACTTTCTCCATCAATAGCTTCGGTACTACTAAATATAAAATAAAATAATCTAAAATCTGCCCACTCCATCTTATAAGGAACAAAAGCAGACATATAGCCAATTACACATCTCATAATTTAATATGTCTTTATGCAATTTTCTCTTCTAGTGTTGAGTTCTCTAATAAAGTTGTTTGACTTTTCCTGTGTGGCTTTGAATAATTAAATGTTTCTAATTATGGGCCAGCTTTCTGCCCTTTCACATCTGATCAAAGTAAGATAGATGAGTATTATCTAGTCCTGAGTAATCATTGTTTGGAATAAAACTGAAAAGTGGCTTTGTGCCCATTTGGAACAGAATAGCTATTTTCCTAACTTTTCATGCTATTATTGACAATCTGGAGATGACTTAAAAAAATGAGAACTACAATACTAACCTTGAACAAATTTCTATATTCCACTGTCTTTTCTTTCCCGGTGGGAGCCAGTTCACCTACCTTAGACATTTATTGCTATTAAGTTTTTTGCAGTTGTCTTAAAAAATCTTTTCTAAAGTGAATGCAGGACTTTGCTGCCAACACCCAGGTATATGCATGTAGAGCATCCAAAGCATCCTTCCACACAAGACAGGCAGATACATCATGCCGGTACACTCCTGTCCTCCCATACAGCACTGCTTTGGGAGACCTATGCTTTTCTGAAGCAGTAACTGGAGATCAGTTGTGGTATCATACAGCACCTAAAACATCACAAAGGATTGATGTGTCAGTGTTTTAGCAACTGAATCATGCCATAAATGTCTCAAATGACCATCAAAAGTCAACAAAGAAGGCTTAAAGTGGGTGATACACATTTTCAAAATGTAAGTATAGCAGACTATTGGAACTAGTTAAAAAACATATATACATGCAAGAAGACTGGAGTAGGAAAAAAGACAATAAAAACGTTAGAAGGAATAGAGCAGAATTACAATTTGAGGAAACAAAAAGGACTGTCTGTGCCAATACAGGTTATACTGCTTGCATTTGTGGGAATGGAGCAAAAGTTCTGTGATTATTGCAAATCCTCTGTTTCTAGAGCAAATCTATGTGTGTCTTTCCTCCTGCTAGTGCAAGAGATCTATTCCGTATTAGTTCTATCTCAGCTCAAATATTAGAGGTCTGTGGAGGGATCTAACGGCTCCAGCAATGGGTCGCAGATGATGATACAAATGAATGTGATGAAACTTGCAGAAAAGCACTGAACCAACAAAAATCCACTAGGAAGAATACTAATTTTGTTTTCACATGCATTGTTTGAACCGGATGCACTAAAGCAAGCTTTTGACTACACACTTAGCAATAATAAGTAAATAAGATAGCAAACTATTGATTATTAGAATAAATCCTCTATATTGCACAACCAGTTCAATTTATAGAAAACTGATACAATATCATACAATTAAAGAATGAACTAAAATTACTACACACAAGGGGACTAAATTAAACTTGCATGGATTCCTTTATTTCACTCCTGACTTCTTCAATCAATGTATTGATTGACTTTTTCCTTTTTATGTTTGCTTATATAACATACAACCATTTCCTTCTGTTTTTAGCTTTTTTCTTAAAAAGTGTATGAAATAAACATAGAGTCTTAGGATAACTAAGCCCTGAATCTCAGCTTCAATGAAAAATTATTGGATCTGTTTGGCTGCCCGCAGATAGGCATCTAAGACTGCATAAGTTTTACTAAGCTATCTTACCTTGCCTTCAGCTGCCAGTCCAGAAAGGCATGAGTTTGTTGTAAAGTTCTTTATATTAAATTATTCTGTTTTGATAGATATTTTAGAGCTTCTTAGGTTACTTTTTTAGTAATTTTTGTGAACACCTTGAATATGATTGGTTGCTGCATTATATCCTGTACATGTATAGAAGGCACCTCTCCAATTGTATTTGAAATGGCTACTCCCATCCTTCGTAAACATTTTTGGTATGTTCCTCAGAAAAATGTCCTGCAAAGAGAGGGGGAAAGAGAGGAAGGAGAAGATGTGTTTCGAGGTACCCATCAGAAGCACAGAATACAGCAAAAGAAAGATGACAAGGACTGGTGACAAGGCTGAAAGAGAGAAAACACTGGTCAAGCAATGCAGTGGAAATTAAAGCTCCCATACCTGACAGAAGTCAAACTGACTCCTTTTGATCACCCTTCATTGATAGCCATAGTGACTGTTATCAATGTCTAGAAGAAAATTATACAGCTCCAAGCAGCCCCTGGTTCCCCCTTATGCAGATCTCTGTCTTGCCTACTCAGGCACTTCTCACTCATAGCTTCATTTCTTGGCCATGACCTATCCCAGTCTACACCCTTCAACTCTTTCCTGTCTATGAGGAACTCCTGTTCATAGTCGACAAGCCACCCTACAGGACTCTATCCCATCTAGCAAGAGTGTCCTCCCCAGCAGAAGAGTACTGGTCACAGAGTTTACAGTGAGCAGGGGTGCTTCAGCCCCACTCTGTGTGTTTAATACAAAGAATTTTTGTTACTGCAAATATCACTGGTCTCTCCAATTTTTTTGTTTCCTAAATAATCTTCAGGTATCCTTGGTTTTACTTTTTTGCGGGGTAATAACTTCAAAATTTATTGCCTGTACCTGACACCACCTAACCAAAACTTCTTAGGAGTGTCAAGCATTTAGGAAAAAAGTATTATAGGAAACTCTGATTCTGTCTTACTGGTGTTTATTTGTTTTTTTGTTTTTCAGGGGGAGTGTCTTGGGTTCAGATGGGATAGAATTAATTTTCACAAGAAGCTGGCTGGGCTGACCCAAACAGCCAATCAAATGGGATATTCTATACCATGTGATGTCACGCTCAGTATTTAGTGGGGATATGGCTGAAGAAGGGGCTTTTGCTACTCAGAAGCAAGCTAAGCATTGGGTGGTGAGAACACTGCATGTGGTATATGCTTTTTATCAGTATTATTGATTGTTGTTTTCTTCTCCCTTTTCCATTTAGTTAAACTGTTCTCATCCCAACCAATGATCTTTTCCTTTTTCCTTCTGATTATCCTCCCCATCCCACTGGGGAGGGGGAAGGAGTGGGAGAGTAACTGCGTGGTACTTCGTTCCAAATTGAGGTAAAACCACAACAGGGCAGTAGGGTTTTTCTTCTTGAAAACTGTAAATTATAGACTGAGAAGAGATTTTTTTTTTAAATTTTCATCTCCTCTGTATTTCCATTTTTAGTGGTGGTTTTAAGTGCGCTGTTTTCTTCATTCAATTCCGCTAAATACAATGTTCAATAGTCAAGAAATCTGAAAGTTTTCTTTAAGTGATTAAAAGTGTAAAGGGATGAACTCTACATGAGAACTGGTTGCAGCCAGATTTTGTGGGAAGTTTCTGAAGAGCAGCACAGTTTTACATCTTATATACTTAGAAATTACACAAGTACTTCTAGGTACTTAAGCAAGAAATGTTGTTGAGACAGCGAACTCTATATGGCAGAAATAAACCGAATTGTATGAACACTTGAAACAATAAGTTATGTAGGTAAGAATAAAAAGACTGTGTTAAGTAACCAGCTTTAAACAACCGCTTAGATGAAAAGAGAATGTTGATCTAAGCCAAGATGGTTGTAAAGTGGCCACAAATAAATTAGCGAATGGGAAATTTCTTCACACAACGGGGTCAAATTTTGGAACAATGCTTCAAAAGGAGCAATAAACTCTTCCAAGAGGAAAACTACAAGTCCTGTCTTTCTATGCTGTTTTTTGTCATTTCCCTAGAAAGCTTTCCGGTGCATAACTTTACAGAAACACAAAAAAGAAAATTGGGTAATACTTCCAGTTTCTTTCCAATACCATGTTACTCACCAGAAGTGTCATTTTGCTTCCTTGTCCCCTAATTACTGGAGTGTACAGAGCACTGCCACAGCTGTATCCAAATTGTACATGTGCTGACTTATTTCCAGTGCTGTGCTTATGAGCTAACAGGCTCTAAAAGAAAGCTATCCATCATGATCATATATGTCAGCTTTTCTGTCACTGAGGGAGCTTAAAGGACCACTGTCCACTTTCAAGACAATTTTTCTTGGAACTTCGTGTAATTTTGTATCTTTCAAACCTTCATTATTAATTACAATTTGTCAGTGCATTTTAAGGTATTGGATGAGTGACTGACAGGCACACAGTTAAACACAGTGTATCAGAATGTCCTATTCCCTTAGGAAACCAGGCTAAAAATATGTCAGTGTCAGCATGGTCTTAATTGGTTTGCGGAGAAATGTTGTTTTCTAGTTCTATGCTTCCGCTTGGTTATGCATCCTCAAAAGTGAACTTCTGTGGCAGACAGTGAAATAAAGAAATTTTTTGAATAGCTAACAAACTCAACTCCAATAGTAACATGCTGAACAGCTGTTAAAATATCTCTTTCAGTACGTAGCTGCACGTAACTTTTTTTTATCTCCCATCATTCAATGCAAAATTGTTAGCACTCTACAGTTCTGTATCTGAAAAGCAGAATATAAAGTTAGTATACGGCATAAAAACAGTTGTGATATTGAAGTCATAAAGCTGCACATATCAAACATCATATAAAAAAATCCCATTTAAAGGAGAAAGATAAACAAAAATTTTCCAGAGAAGGCATTTGGGAGACTTACTTCTCCTACGTATCTGCAGCAAAATAAAGAAAAAGAAAAGAACATAACCTAACTTGAATTTTAATGTAATTAAATCAGAGGCTCTCATAGCCAAACTTGGTATTTGGAGCACATGTGTTTTATTCCTCCTGGAACGAAGACTGAGTGTTTTGCTGTGATATTCAGAATAGATGCCCTTGTATTGGGCTCTATCTAGCACTAACATATAGACAAAATAATTAGCCAATTCCAGTTGAACACATACATGACAGATTAATTAACCTATTTCCAGTGATCAAGGTATAAAATACCTTGTAATGAGTCTGAGCAAAATTTAGTGGAGAACAAGATGCACATTGAGAGTGGATTTTAATATGTGTGAGGCATATTACTTCAATAATAAAAGCTACAGTGGACATAGTTCAATTATTGAGAAAGAATCAGATTGATGTAATTTACAGAGGAGCATGGAAATGGGAGTTAATAGGGCTAACTATGGAAAGAGTGTCAAAGGAAAAACTATGCTAGTTTTCAAAGAAAACATGATTCTCTAGAAAATTACTAGGTCTGATTGTAGAAGTGAAGCTGGATTAGGTTTCGTATGTGCAAAACTGTCAGGATTAACCCAAAGTGGACACATGACAAAGTTGGGCAATGTAAGCAACCTTGTCACAAGAGATGAGATGAGACAGGATTTGTACTGCAGAGAGAAGAGGAGAAGGAATAGGAAAGTTGATGCATATGTTTGTCAGAAAGTGAAATCAAAACAGGCTACATTTTCCTCTCAAGGTCCCTCTGTAACATCAAAAGTTTTCGGCTATTTCTCTCAGTACTGTAGTTCAGACCTCAGTGAAAGGGGTCTGCACTGTTGTAGGAACCAGGCCAGGGAACACTCACACTCTTGTGCAACTGTCAGAATTTTTTATCAATCACCATTTGTCCTGAGTGTGTTTAAAGTCAGCAAATTAAAAATTAAGGCATTTGTGTTGGGTTATTTATAAAACTGGTAGAATTTCTGCTGTTTGACCCTAACATTTAAGCAAAAAGATTTTTCTTTTACTTCCTCTTTGTTAGTCTTTCTTGGTTTAAGTGATTATGTTTACTTTCTCAGGAATAAATTATGGTAGTGGTGTAAACTGGGTTTGTCACTGTTCAGTAGTTTTAACCTTATCAAGAATGACCTGGACAAAGTCTCTAGTTATTATTGCTTATGTCTCCTTTGATTTTCTTCTTTCTTAGGGAAGTTAACATGGGCTATAGCTATCCTTTACTGAAGCAGAGAAATCATTGTAAAAACCCAAATAAAATTCCTCATATTTTCAGTAGTGTTATATAGGTTAAACTTTCTAAAAACATAGCTGAGAGTAAGGGCATGTACGAGACCATCCTGAGTGGAGCATCTGGAAGTGCTGTCTTGCTGTGGGACAGGACAACCTTGAAAGTCTTTTTATATAAATAATGCCACCCCCTTTTGCTACACAGTGCTGCTTATTCTTCCAGTTGCATTTTCTTTCCTAATAAGTATAATGCAGAAAGAAGTCTTACCCGTTTCCCAAGTATTCCTTTTACTTCTGTGAAGAAACTTCCTGGAGTCCATCTACATGGAAGAATTATTATACTACTTAGTTCTTAAATGGTACAATTTGAAAGAAGTATTTGAAGTCCTATATATTACCAACTCCAACAATTAAAAAACCTTTAATTTGGATTATCTTATTTTATTTTTATTTGAGGATAATTTTTATTTACTTGGAGTTTAAAAAACAATTCAGACATGATGGGGATGCAAAATTGTCATTTCATTCAGAAAAATGGAAGATTAAAAAAAGCTTGATGAGTCAAAACTCATTTTTGTTATGGACATTGTGAGCACCTTGGCACCTTGGTATTAATTTTATCTTTGTTAAGAGAAAATGTCTTTATTACATTGTCTTTATTAAAATTCAAACTTCTGACCTGTATGCTTTCCAGAATTGAAAAACCTTTTCTTCATCCTTGTGGGCAATATTCCCCCCCACATCCAATAAGGGATGGAGATATTCCTTGGTCCTCTTTTTGTTATGAATGAATTTGTAAAAACATTTTCTGTTTTCCCTTACAACAGTCATCAGATTGAGTTCTAGCCGGGCTTTTGCCTTTCTGTTTTCCTTTCTGCGTGACCTAATGTGACCCCTGTATTCCTCTTGAGTCATCTGCCCTTTCTTCCATAAGTGGTAGACCCTCATTTTCTCCCTGAGTCCCAGTAAGAGCTCCCTGTTTAGCCAGGCCGATTGCCTTCCCCTTCGGTTCATCTTGTGGCACATGGGAGCAGCCTGCTCCTGTGCCTTTAAGACATCCTCCTTGAAGAATGTCCAGCCTTCCTGGTCCCCTTTGCCCTTCAGGACTCTCTCCCAAGGGACCTTCTCAACCAGCATCCTGAACAGGCCAAAGTCTGCACGAGGGGATTGAGTGCTCCCTCAGTAATATTGCAGATGACACCAAGTTGGACAGGAGTGTCGATCTGCTCAAGGGTAGGAAGGCTCTGCAGAGGGATCTGGACAGGCTGGATCAATGGAACAAGGCCAACTGTATGAGGTTCAACAAGGCCAAATGCCAGGTCCTGCACTTGGGTCACAACAACCCCATGCAACGCTACAGGCTTGGGGAAGAGTGGCTGGAGAGCTGCCCGGCGGAAAAGGATCTTGGGGTGCTGGTTGACAGATGACTGAACATGAGCCAGCAGTGTGCCCAGGTGGCCAAGAAGGCCAATGGCATCCTGGCTTGTAGCAGGAATAGGGTGGCCAGCAAGTGTAGGCAGGTGATTGTGCCCCTGTACTCAGCACTGGTGACGCCGCACCTCGAGTACTGTGTTTAGTTTTGGGCCCCTCACTACAAGAAGGACATTGAGTTGCTGGAGTGTGTCAGAGAAGGGCAATGAAGGTGGTGAGGAGTCTAGAGAACAACAAGGAGCGGCTGAGGGAGCTGGGGCTGTTTAGTCTGTAGAAGAGGAGGCTGAGGGGGGACCTCATTGCTCTCTACAACTACCTGAAAGGTGATTGTAGTGAGGCAGGAGTTGGTCTCTTCTGCCAAGTAACTCGCAATAGGACAAGAGACAATGTCCTCAAGTGGCATTAAGGAAGGTTTAGGTTGGATATTAGGAAAAATTTCCTTATTGAAAGAGTGGTCAGGCATTGGAACAGGCTGCCCAGGGAGGTGGTTGAGTTATCATCCCTGGAGGTGTTCAAAAAACATGCAGATGTGTCATTTCGGGACGTGGTTTAGTAGGCATGGTGATGTTGGGTGGATGGTTGGACTTGATGATCTTTGAGGTCTTTTCCAACCTATGATTCTATGAAATATAAAAGAAGGACAATATTTCTGAAGCTATTACGTCCATAAAAAATATACATAAGTTGTGTTTAAATGGGGTTAATTATACTATAAAATCTCAGTTCTCTCAACTAAGTGAGTCATATAACTTTAGTGCAATGTGAAAAAAAGTCGTTTGATGAAACTCATAAGAAAAATAGTATTTCCCTTTCTAGAATTTCCTTTCCTGAAGTTGCTTTGAGGTCTTTCTGTGTTGACCTAAATATGGAAAGGACGATTCACCTGAGAACAATAAGTGATTTAATTCACAATTGGTTAAGCTTTGCTTCAATTTTACAGTTTTCTTGCTGGAGTATAGCTAAAGTAATATCTATACCTGGTGTCAGGGGCTGTTCTCTCATTCTTTCAGCTCTCCTGACATCAATGGACTTGTCCCTTTTTGCAAGGAATTTGAAACATGATTGCCTCTATTAAACTAAAGAAAGAAGAATGTATATTCCCTTCTTTGCATTCATGTGCTATTACTCCTTTAATGAAAAATTTGAATGTACAGTTCTGATATATTGTACCAATTATGCAATCCTGCAATAGTGTACTGCACAATAAGAAATGACTTGAAACAAAAGCCGGAAAGCTAAGTCTTCCACTCTGTTTCTCCTCTTTCTTCAGATAATCTCCAATCACACGGAGAAAATTGAGTCCCCAGATTTAGTGCATCACTAGGACATTTCCACTGTGTGGAAGGGCACTTTGAACAATTTCCAAGCGTCCGTTTTATTAGAGTTTATTTATAGTTCATGATGTTATAAATTCAAATTTTAATTTCATTTTAAATGGTCCAGTTGCTCAAAACAAGGCAAAATTTAAAAGTAGAATATATCCCAGAGAGCCTTCACATTGCTAGTATTTTCATATTAGAGACTTTCTTATCACAAAGAAAGCACAACTATTGGACCTCTGCTAACAACAATCAGAGTTAGCTCACCAAAATTTGGAAGTAATTTCGAGTGAGTTAGTAGTTGTCCAGTACCCTTCAAGAAAGCTTCACTCATTGTTAAGGATTCTAGATTTGAAAAATTACACTTTAGTACTCATTGCAACAACTCTTTCCTTTTTTTTTTTTTCTTTGTTACTTTGATAGTGTATTATGCTCAAACTATATAATTAATAGTCTGGATATTCCCCTCCAAACAAATTAGCAATAAGTGTCATGAAATCAATTAATTACACTGAAGTAAACTTGTAAGATGCGAATAAGAGACAACAGTGCTTCTGGAAGTAGTGTTCACTAAAGTACCAATAAGGAAATGGTGAAAACAGTAAAGAACATAGGAAAATCTTTATCCTTCCAAAATACGTTTCACTTGTCAGAACAGCTAGATGCCCCTTAAGAAGAGTAAAGCTTTCTTTATGCATTTGGGGACAGGGAATAAGAGTCTGTATTTGTTTAGTTCTCTTGATTTTTATCCCTTTCTACAGATAGCAATCTCTAAATGCAGAAGTAGTTTTACCTTCAGTAATGTGTCTAAAAAGATCCAAATAAAAAAGAAACCAATGCAAACCAATGAAAAAAACTACCTTAAGTCTATTCAGTTCCAAATTATGTATACTAACCAAAGTTAAGCCTACATTATTATTTGTTTGAACTTCATTTAATTACTAATGGTCAACTATTACAGGCCACCGTTTGTTTTCCTAAATATTTAGCTCTAATTCTGGAAATTTATCTTGATTTCTCCCTAATCATAAAACTCTTTAAATTCTGTAAAACCTCTGCAAAAGAAAAAGAGGGGAAGTAAGCACAAAAATTCAGAAAATTCTTCACAATACCCAAGTTGAGACGAAGAATAATCTCTTGTGCCTTTAGGTAGCTTGCTAAAGCTCAAATCTGTGAATATAGTTCACAGTAGAACCATAGAATCATAGAATGCTTTGGATTGGAATGGACCTTTAGAGGTTACCTAGCACAACCCCACTGCAGTGATCAGGGACATCTTCAGCCAGATCAGGTTGCTCAGAGCCTCATCCAACCTGGCCTTGAATATTTCTAGGGAAGGGACCTCCACTACCTCTCTGTGCAGCCTGTGCCAGTGTTTCACCACCCTCATAGTAAAAAATGTCTTCCTTATATCCAGTTAAATCTACTCTCAGTTTAAAACCATTACCCTTTGCCCTGCCACAACAGGCCTTGCTGAGAAGGTTGTCCCCATCTTTGCTACAGGAATGCTTTAAGAGCTGAAAGGCTACTATAAGGTATCCTTGCAGCCTTCTCTTCTCCAAGCCAATCAACTCCAACTCTCTCAGCCTGTCCTCATAGGAGAGGTGTTCCATCCTTCTGACCATCTGTGTGGCACTCCTCTGGACCCACTCCAACAGCTCCATGTCCTTCCTGTGCTGAGGGCTCCAGAGCTGGATGCAGGACTCCA
>Ga0065711_1010825_pt1 | contig 13841 bp, 8 predicted proteins | sample Hoacrofraction12_FD_59098 | JGI IMG/M metagenome (GOLD analysis project Ga0065711, IMG submission 59098) | Hoatzin crop microbial communities from Cojedes, Venezuela - Epithelial fraction 12 v2 (version 2) | ecosystem: Host-associated > Birds > Digestive system > Esophagus > Crop | place... | reverse complement strand
ATGCACCAGCCCCGTAGCTAAGCCCTCGTGACTAGTGTTTCCTCTAAAGCAAACAGCCAGAACACGAAGCACAAAGATTAAGGGGGGAAGATTTAACTTCAGACAGCCTCCCATGCACAAGTCGCCCTAGTTTAATTACAGGAGGTGGTGAGCAGTTCTGCGCTTCGTCAATTCGGCTACACCAGCGTGGAAGTTTTCACGCCGTGCATCCAGCACGCCCACATCACCCTGCCTGTTATTCTCCAGTCTCACCTGTATAGACCACAAGACCATGGGCTAAATAATCCATTCTTTGAGAATCTAGACAGATGTTTGATCAAACTGTTTTATGTGGGCTTCAGTCAACCTTAGGAATTTCAGAAAAGCAACATATTTGCCTGCTTCTTTAGATGCTTGCCTTTTAGAAATGCTTGTCTTTTATGTTTTTATGCTATTTAAAATATCTATACAATATTCTGTAAAAGACCAGAGGAAAAAAAATAATCCAAGCTGAAGTAAGGAAGGGGACAAAGCAACTTCTTCTTCCCTTGTGGGTGAAATTCAACCCCATGCAGAGAGGCTAGAGAGCCGCTTAGGCCTTCAAATGGTTGGATTTATAATAATTACTAAGCAAAACACTTCACTAAAACTGCTTTATACATAAAAGGAAAGCTTTGATTCAGCTACAGCTGGATTACTTTTGGCTAACAGCGGTCAAGATAAATGGGAGTGTAACGATTCCTTAATGGGATCCCCCCTTTTCCTGGGGACTTAGCAGCATTATTATCCTCCTTGCTACAAATATGAGTTACAAACTCCAGCTGCTGGCCTTTACACGCACAAGCCAAATGGACAGAAAAGTAAAAATTGGCAGAACTTGTTGCGTACTCAGAGAAGCCACCATCAGATCTTAAATTCAGCTTGTAAACTCTCATCTCGTGGTCATTTCAGAGATTACATTTGTGTACGTAGTCATTCAGGGACTGCTGAATTATGAGTGTTGAACGTATTGTCGGAGGGTCTCACACAGTACGGTCATTCAATCCCTACAAGAATTTAAATACATGATGTAAAAGCTCTTTTAACACAGCAACATTTAGTCCTAAGGCTCCAGGCAATAAATGTGCTCCTTAAAGCTAGGCCTAAACGAACAAACTAAATAAAAAGTAGGTAAGTAACGTTTTGTGAAATCTAGACAATGACATTTGGAAAGGCTATCTACTCTTATTTCGGTTTATTAGGACAGCATCAGTCCACTCTCAAAGCAGTCATGGGGATTGCCTATCAGAGGCGAGACCTTTTGGACATATCCAAATGCATATTATTTTCCCCTGTATCCATTTCTGTTTGTTTTCATGTGCATTTTATTAATTTTATGTATTTTTTTTCTTTCCCCTTTTTAGCAAGTAAAATGAAAGCGAGTATTTGATGTTCAGCTGGGTAGGAAAGGAAAATAAACCTTTGGAATCTGTCATTTCCTGTGAGCTGCATTTGATATTGATTGCTTCTCCATACCATTTCCATTATAAAAAATTCCATCTGAACAGTGTAAGAGCTATGGTTTGTATAGATAAATGGCGAATTTCTCAAGGACGTTCCCTTTCTTATGATTCAATAAAAAGATGCTTTCTACCTGTCCCATGAAGCAAGATGAAGACTCTTTACTACTAGTGCTATTCACAGTGAAATCACACACACACAAAAAAAAAGAAGAGGGAGGAAACAGTCCATCATTCAGTGGATTGAGGCAAAGGGAGGGAAAATGCACAAAGTAGACACGGTCTTTGCCACAGCGGCTTGAAAGAATACAGTGATTTGCTTTAAAAACAAAATAGCATTCCTCAACTATTTGTGCATACATCATCTGCATTAAAGTAGTTAAATCTCAAACCTCATTGCAGGGACAATTTCTGAAGATTCTTAAGGTGACATTCAAGACCACAAAACAAAAGTTGAGTCAGATTTTCTTAGCGGATTAAACAGAGATATTTTCAAACAGTTTACAGCAGACAGGTGAGTAACTGGACTGCAGGACTGCATCTATGCTCCTCTCCCCAGTATCTTCCACTGGGAGAACAACTTGAGTGTGAAGCTGTACAGGCGTCTAACTTCACCTCTAAATGCACTAAGCCACCTAATAAATCTGTGCTTGCAACTTACGGTCCAGAGACACACACAGCACCTTCCTTGGGAAGCCCCGTTAAACTTGGTGATTTTTAGCCATTGCTAGACCTTTCAGACTTCAAATGTTGCAATGGCATTGCGTCTTAAGTCTGTGCTCCACGAGTGCGCACTGCTCACATTTGTATTGTTAGAATGGTTTCCCTGGTACTCTGGGATGTTAAAACTTCTGCTACAAGCAACTCTCTTCAGGTAATAAAAACTTTCTGGGGAAAAAAAAAAAAAAACCAAACCAAACAAACAGAACGAAAAAAAAAAGAGAAGGAAAATGGGAAAATGAATGTTTACTCTGGGCAGCTTAAAAAATCAACCACATGCTCGTGGCATTTCAAAAGCTATGTCAAAGGCCTGCTGCAAACACAACTGGGTGTTTTTTCGAAGTATCCAGTGTCCACGACATTCACGTGTGTAGTGCCACCCTGTGACAAAGGCAGGCGGGCCTCTCACCGAAAAACCCAGCCTTTTCCTGAGCGTGCAAGTACACAGCAGGGAGGCACCAGCAGCACTTTTGTCCCGTCTCTTCAAAGATCTATCCCCAGCTCCCAACCGGTGCTACATGGCAAGTCAAAAGCAGGCTTGCATACACTCAGATGTCTTCACAATTCCATCTGCAAAATGCTGGCACAATCAGAGCTCAATTAATCCAAAAGGCTGCCTACTCTCTTCAAAACTTAGTTTCCATTTAAGATGACACAAATGAAGAGTATAAACCAACGGCTGGAGCAACTGCGGATGCATCTCTAACTCTGCAGTCTCTGAGGGCAGAAACAACCATCTATATCGTTGTCAGTGCGCCTGTAAAGTAGACAGAACAAAAAGCATAATTTGTCCTCACCTTCTGATGATTTTAATAGGGACAAACAAAGGGGTTGGAGAGCAGTATCTTTCTTTTTTTCTCCACCTCTTCAAACTTGTGTACTTCCAAGTGCGTAACGACGCTGGTTGCATTCTGATAACAACATATTTACAAATTTGGAAAAACAACAAGAGCTTGTGGACAGAAAGGATGCTTTTTTCCCCCTCTAAATACACACAAAGACTGACTGATAGTTGCAAGCAAACATTTTTCCCTTCCAAGACTTTGCCATCAACTTCATTAACAGAGGTACCTCAAACTTGAGACATCTGTTAAACAAAACAGTACAAGAATACCAATGTTTCTTGCTGGTGGTGAGAAAAATGGTACAAAACAAAGTATTCTGTCCTTTCCTTCCTCTGTTAAAAACTCTCAAACAATTTTTTTTTAAAAGTTATTTTTAATACACTCTCCCTTACATTTTCAAATTACCAATAACTTCTTTGGGGGCAACTACGCTTTCATTGTACCAGTCAGTATTGCAGGACAATAATTTTACACCATCTGTTTTCATGGCTTGTGTTAAATACAGTACAAAGAAATCAAATTATGGCCAGCCACATGCCTTTGGTAAAATTAAAAGTCTGGTGAGATCACATTTTCTTCAAACTCAGAAAGCCACATGTTGAAGCCACGTAATGTTTTAAAGTTCAATTCTGTACAAACTTCTTTTCTTCCTCAAAGCAAAGTTAAACAACTGTCACACCACGCAAATGGCAATTTCTGTGCTGCTCCAGAAGTATGATGAAAGTTTGGAACTTCAGAGGAGCCCTCCACATGCCTTGACCTCCATTAGCTTTGTGTTTCAGACAAGGGGTAGAAAGTCTAGCAAATATCAACAAACCTACAAGTCAAAGCAGTCATGATTTTTCCCCTTTTCACAATTAACAGTGATAAATATTCTTAGTTTTTAAAAAAGCGTTCCATAGTAACACTTGTGGCTCATTTCGGCAACTGACGATCTTCTCCTTTGAGGCGTTTTTTCCGCGGCTGTACAAAGTCATCATCGGAGTCGTCAGTAAGTTCTCGATTATCTTTTTCACTCTGGCAGCTGGGTTGTACAGGGAACTTTCTCTCAGGATAAAGGTTGCTTAGAAGTTCTTCAAAGTACGCTTGAAGTTTCATGCCAGCATCAGCCACTTCTGAATCAGGCTGTTGGGTGAATTAACAATATCAATCACAAAACAGCTTTACACTTAGATCACATTAGGTCTTTTAGGTGCTCTCATAAACTACAAAAAATCAATCAGCTGTAAGAATGGCACCTGTGGAACACATGGTCCCAAAAAGCACAAGCCTGCAAAACAGAGGTCAAGGATAGATCTTTTGGCCAACGCCCCCGATGACTTTTTTTCTCTGATGGATTATTATAGAAGCCAATTACAAAAGTCATTCTGCGTGGCTTCCAAAAGCTGTATCAAGAGATTCTAAAAACTCTTGAACCCTGACTGAAAAAAAAAAAGGGGGAGGGAAAAAAAAAGTTGTTTTATGCTGTGAAATACATAGGTACACCTTTTTTTAAATCTTTTTCATCACCTGTTCCTGTACGTGCAGCAAGGGATAATAACAATCACTCAGCATGCAACTAGCAAAGAGTGATTGTGACTTACGGGTCAGTACAGACCTCCCAGAATGAAAATCCCACTGAATTTAAGATTTGAGGCAAGGAGGATTAAACCAATTTTTAAATCAAATGCCCACCCCTAACCTCTATGATAAACAATTGTCCTATTCTTTACCTGCTGCCCTGTCATTCAGCTAGCATGTTTGTTACAAGCCTCTTTCCTCCCATGGCAGGACCTACACTGCATAGTCATCTAACACCGCAGTAGTTTCAAATGTGATCTGTGTTTTCACTGCAGTCTCACCATCAAAATAAGTTTAATGCAATAAATTCTTGTGTGGCAAGTTCTACCACCACTACAGTTTTCCTGAAAGCAATTATGCCTGCAAAACCAGATAAAGTATCTACTTTTCTAACCTCATTAAATTCAGCACAGTTTTGGAAAATCAGTCTGAAATCAGCCACAAAATCTTCTGGCTTTGTGTAGAAAGAATTGGTCACTTCAAGTCTTTTCTTGATAGTTGACAAGTCCATCGGCTTTTTGATTATTTTGTAGTAATCAGGAACCTAAATGAAGAACAAAATATTTTACCAAATGCACTCATGTTCATTACTTATTCTTTCATAAACCTTTAGCTCTGAGGGAAAGGGCAAGATATAGTCTCATCTTCAAAGTACAAATTCTAAGATACAAGAATTGTGCTTTTAAGGTATATGCAGACAGTTTCTGGGATAACAGTGAAGCATGCTAGTTTTGCTGGCTAAAATATACTCATCCTAATGCCTATTTTAATAAAAGAAAAACAATTAAAAAGCCCACCTACATTGACTACGCATAATAGAGCATACGATTTGGACATTATTTTTGGATGTAGCCACTTCTTAAATTTCACTCTCAAGACCACCATATGAAAACTTCGGCAACCCACTCAAAAGGAGATGGTATATGGGTTGCTCAAAATGAATTTTGGTCTTAAGATTTATTCCTCCTTTAGAAAGAATTAGAAATTAGAAAATAAGGTATGAAATCAAATGATAATATTTTAATACTTTTTTCCTAACTAGATTCACATTTTAAGAGAAATGCCATATTACCTGAATTTAGTAATACATGACCATCACATGATTCATCAATTAATCTCTTGTACCCTTCCTTATTATTAAAATCTGTGGAATGTTCTTCAAAAGAAGAATTCTTATTCAAATGGAATTAAAAGGGTGCATAGGAGCATATTATTTATTGACGAATTCTTTCCCCACTGATTTGTCTTTAAGAATAAAAGAGAGGTACTTATAATCTGATCACGCTGATAACTCTCCTGTGTATCCTTGGACTTCTAATGCACCCAGAGATTATTTAGCATTTTAAACTAATAAATTTCAAGCTAATAGTAAGAAATGCAATTTCTCTAATTCTCAAAATCAGGTAATTTTTAAAAAACCAAAACATATACTGATTCACCTTTTCAGTGATATCACTCAGCACTGTGAAATCCGCTAACAGTGTTAGAATTTACTTCTTGTGTCTATTTTTGAAGTGCTAAGTAAAATCAGTTCTCATGGAATTCTACCAGCAAATCTCCTTCCAACCCAATGCTTCAACTTTTAACTCGCCTTCAGACATTCCTAATAAAATTGAACACGTTTAATACACTCAATGTCTGGGAAACTTGACTTCTGATAACGGACCGTGATGGGACATAAAAATGCCGTTAGAAACATGCCAGTTATGCTACTGACATAAAATGGAAAGAAGTGAGGTACATACTGTGGGAGAAACTGGATCCTGAAAAGCAAGACTCATTTCATGACAGTAGAGGTATAGCAGCAGTCTTTCACACTTCTGTGTCAAGAAAAATAGATACCAAAATAATTAGAGAATCATACGTGATTTATTCTAAAATAAACTACAGAGAATACCAGACAGATGCTCAGCACTCTCCCAGCCCCTAAGCAGAAAAGTGAGCACAGAAACTGTATTTGGAAGCAAGATTAATTGTCGTAACTAGTGGCCTACTGTGTTCCTTCTCTGCAATAGATATATCAACTCTCAAATGCATGCTATGAAACCTCATACAGTTAGTAACAGTGTTATTCAGCATTTGCTGAGCCCAGCAGACATTTCAGGGAAAAAAAAGAACACACATGGCTCTTAGTGCTCCACAAATACTCAGAGATAGCAGTTAATATTTTTCCTGATCTGGGTATAACTGCTCTGTAACTGCAACGCCTACAGTGCTTTTTGTTAGCAGTAGGAAGGAACATCTTTGCTTTGTGTATCCAAATATATTAAACTGGATCTTAAGCCTTGAAAGAGATTCTAAAAATAGTTTAGTGTGATTTTATGCTTGCTGATCCTTTATCAGAATAAAGGACTTATAACTTACATTTTTATAACTTCCAGTTAAAGCAAAATACAAACAGAGCTAGCTTTTTTCCTTTCAGATAGCAGCACACGTAAATAATGGTTCTACAGATAGACTACGACCCCCAAATAAAACACTAATTTCAGTGTGTTTACACAACTGGCCAACTGAAACCAAGTAAAACACTGCTGAAAGTTTCCAATACAGCTCAAAACTGCTAAAAAATGTTTTAAATAATAATAAAACAAGTACAAAGAAATAAGCAAAATCAAAAAAGGCAAGCCCCCCCCAAAAAACCCCACCAAGAACCCTAAGATTCTGTTAAGAAGTTGAACTGTCTGCTCAAAGGCATCATTTTCTTCTTTTAATGCCGAGCTTTAAGGCAAAAACAAAAGTTGGAGACCCACTGCTTGCTTTGTAGCTTTTTCACCAGAAAGCTGCAAAAGGACAGCAGTTGTTCCCAGAGGCGTGTGTTAATCTGTGCAGGGTCAGTATTGCATCTCTGTATATCTTCATTGTGAAATAACCACCTTAATTTTTTAAAGGGATGTTGACTAAGTGCTTTAAAGACTAAAACCATGAGTTGCTAACATCAGTCTATGTCAAATTTAGAAAGCAGAAACAAGGAAAAAAATTCTCCATGCAAGGTCACTGTGCAAAAGAGCTCTGTTAGAAAAAGCACTTGGTAATTCCTAAAACACAGTCCCAGCTCGGAGTGCTGGATCACACCCACTTCTCAGACATTCATAATGTCTCGTTCAGCATGTTTACATGAAGGCTGCTACGATCTCAGAGCTTATTTAAAAACCTAATTCTCCTTCTTTGCCACAACTTTTTAAAAGATGCATACTGTTCAGAACACAAGAAGCAGCAGGACAGAACTCATTTTATCCTTACCCTACGGTCTATTGGTGCCAAACCCACAGTGTCTTCCAATTTTCTTTTTTCAGAGCTGTGAGCGGGTTTATCACAGTCATACTCAACTTCTGGCTTGGACAAATCCCGACAGAAAGTACAAATCCACTCTCCGCTGAAGAAGACAAGCAGACACATTGACCTCAGTCATACAGCGCGCTCTTGACAAAAGGCTTTCCACATATTTCTGGGTAAGTTCCTCACTTGTGAGGTGGGTTTTTCTGCATCGTGTATTGTTTTGTTGGTGGCGGTCTTTCAAACACTATGGAAGGCAGAGACTGCTGGCAAAAGTGCTTTATTAGAACTTTGTTTCCTTTTTAATGACACTGGTGTCATTACTGGTGTCATAACAGAAAAATGGTTTGTCATAATAGACAAATGGTGTCTACCTTTGCTCATACTGAAATTATTGCGCTTACAGGATTCAAGCAAAGCACTATGCAGAGTTCTGTGTCCTAACTACAGAGAGACTGAAGGAATCGTATAGGCTGAACAGAAGGAAAAGCGTTAGTGTTGTATGGTGAGAACTATGTATTCTCTCTAGAAGCTTGATCTTACTTTATCTCTTGATATTACTACTCTATAGAGATTATCCTATACAAGATTTTTTGGAAAACTGGAAATTCTTCACTCCCTAAAACTTTCAAATGTTCCCGGTTTTATTAGTTAGTCTAGGAAAATCCTATACATTTAAACAACAGCATAAGATTACGACAGAATTCATCCTGCAAGCTATGTTCACTGATCCTTTCACACAATTTGTGAACCTCCAAGTTTTGAAAAACCTCTGAAGTGTCTGTTTTCAGTGCAGTTCTCCACAAAGGCAGAAACCTGCATGCCTGCAGACCACCACAAGAGGGCTGAATCGTACTTCTCACCCAACAGGCAGAATGCAGCAATAACCACTTACGAGATCGACGTGCCTGTATTCACTCACAGGTATGTTACAATAATAATATCTTTTCTGCAGCACCTTTTAATTCATTTTGATAGTAAGGCAGNNNACTTCTCAAGTAAAAAAAAAAAATCTTCGTGGTTTTTATTTAGACTAACCCAAAGATTTCCACCATCTGCTAGTTGTAGCATACAGTAGTGAATAATGGGCATTTTCCCTCAAAGAGAGTTTTATCTTCTACTGTCTTAACTTGATGGAGTTATTTATATGACAGTGTCACCTCTGTGCCTGGATTAGCATCTGGGAAATGATGTGGTAGATATACAAAAATAGATACAGGCCATGATCTAAAGATCTTATGATTCAAAAAAACAGGAAACACATGAAAGATGGAGGAATGAGGCATTTAAATATCCAAGAATCAGGAAGAGTGTGCTGGGTTGGAGGGAATGAAAAAAGATGCAGTGACCTTATGAATCTATAGGGGAAACTGTTCTACCTACCTGAAGCAAGAACAAAAAACAATCATGAAAGACGTAGGCTGACGCTGCTGACATACAATAATAAAGGAATTATTTCCTGTGTTTGAAGGAACTAATGCTAAGAGGCCAAAGTTTGTTAAGCAGACTGTTACAGCTGAAAAAAAACCCCAAAACGCCATGAAGATGAACCTGATACATCTGAAACCAGCAGGAAAATTAAGCTAACTGTGGTTCTGCAGTCTAGGAACACAGTGCACTGGTATTAATATGGACCTTTACAGATATGAACACTTGTCAGAAAAGTTGTTTTCGGCTCCCTTGCCCCCGGACCTCATCATCTCAGTTTCCACAGAATGATCCAGTAAAAAAGAGAAATTTTAAAGACTTATTCTTGAAGCTTTAATTTTAATAGAAACAAAGCCTTGTAAATACTTAGTTATCTACCTGCTTAAAGATTGTTTTCTTCTTGTCAGAAAGGCACAAATGTTTATTAGTTTAAGTGCTTACTGTAACTTTACTTGGTTTTGTTTATGGCACAAAGCTGTAACATAGCATAATTTTACTTTTTAAAAAAATTAACTATAACTTGAAGTTTCAAAAGGTGAAAGAAACATTTTTATGTGCCATTTCTAGTGACATTAAAGAGTAGATATGCTTGCAGAAGTATGGTTGTTCAGAGTAGCACAGAGATGATCACTGTACTTAACTAAGTTGCTATCCATATGTTTTACACCAGCAAGCTAAGCTGATATTTAATAAGAAAACCTAATAGCTATAAAATCCTTAAAACAATGAACATGTTATGACAGATGTTTTTATCCTTTAATACTAATAAGCTTATTGCATGGCATTTCCAAGTTGGAAAACTGCAAAATGCCATTTATTTTAATCAAAGACATTTAATTCCAGAAGCAAATGCCAGTAATGCTTATAACAACAACCTATTTAAGGCTGTATTTTGAAACTCAAAAAACTAGGTAGTTGTTTTGTAACAGCCAACCAAGAAAGCCTACTGCTTGTTTCAACATTGAATAAGATATTACTAGAAGATGTCAAATGCTACATCCCATGCATGGAGTGTATCCATGTTTAGCACTATAGTAAATAATATATTTCATACTAGATTAGATTAGATTTTTCTTTAAGTTTATTATTGTTGTTATTATTACTATTTTTGATTAAGAAATGTAAAACTTCTCTGTCACCCTTAAAACACTGTATGACAGACTGGTAATTTCTCCGGCCCCATTTTAATAATAGATGCCCTAGATGCAAGTGATCTTGCTTAATTGCCAAATAGTGGAAGAGTTTTATTACTGTGTCTGCAAATCTGTAAAGTTAAACCAGAGTTTCAATACAAATTCCAATTTTCACCAATTAATAAATTCAAAGAAGACACTGCAACCTTTGAGGCTGAAACTTCTTGTACTGTGTTTCACAATACAAAGCTTACGTCTTTAAATGCAAGTTTAGATGGAATTGAAGGGGTCATAATTACCTTGGAAAGCTCATCAGTGTAGGGACATGACAAGAAAGATGGAATACTTTGGGACACTTCTCACAGCAAAGGAGCTCCCCTCCATTTTGACATACTGCACACCAATCTTCATTGGGATCATCCTCTTTTCTGCCCTCCCCAGTGTGAGAGGGACCTATCCATCCTGTCTTCCCACTGGATGTGCTCTCCTGCCGTATCCCTGGCTGATCGTCTGTGCTGTCCGGTGCATCTGTTCTTAAGACAGCTTCATCAGAAGTGGAATTATGATTGGTATCTAACAGCAATGAAGTAAGTATACTTCTTGAAAAGGTGGCCTGTAAGAAGAAACAAAAGAAGCCAGACAGTAATATTTATGTGAATTTACATGACCCTAATGACAAGCAAACTGACCACAATAACAGATTTATATGCAAGCAGCCTTACAACTTGCAACATGCACACAAAAATTACTATCATACTATAGCATCAAGCAACTAAACACAAGAAAGTAGCTATGAAAGGTTATTTATGCTCCACTAATAAAAAACTAATCCTTGATGCCCTCAAAGTCTAGCAACCTTATTTATGTGTATTACTGCATTATGACTAGAAACACTTCCTGGGACCACATGAAAATTTGATGTTTACAAGCTATTTCTTGCCCTCCTAGGTTTTCAATGGATAAAAACAGTCTGACAGCAACAGTTAATTAATTGAACTGGCAGTAGAGCTAGTTTGATTTTGAATTTCCCTTCTTCCTTTTATCTGGCTTTTTAGTTTTCCCCTGAAAAAGCCACCAACAGGGTATTAGTAAACTATTTTATTCTCCATAAATGCAAAATACTCTTCACCAAAGAGAAAGGAGATCTTTACAACTTAATATTACATTGCGAGGCCGGGATTCCTCATCCGTTTCTTGTTTCACTATAACAATCGGGAAATCAAAGTTCTCATTTGGTGCACTTGACTCCTGTTTAATTCTGATCGGCTCCAACATAACAATCGGGACTTTGTGTGTAGAATCAGCTCCTGGTGGCCTGCTGGAGGAGCCAGAACTGTAAATGACAGAAAGAGGCAGGGGAAAAAAAGGAAATTAAGAGTCAGAACCGGACGCCTTTTGTACACTGATGCTTTCCAAGACCTCAGGATGCTAATGCATTTTGCTTCTTTGAATCCTGACCCTTAGAGTATTACTTTTATAGAATACAACATCCAAGTTTATTTCCTTTCATGTATATTGAAAACTCCTTACAAAAGGGGAAATTTTAATGGTGCAGTTCCAGAACTAGGGAATTACTCATGGTTTTACTCCCCATTAGTGCAAGATTCGCAAATAATCTCAGTTTCTTTCAGGTCATACACAAAAAAGGATTTCCACTGAACATAACCCCACTTTGGAGGAGATGCACGCCAGTGTTTCTCCAGAGCTGACCTGATCATTCTGAACCACACAAGCCAAATAAGCCAGATAAAACACATATTTACATTATCTTGGAACTGTTTCTTACAGCCTTGAGGCTCTAGCAAAACTGGGCCCCTACTTTTAGAACCAGATCTCTCTTTTTTCATGTGTTTAGTCATAATAGGATGAGAATGGACAACCAAACTAAAAAATACCAGCTTATTACTATTTTTTTAATTATAATGAAGAATTTTAAATCTAACAAAATCAATTCAAACAGCAGCAGATAGAATCACATTTTTAAATGCAAGTAAAAATCTCTTCAGAATAGAGTAAAAGGTATTCTGTATTAAAAAGCATTTGCATTTACAATTCAAGTAGGATTAATGTCATCTGATTTTCCTCTGCAGGAAAAACTAATCTCATGTCAGATCTATGCTCTAATTTATTGGAACACATAAATGCATCTGCACTCTTCAAACAACACTGTGTAAATCTATTTGCTCATTAATATTCCATCACTAATGGATAAAAACTTCAGTGTAGACTCTCAGTAGGTATCTAGTGCTCACTTAACTAAGTGTATTCTGGAAGAAAATTCTTAACAACCCTCTTCATAACATCAGTTCCTTAAATCTGAAGTAATTTATAGTTTCACAAGGACTTTCAGTACACAACTTCTTCCTTTAGCTGATTTTTCTGAATTTAGAACCAAATTTAGAATTTGCATTCTTTTAATAACGCCAACCTAGCCATCATTTACAGAGCTAATACATTTTTAGGTGTGTTATTAATAGATTATAAATGAAATTTCTACTTTTAGAATGCAAAGAGTGTTGTAATAACCATCAGGCCTGGCCTGTTAACAGAGAAGGTGAGGCAAATCGAGCTCTATATGCACTAACGAGAGAAGAGACTGAGGCATGTTCTATGGAGGTGGAGGTTACATTTTCTTCTCTGCAACTCTTTCCTTACCTCTCTCTGCTCCCAACACTGGAGGCACTGGGTGAACGAATTGGAGGGTGTATGTTTGTCACGCTGACTCCTCCTAGGGGAAAAGAATGAAATCAGAACAAAACACAGGTCTGTGCCAAGTCTGAGATGCGACTCAGAGAAGTAGACAGGTTTGGGGGGAAATTTCTCCTGCTGCGTCCATTATTTAACCCACATCTCATTTAACACAAACTCATGAGAGGATGAGAAGCATGAGATAATTAATAGAGGGAAGGAGAGGACTAAAAAGGGGCCCATTGCATGTAAGCAGGGTGATGGGTCAGTGCCTGGCTGACCCCTCCACTTGATCACTGCACTTTGTTTTGCCTTACCTTATCAAATTCTAGCAGACCTCTCAGGAGATCTCCTAGGAAGCTTTAAGCCAGATGAGCTGGCAAGTAGGAAGAGATCTGGGGGCCAGATATGAGAGAGACCAAAGGTCTGGGGACCAGAGAGCCGAAAGACTGGCGAAGGACATTTTTGCTGAGCGTTGGTCCTGAGAAACCAGGATGGCATATTTTTTAGATAGATAGATAAAGATGATATATAGATATAGATATAGATATAGATATAGATATAGATATAGATATAGATTCGCTGCCTGTGAATGCCTCCGCTCAGCTGCCCAAGCGTGCGAACGCCGAGTGAGTGCACCAATGCTGCACAAGTGCTTACTGGGATTTTGTGCTTCCACAGGCTCACTACAGGTCTGATCACAGAACGGGAGTAAG
>Ga0065711_1010225_pt1 | contig 13841 bp, 7 predicted proteins | sample Hoacrofraction12_FD_59098 | JGI IMG/M metagenome (GOLD analysis project Ga0065711, IMG submission 59098) | Hoatzin crop microbial communities from Cojedes, Venezuela - Epithelial fraction 12 v2 (version 2) | ecosystem: Host-associated > Birds > Digestive system > Esophagus > Crop | place... | reverse complement strand
GGGGGGAGGGGGGGGAGAAGTAATCTGTTCTCATCTAGGTCAAGTGGAGACCATCCAGCCATCTTTGGCTACAGCTACCACAAAAGATTCTTCAACAGGAACTTTAAAATCAGAGGGAGAAATAAAATATCTTTCCCAAACATATGAGAGTAGTTCTGGTTTTTCCCTCCCCAGACTGAGATGAAAAATAATCCCTGTATTCATGAAACACCCACTACAGATCTGGGCAACCCTTCCACACCACATCAAGATATAGCCATTATATTCTTATTACTATTCTTTCTTGTCACAAGAATTTCAGTAAACCACCTTATGTTTAAAAATTATTATACTAGCAGCAAAGTGAAATATTGAACTTTAATTCATCCTGCTGTGCATTGGAATTCTGATGCAATTCTTGTAGCACAGTCAGTAAAATCTTTACTATGGGGCTCCCGTTCCACCTAGTAAAGAGTGTGGAAATGCTCTGGGAGCAAATCAAGAGCAGACAGAAAACAAAGTTCTGTGCTATTTAAAAAAACTGAAAGGCTAACAAAAGAGAAGGGGAAAGGTAGTCTTCTGCTTATAAAGCAGAATGCTGCTTGGACTCCATCCCTCATGCTGTCACAGAGCTGGAGACAAGTCAATTGAAAAATCACACTTCTGACAGTCAAGCTTAAACTTCACATTCCTCAGTGTTTGACATGTAACTCAGTATGCTGGTACATGACTGCTAAAAAATGCTGGACATTTAAACTGTAAATAAAATCAATCAGAACTGTGTTTAAAATTACTAAATGTTCTGAAAAATCAAAATAAAGCAGGCATCAGAAATAAAAATACTTTAAATAAAATTCGTTGTCCCTCAGTGAATCACTTTTTATTATGTAATACAGAGATATCACCATGCAATCTAAGTTTTTGAAAAATACTACCTTACTGTTTGTGAAAGATTATGTGTTGATACGTAACAGAGAAAAAAATTGAATATTATGCAATAAACGGAGAGTGTACAACCACACAGCAAATTTCAAGGACAGAGGGGGGAAACAAAAGGGGAGGGAGGAAAGGGGATGAATTGACTGCCTGTCAAGTAACAGCTCTCCACTCTAAAGAACAGGTATCTTGTGACCACAACGGAAGCTGTAATATGTACTGTCTCAAGGGAGTTGTGGAAGTATCATAAATTCTGTCATTTCCTTTGTTCTGCATTTATGGTTTTGCATCCTTAACTAAAGAGTTGTTCGATATATGTTTTCTTTATAATTCAAATAATCCTCTCATTTAAAAAATAAAAATTAATCCTCTTTAGAAATTCTGCTGCATACTGTAACAATATACAAGCGTTTTACCAGAAGAAAGCTATTGACTGTGGTCCACAGAACACAGGCATCTAGCACGTGGTCGTCACTGACGAAAGGACCAGTGCTGCAGGCTGTCACGCTCTGCATGGACCAGCGCTAATGAAGCCCCCTGCTCAGTTTCCCAAGTATTTCAGAGCACTTTAGGAGTCTTCTGTTCCATTTCTGAAGCTAGAGAAAGAAGGATTTTAAGGGATACTCAAACCTCTGTCTAACACCACGGTCTGCCTTAGATTCCCTTCTCTTGCCTCTCACAAATACATGATCCAGTTTCACCTCTTCCCTGCTGAGACTCCTCACCCCAATGCTTTCCTTCTCAACCATCTGGTCCTAACCTCTCCTTCAAGACTCGTCATCCAATATCACACTGTCCTGTCCCCACAGCTTTGTCACCACACCTGATGGTTTCTGCCCACAGCCGCCTCAGTTTTCTCCACGCTGTACCTCGCCCGCTTCTTACATCTGTCTGCTCATGTGTCTCCTTCTTCACCTCCAGGCCACCATCCTGTTGTCCTTCTGGTCGCAGAGGCCACCATCTGAGCAAAGTTCTGCTAGTTCTCCGAATCCTCGCTTTTCCTTTCAAACTCGTCTACCTAGCTGGTAGTTTCTCTTCCAAAGTCCCAGTTTCGGCAATGTTGCCCTGCCACCAACCTTTCCCAAATTCCCTGATGCATTTCCTTTCTCCTTGTACAACTACTAGTCCAGACTGCTTTTACTTTTCATTAAATTGCGACTAAAAAAAAAGGACGTGAGCTACAAAACTTCAGCGTGCCTGCCTTTTACTTTAGAATTTTAAATAAAAGGAAAGACTGTTTTTACAGTCATCTATATAAAGCAAACATGCTGACGTCAGACATTTGATGTTTTTGCTGACACAGAGGTTCATTACATGTTACGTGAGCAACTAACAGCATTCATTTTCATTTTTGAGGAAAAAAAAGCTGTAAAAGCTCTATAAAACTGAAAGCACTTTTAATCTCTTTAAATTAGTTAAAGGATAGGCTCTAAACCTTGTGAGCAGATTCTCTACAAACTCCCCTCCTCTAAAATGACTTGTCTAGTCATGTATTCTTAGCATATACTTACACTTAGAACTTGTCAAAATGCACACCTGTCAAGTCTCACGCAGCACATGAATCATGAGTCCAGTCTCTCACTCCTCCACCATGGTGCTTTTACCCTTCAATTCGCTGCAGACGCTTCCCAGCAAGCCTCAGGGGCCTCACAGCAGAAGGCCAGTCATGCAGCCGAGCTCTAACAGCAGACAAATTCTTCTCCAGGATGTCGCAGGCAAGCGCCCACCGTATGAACTGACATGTCACGCAACAATATACCTTGTTTCTTCTTTAAAAGCATGGCTTAAACCTGCTCATAAGCACTTCATCTACAGCAGGTTTCACTGACACTACAGTTTGTACTTGCATTGCAACAGATCTCAAAAGACCCAGTCAGATCCGGAGAACTTTGAATATCGTATGAATGAGTGCAATAACACTTGTAATTCTGCCTTTACGGACAACACGTTTGCAATGAAAGATGTTATAAGAAGTCTTGCATTCACGATCTATACCTGAGATTAAATTGAAGTTCAAACATTAAAATAAAGTTCAAAATTCACAAAAGCAAGAATTATTTTGATACAACGCATGTCAAACGGAAATATTAAACACTATAGTGATTAAGAACTTAATATTGTGAGAAGTAATTTTGCTTAGGTTAAAATAATACATGTTTTCCAGTTATATCTTTAATTTTCTTTAGAAGTGAGCACTCATTGTCATTTGATATATTTCTAAAATAGCATTTGTGATCCAAATAAAAGTGACTTTTGAACACTGCCTGCATTAGTTTTACTCTGTCTGATATATCCTATGGGTTACTCTAAAATCGGTAAAAATACGAAAATGGATCGTATTGCACGTCATTAATACATCACAGTAAAATGCTGCTTGTGAGTGTTAAGCCACTATAAGTGCAGTGAAAAACAGGCACACTACTGCAGCCTCTACAACCGCTTTTTACTCAGATTTCAAGTTCCCAGTCACAAAAGAAGAAAACAAAACACCCTTCCTACAGCCACAGAAATGTTTCCACCTCCACATCTTAAGCTTCCACTCCATACATATCTCACACCATTTTAATACCATCACCCTGTATTATTTCTGCTGTAAGAACTGCGAACTACTAATTTGCTTGCTCCTTGTATTCAAGCTGGGCAATGCAATACATGTTCTTTATTGTCTGGGGCTTTCTGCATTAAGAAAATGAGAAAAAGACAGTAATTCTAAAAAAATGTGACATCAAGTCATGTTTTTTAGAATTCTTCTCAGTCTCACTACATTTTAGGAAGTTATGAGCATAACAATATTCCTTTATTAAACTAAGAGCAGTCCTTAAAGATCTTCAAAGATCTTAGGACTTCAGCACTCTTTCAGAGTTACCTTAAAACTTATGCAATTAAAATTAAAAAATAATTAATCATTTGAAAGTTTAGTGCTGTTAGAATGTAAATTGCCTATAATAAACTTGATTTGGCCCACTTGAGAATAAAGACCATATCATAATGCTTAAGTACCTAACCGTGCACCAGATCCAGTACTCTTATTTCTCAGCTACAATCATCTTCACTTGCTTCCTGATTAAGTGATCACTGTAAAATAATGCTGATTAAGATATTTTTATTTTGAGCGCATTTCACCTCACGGCAATTTTAATCACTCAATATTCAGTGTAGTCACATCACTGAAATCTGTTTGCAGGACTGAGCCTAAATCAAGAATCTTTAGGAATCTTACTCCCTATAGTAACACAGAGGTGTACTGCTGTATGCCTGTTATGATAGGCTACCCACATTAAAGCATTTGCTTATTGCTACATTGATAAAAGGAAATTTTTCTATGACAATACAACAATTTCATAACAAGATAGGATTATTTGGTTTTATTGATCAGCTTAAGACAAAAAGAGCAGGCAGCAAGTGAAATTAACATTCTTCCTGTAAACGAAGGATTAAGTGTTTCAGTTTCAAACTACAAACTAATCAAAGAAAAGAATTAGTATCATTAGAAACTGTTCTTCATCTTTAGATTCTAGACATTTTTTTCAAAAAATTATATGCTCTTTTTCCCAATGTGGGCAGGAGAGGTGCTCTTGTATGCATCCAATGCACTGGAGAAGAAATGTTTTGCAAGTTGTGATACTAAATGCAAAAAATATTCACCGAGTTCTGAAAAATCTTTGAATGATTTTACCCAAGCTTTATCTCATAAGTTTTGCTTACTAGCAACTTGAAAGGAAAAGCCATGGCAAGACAAAGCACACAAACAAGTTTCAGATAAGTAATGGAATAATAAGGATGTTGGACACATTTTCAGAAGAGCATAGAACACAAATTCACTAATTAGTATACTAACGCAGCAGGTTTCAGGAGAGAGAGTACTCAGTTACCTCAATAAAGCAACCACACTTCAGAAGTAGGTAACATACACAAATTTTAGTTAATGCTTATAACTTTTAAATATTATCAATCTATATCCTTCATATAAATATTTAAATGGAAACTGCATTCTTCCAATAAAAATGGATTACACTTACAGGTAATAAAATATTTCGAAAATATAAGTCATAATTTAGTCATAAGCAAAATGAATGCTAGGAATTAATTACTTTTCACTCTGGAATTAGCTTATAGAAGGTGTGTTCTATTAAAAAAAGTACTTGCAGGGAGATGAATTCATAGCTCACTTTTCCAAACGTCACCTTGTTCCACAGATCACAGGAGAGCAAGTTAAGTTGTTCACAGTAAAATGTAAGCAAATGTAAACATTTCTTTTCATATGGATAATTTATGTTCCATATCATATGACTAAACCCATTTTGCTAATTATATCATCATCTTTCCCTGTTCAGCAAGCATTCCCAGTTCAAACACCTGCTCATGACACCTCTTCTTCCTCCAGATTTTATTTTGTGTTCTTAAGCATCATATAAAACTAGTGCAAGCATAACAACAACGTGAAGGATGATCAAAACTTTCTGAAGTCCAAATCCTACAATCTTAATACTTATCCATATGAAAATAGTACCAAAACACTACCACTAAAACTGAAGATCAGTCATAACAAAGCATCAAATGTGTATTTGGAATTAGTTATACTTGAAGGCATGGGTCATGAGTATACCCATCCATAGCATTGCCAAACAGAGCTTGTTACTTTTAAACCATTCTTGACAAATGGGTCAAGTCCCAGGTCAAGCCTAGATTACTTCCATAGTAACACACTGCAGTCTCTAACTATTACAAAAAACCACAAGAACTGTAACATTTCCCCTCCCTCATTGTGAACATTATTTTTTTCTGATCTCAAATCCTTAGGAAAGTGTGGCAACTCCTGCCCTTACTAACACCTGTTTTTAGATTGTTCTTCTGTTTTTACCCAGAATTTACCACAAAACATTCCTGTTAGTTTTAACTCGGCTTCACAGCATTGCTTATCAAAAAAAACCACACCCTTAAATTTGTTGCACTTTTTCAAATTCTCTAATTGTACCTTAGCAAATAAAACTGATTACTGAAACTGAATGTAATATTCTTAGGCCTATACTATGTCAAGTATAAGGGAAAATTTAGCATTCACATGCAACACATGCAAGAATTCAAAATTCATTTCCCTCCAACAACTCAAGATTCTAGCCACCCACTATTCACACCTTTTCATACCTACCTGTATCTTGCCAACTTTCTGCTCTATATTGATACTTCTTTCCACCCGGATCTTTCTTTATCATAAAAATATAACATTCAACTGATTGTTTAAATACACTCGGTTTATCTCAAAGTGCATTCAAAAAACATCTGTGCAATAAGAAACACACACCTGGAAAACCTGAATTCAGTCCAGATACAGTAACTACTGTAAGAAACTTCAGCAATACTCATTTAGAGGAAATGGGCTGCTTATCTAACTGCCTAAGTGCCTTTCACACAATAAGGTATTTTGGGATTACTTAATGATAGCACATAAATTAGAAAATTTACATAGCGCAGCAAATGGAAGGCTGGTGTTTACAATAGCCATTGTCTATGTTTTTTTACAGCTAGTCCATAAAAAGCAAACAAACAAGAAGGGCAGAATATAGTCCTTCTAAGGACTTGTAACAGGGGTGCTATTCAGAATCATTTGGTTTTCATCCTCCAGATTTACAATTGTTCTCAGACAGACCTGGATTTATTTTTAAATTGGTAATTTTGACTAAGGATCATCACCATCAACAAAGCCTTTTACACATAAATATACGTGAATTGCTGTCACGAGAGTGACATGGAGACGAAAGAAGCAACAGCCCTGCAGTCATAGCGCACGTCTGCATCCAGGTCTCCCTGCAACTTCAACCCATGACCTGACTTGAACCAGATATGACTAAGCAGAAGATGCTTCAAAGTCAATTCACTTTTTGCATGCTCAGCAAAAGTAAGTGGGTGGCAGGAGAGACCCCTAAACTCAGCATGCCTACAACAACATCCCCTTGCTTCTTAATCCCAGGGCAACACCCTGGGAACCAGCTGGAAGGGTGGGAGCAGACATCTTCCCATACAGCTGCTGTAACTGCGACAAAACCTTCAACTCGGGGACTCCAATCAACCACAAGGCACAATTAACAGGAAACCAAGCTTTATTAGTCACTTCTGCTCACCAAATTACTTCTAGGGGTTTGTTGTTTTTCTGTTGGTTTTGTTTTTTTAATCAAGAATCTGCATCCACACTCCCAGCGTAACCAACTAGCAGACACAACTCCCTGACAACTGATTACTTCCTCCAGCTCTTTCAGCAAACAGATATTAAAGAGAAGGAGAGAGAAGGGGAGAGAGAGAGAGAAAACAAGAGAGAAAAGACAAATATTTTGCATAAAGTTTAGGCAACTCCAAGGGTAACAACTTCTCTGATTTACTGCTTCTTTTGACACACAAATATGGAAAAGATGATTGACAGGAAAGTGACATCTCACTTCATAAAGGTGAGAAATCTTTCTCTAGTAATCTGACATCCACAGAGTATTTCTCCTAGGAAAACAATTTAATACACATTAATTTGGGAAGTTATTGCAATGGGTTCTCAAGATGTCTTGCACCCAAATTCTCAGAAGGATGCAAACATTTAACTTCTATTGAAATCAACAGGACACCTGTGACTACGTAACTGTCAAGCCTGATACAAACCACCAACTTCAGACAAGACAGAACTGCAGAGTTGTGAAATGTATTTGCATACACAAGAATTCATTATGAAAGAAACAAAAAGAAAGGACACTTCAAAGAATGAGAATTAAGTATTCACTTGTTTATTAGAAAGATGTCCAAGTCCATAAAAAGGGAGTAATGAATATACACAACACCCATAAGTTCCTCACCCCTGATTTAGCTTGTATTTCATTGCAATATTTTATTTGTTTACACAGAGGGCTAAAGAAAACTTTAACAACAGGGAGCACCTTGATACAATTTACTATCAGAAATGTTCAAAACATTTATTTTCTTGCTTTTAATTGTGATTGTTTCCTGATTTAATAAAACAGGTTTGGCTCACCTTGCAATGATAATGCAATTTTAACTTAATAAATAAAACAGATCATATATTTGAGAGAGTGTGTTTAGTGCTGTACGTTAACAATTACTACTTCTTCATATTTTGCTTCTATAACAGTACTCTGAGGGAAATCTAACATCAAATTACTTTCCTGTAGTCTCTTCAGAATATTTCCAAGTAAATCTCTCATAATCTTTTCATTAAACATCAACTTACCCACTTTACTTACAATAAAGTTGTTGGGGTCTTGAATACTCAAAGTCATCCAACATCAAACTTTCTTAGATGACCTACGCAATCCTTTCAACAGCTTCTTTCTACTGGAGTCAGTTACTGCAAGTTCTCCCAGTCATTATGAGTTTTCTCTAGTTGGTTTTCTTTTTTCCTCTGTGTTTTCTGCATATGCCAAGGTGCAGTGCCTCCCCTCTATGTACCAACCTACAAAGGACTAATATCCACTGCAGAGATAAATCTTACTTCATGCTCCTTCATACATTTCAAATAACAAACCACTCGGTACTGTTTCAAATGTCATCAGAATCTCTATCTCAACACAACTGTTAATTTAAATGAACTACTACTGGAAAGCGCAGTTGTTTTAACCCAATGTTCGTACTTGATTTAATTTAATATATGCTCAAAGATGGGAGCACCAGTATTAATCACCATAAAGTATACAAGCTGCACAGACAAATTTTTCACCCATATTGCATTTGAAGTACTTCTTTACAAACCTTGGGATAAATGGATGCCTTCATCTTAAAATCCTTCTGAATCTCACGAAGAATTCAACTTGAACTCAAGAAACAGTGGCTGTCAGTAACTTGGGTTGCTAGTCATCAAAACAGACAACACTCACTCTAGCTTTTCCTCACGGTTACCAGTTGGCAGCATAGCTTGCCAAGGCTCCATCTGTCAAACTAAGAACTACTCATGCTGTAGTACTTTCCTAATTTAAGCTTATTTTAGTACATTTTGGAACAAACGTGAATTTAGTATTTGTGAAAGTTAGGGGACTGATGAGTATTAGCTGTCTGAAACAATGGCAGCGCAGGTTTCCCCACAACATACTGACCAACGTGCCTTATCTGAGTAACTTTTCTACAGATAAAGGCATTTCAATTTTTTTGGCTCAATCAAATCACAAATATCTCTGCTGATACCAATACAAAGATTAAATAAACACGAAAATGCATTAGACACACTTCAATCAGCAAGGTCTAACGAAATTTACTCCCAAGGACTTACGGAAATAAGTAAAGTAATTTCTGACTCATTAGAGATTCTATTCAAGAACACACAGAGAACGAACACAGCTCCAGAAGATCTAAGGCGGGCAAAAAAAGGAATTTTCATTTTTGTAAAATCTACATTCCCCATCCACATCTACCTCCTGAAAAAAACAATCTGTCCTGCAGCCTAAAAGCACAATAGTGTAATTCAAGCTTGACATATGAGTGCCACCGCAGGAGATCCACAAGTTACTGAAATTAGCAGTCTGGATCACTAGAGGACTAAAAAAATACACACTCTCCAGCTAAAAGTTGATCTATTAATTTCCAGTCATGTAAAGAATAGTGGGTGGGCTGAAATTTGCTTATAGTTAGCTGAATCCCAGTAAGCAAACAGGCTGTTGCACTCAAAAGCAACAGTGATAATGAAATTATGATATAGATCAGTGAAGGCATTACAACAGCCAAGCCTACTCCTCATCTATCATCTTTCCATGACTGTCAAGACGTAAGAGGAAATAGTCTATGTTAACTGAACTATCAAAAAATTTTATTTTTATATATATCTCTGTGTGTACTCGTACATATATATACACATACATATATTCCACATATATATGTATATTCCACTAGATGGAAATTTCCACAGGAATGGCATGCCTGTAGGCAATGCCAAGTTTCTGAGACCAACCTACTACAAACCTCCAAACAAATCTCCATCAGAAGGACCACAAGTGGAGAAAAAAAGTCTTCTCAAATTTAGCCTTCTTTCTGAGCCGCACCACCTGTTCTCTACGGGAGATAGAAAGAATAGTTTGAAAATAACGCCTAAGAGTGCCATTTAAACAATCTTCCAAAAGAGAGTGAATTCGCAAAATTCAGGGGCCAAGTGACATACAGTCCTGAAAAAGAACCTCAATCCTGCAATGACGACACAACTTCTGTGGTAACCCAAGAGATAGATTCTCTAAGGTATAAGCAGAATCCGTTACACCAAGCCCACACAGGTAACAAAGAAAGTCAAATTTGATACAAAACCGGCACGATAGTTAACAAAGGCCAACTGTAAGTATTAGTAATTAGCCTTGCTATCTACGATTGGTGCCAAACATCCCCTTTAAACAATACTTTTTTTTTTTTTAATAAGGAAAAAACCCAGAACCGCCTTGTAAAAGGTTCCTTCCTCTCATGGAAGCATCTAGATTCCTGTATGTCTTAATACAATTACATAGCCAGATGAAGATACTTATATGGTTACAGAATCCTCTGATAAAAAAGTAAATAACAACAACAACAACAACAACAAAATCAATTAAACACCTGTCTGAGCAGACCTAAGGATGAGGGCAGCCTCCAAGGCGGTGCTCTGCCTTTTAAGGCCCCAGTTGTTCTTTGAACCCAAGCACAGCGGAGGCAATTTTGAAGCACTCCAGCCATCTCCCCCTCAGCCACGATCTGGCGAGTGAAGGAAGTGTGAAGTTTATCCCAGACACATCCAAATTCTTGCAGCCCAGACCCTGTGCAGATGTAAGAGACAGTAACATCAGAAGAAATCAAACCAAACCAACACCAAGCAAATGTATTTGAACACCTTCTGGCCCCAAACTCAGATGACAACAGCAGCCCCGATGTACTGGTAAGAGGAGCAAAATATCCATTTGCACACAATGTTACAACTGCTTGTCCTCTTCAGCACAGGACACCACAGTGTTTCCACAGAGGATGGAAAGTATGCCTCATTCGCTGCAGAGCTACAGGAGAGATGAACCGAAAATAAAATCTCAGATTCTGGTTTTTTATACATGCAGGTTTAAAGTGCAAGTTTGAAATAGTAAGCAAAAGGTAACAATGTTAACATTGTTAACGAACAGGATGCTAAAAATGGGATCGTAAGCTTACAAGTGAGCTCCCAAACTTTCAACTTTATTCTGAAGGAAGCAGCAAATGGTGGCTCAACAAAGCATTTTTTCTTGTAATGAAATACGACACATTTTTTCTGGACACCACAAACACACTTCAATATCAACAGAAGTGACTTATATCTGTTATTAGAAGATCTAGTACACCTGAAATGCTGCAAAGGCATGTAGTGGTCTGGAAATACAGTATCAGTGGAGAACATTAGAACGCCTGGTGAAAGCGGACAGAAAAGACTACTATAATGCCATTATGCTTAAGAGAGTCAAACAAAACTCTGCAATATATTACAAATGTAATAATGTTCATGTGAGGGGGGGAAAAATTTTCAAAAATCAAAAGAATAGTTTAGGCCCTTGTGCTACATCCAGCTCTCTGAAGAAATTAGACAAGTAACTCAGACTCCATCCTTTTGGTTGTAAAGAACAGACATGCCCAAGTCTGAATGACTGTACAACTGCAAATAATTTTACTACATCTGAAAGAAATTATTTCTAGTACCTACTTTCATTACCACGTTTTCTTGGTTTAAAATAATGAGTCTGTAAGTCAGCTATTTTCTTGGAAGATTCTGAACTACTTTGAAAACATGATCGATTTAAACACCAAAGACTGCACAGATTTTTAAAAATTGTAAATATAATTGCCCAGACAATGTATATTACACTTTACTAATTACTAGCAGTAAGTTGCAATTCCAAAAACTGATCAGTAAATTGGAGAATCCTAACTATTAAATGAACCTAAACCAACTCACTGTACAAACAGAGAATCACATTCCTCTATGCACAAATCTCAATAGTCCTAATTTTCCTCTTGCTCTACAACAAATGCGATGGCTAGAATCTATGAAGCTGTGTACATAACGTCATTAAAGGAACACGGACCACCTTCTTCACGCGTGAAGTCTCCTGTGCTCTACTCACTATATGAACTCAAAGAAAATGTATGCAGTGGAAGGAACACTGTGAAAATAACCTTATGAACAATTTCTTCTCAGAGATCATAAAAGTTTTTTGGGGTTTGTTTGGGTTTGGATTTTTTCAAAGAACTAAATTTTGTCTTCCGTCTTTGAAACACTAGGGTGGTTTAGAGCTTTAATAAAGTATGAAAGAGGTTTAAGGAAGCATTCATGACAGATGTCACCAGGATGTATCAGACAGCATTACAGCATACAGTCTGCATGATCTGCCATTTCTCCCACTACCTAAAGTCAGCTAGAAAGGAGGAAAAATTACCATGACTTACTGGGGTTATGCAGGTTTATAGGGCGATTTGTTTAGCTCTTTCCCCAATTCTTTCCTTATCAAATACAGGTGGTAGATAAAAATCTACTCTGCATCCTGCTTCTGTGCCTCCAGGAAAAGGAAATGTTGCTTTGTTCCCCATCCCATAAGCCCTGAAAGTACATGTGACAGAGTAAACAAATTTTTGCCCCATGAGTAGCAATTTCTCTCATTGATCCAAGAAACAAACATTCTGTATTTACTCAAAACAGCAGAGAACCCCTTATCATTTTGCACATGGGGAAAACAATTATTGCCTGACCAGTTTCATTTGGTAAATACTTCAAATGCCATATATGTGTGCGTACACGCACACAAATTTGTTGTTTGAGATTATTCAAGACCTGAATTTTTCAAAAGCAGAGAGCAAGGTGGCAGCCAACACTCAGTTCTCACCCTGATATTATCAACAGAACCCCATGCATGCAATTCAATGCAGCCTGTACGCAAATTTTAAACTGTCATTTTGAGATCATGTTTTGGCTTATGAAAATAACATACTGGAATACATAAATGGATGAAAACATTTAAGCACACAGATAACTGAGCATTTTTAATAGAAAAAAAATGGATGTTTTGCATTTTAAAGAGACCTTACCACATCAAACAGGAAACCTACGTTGCAAGAGAAATCATACATATTTCTGCCTTTTTTGGGGGAGACATTTTAAAATATACATATACTGTTGAGTAAAAATATAAATTTATATTATTTTCCTGAAACAAACAGTATATTCACCCAGCTGAACTGTTCACTGGAACAAAATCACAAGATAAAAGACAAAGATACAATAAATGTGAGGGGAAAAAAGCCTTTTTCCCATTGCAAAAAACGAGCCATCTCTCACAAGAAGTATAAGGTCTTGTTGAGTAGGTTATGTAAAAAGCAGGCTTCCTTCTTGGAGTCTTCTGATACAATACATACACCAGTCTAACCATTTCCTTTCTTTCATGAAACAAGAACATTCCTCTCTATTTTTGAAAACTAAATAGTTAAAGACACCATAGGAATAAGACAGCTGTTATGTAATCAATAATACTAGGAGACTGTTATTGACATGATTGGCCTTATTTCCTCCCAGAGGAAATAACAGCGCCATCTAAAAGAAGATTCAATTTCTTCATTCCTTTTCTTTTTCCTCCCTTCTAGTCAGCAGCTTCTGCTACTCTCTCCTTTTCAAAGTCACCTTTTTTTCCCTTTAATAGTGAAAAGTACCTGACAGCAAACATAACTAGGCTAGATAGCAACCAAGGTGGCAAAATCTGTGACCGCACTATTCTCATGCCCTCCAGTCCTGCACTAGCTCTATGAACATTTTTCTCACCTTTCTCTCTCAAATCTTCAAACCAATCTCGACAACAGAGAGGTTGCCCCTAGAACACCACTTAGGCATAAAGTAAACCAGCTTTTCCCAGTCCCGTTTGTAAGCAACACTGTGGACTACCTTAAGACTAGGAAAAAAAAAAAAAAAAAAAAAAAAA
>Ga0065711_1044849_pt1 | contig 13842 bp, 10 predicted proteins | sample Hoacrofraction12_FD_59098 | JGI IMG/M metagenome (GOLD analysis project Ga0065711, IMG submission 59098) | Hoatzin crop microbial communities from Cojedes, Venezuela - Epithelial fraction 12 v2 (version 2) | ecosystem: Host-associated > Birds > Digestive system > Esophagus > Crop | place... | reverse complement strand
AAAAAGAGCTTTTATGTTTTAAAAAAGAGCTTTTGTTTTAAATGGATCTAAATGAAATAAAATTAAAATACTCTGCCTTACCTGCAGCACAAGCTTGGTTGTCACACACTCTTTTGAGTTCTGCCCCCTTAGGGTTGTACTTGCAGTAAACTGATCAGACAGGTGGTCTTTAAACCGCACCCTAGACGGCAGGCCTAACTGCCTCCGCTCGTTTTCTGCTTCAAATGTGTAGTTGATCTCTGTATGAAGAAATAAAGTAGGTCACTATAAAAAAGAACCCTCGCCTTATTAAAAAGAACTTTAATTTCTCCAGGTAGATTTTACAACATTATTCGAGAAGACTGTTTCAGCCAGTGCTGGGCTTCACAAACTGTTTTCAGTTATTTACAAAGCTTTCTCCATCTGTCAGTTTTCTTCCTCTCCAGTTGAGGACCAGGTGCCCTGTGCATGTATCTAAAGTGAACTTCCAAACCAAATCCTTTCATTCCAAAAGCCCCCCACTACTTCACCAGCATGCGGAGCTGGCTGGAGGAGCTGCAATTGCTGCTGTGGAGCCGGTGGAGGGCTGAGACTCAGACCTGTGTAAATACTCTGACTCCGCTGTCCCCGATTCCTGTTTTGTCCCAGATAGCACCTAAGCAGCCAGCAGGATTTCGAGAGCAAGGTACACTGGTAAAAGCAGAAGTGTGACTAGAGCTTTCTAGCTCTATGCTGAGGCACGTTTTGATAGATCTGAACTCTGTGCATCTTGTAATCATCTCTGTATTCACCGAGCTAATTCAGCGTTGCAAGGATGGGAACAGCCCCCAGCATGCCCAGCCTGGGGAGCGTGCAGACGGGCACCCATGAGCTGCCTCTGGGAGCAGGAAGCACTTGACCTCTTGAAGGAACAGGACCTTATTCAAGAACATCTTAAGGATTTTACAAGTAACTTAGAAACTCAAGACAACACAGGAGAAGGAGGAGGTTTGGGCTTCAAATTCTTCTCATTTCTTCTCAACATCCTACACAGTTTTCTGAGGTGTAGTAACAGCAGCATTGTAACAAGAGGAAAAAAATGGAGGCATGAGAAACTAATGCTTTACATTTTTAACTACATTTATGGCAGTCTTCTGGGCTCCTATTAATACAAAGATTTTTTATTTCAGTTACTGATTTCCACAAAACCATTTTCATGAACACAAAACACTGATTCATAGGGTAAGTCTCCAATAAGAAATTATGCTTACTAATGATATATAAAAAGGGCTTTTGGAACTATTTCCTAAAGCGGCAGTAACCTAGAGAGGCAAAATGTGTTTGGTCTGTATGGCAGCAGTTTGCTCACTGGCAGTTTTATTACCCAGAAAGCTTGAGTTCAGTCTGTCATCCACAGAACTTCCTAACACACCAGCATGACTCTAAATACAGACAGTGTGATAGCTGATTGACCTTAGTATTGAGTCACATTTTAAATTTGACAGTCACAGTCTAAGATGAGTCACTATAATTTGAGTGCTGTTCTTCCATTATATGCTCTAAAAGAAAAAAAAAAAAAACACCACATGGCAAACAGATGAAAAATACTTATCTTCAAAACTTACTTATTCTTGGGTTTAAATCACTGGGGTTTGCGGTATACTGAAAACATGCTTTCACACCCATCCTGTAAAAAGTGACATGAAATTAATATTAACTTCAATAAGGCATGGTCTAACAAGACTGGAAAGTTTTAATAGTCCATTGAGTGACATTATCAGTCTTATGACTGTAGTTTTCATGCTAGAACAGTAATTCGCTGCTTACTAAACTGAATTACGAAGCAACAAAAAATGGTTAATAAGCAACTAGAAAAAATATTTTCTGACATTTGCTCTTATATCTCTACTTATGAGAAAGCTGTTCAAGTTAAGATAATTCTATGTGTTAAAAGTCTGAAGGGGCAAAGTGACATTCATTTTCAAAAATGGACATTATGACCAGAACATATTCCACACCTTGTCTTTAGCACAGTGGTCACAGCAAATCCAGGAAGTCAAAAACGATCAAATGTAGGTACACTGCTTAACCCACATGACTGTCCTGTGTCTTCACTTCAACACCATCTCTGACTGAACACATTGTGACAACAGAAAACTCAATACACCAAGGCTTCTGATATAATAGTTTTTTTAAAAAATTACCATATTTCACTAGGGTCCTCAGGGTTCTTTTTCTTTAGATCAATTCTGTCAGGCTGTACTGTAATGCTTCTTCTAATGCTTATCACAGGCCGAGATCTTCATTTGGGGGAAAAATGGGGAATGAAAAGAAAGGGAAAACAAGAAGGACATTTTCTTTTAAGATTAATGCAATAATTCACATGAATTCCAAACGCACTCTATGCCTGCACTGACTTGCAACAAAGACACCCCAAGAAACACAGTTTGGCTTTGGTAATGGTTAGAAACAAAATAAAACTACTTAAAGCTAAGAAAAGCATGTCACGAAAACCAGCTAGAGTTGTACTAAATGCCTGACAGGGGAGCAGGGTACATTAATGTGATGTTGTGGTTGTCATTTTATAATACACATATAAAAACCAGAGAATTCAAAGTGATGGTTCCAACCCCAGTGGCAATTCATCCCCTGTGACCAAGTGTAGGTACTACAGTTCATTCAGATTAATGTTCACAACAGCTTTAATGTGGAGCCTGGGTGGCTGTGGGAAACAATGTTTTCATTTCCCAACTCCTCTGCATGTAGGCTGTAACCATAATTGAGCCTGACCTCTCCTTTCTCTTCCTTTTTGGAAGGGACAAGAAAGGACAGTTCACATCAACAAATGAATGAGCTGATCCCGCTCTCACTGAAGCATCTAAGGGTGGTTTAAAACAGCCAGTAAGCCACCTCCTCCTGTTCTAGCAAATTTCATTTACCTGGGCCACCTCTTGTGCTGATGGTCACCATAAAGGTTTTCGTTCTCACCTTTGTGAAAGTTTTGGTACTGCCCTTAGCAGCAAATGATTAAAGTTCCTTTCGAGTAAGCAGAACACTTGGTAACCTAACCAGCTTCCCTTCCACCTACTCTGTTCTCTTCCACAAGCAATACCAGTTGCTTTTGGTGGGTGCTGTTTCAGTGTAATGTACACAGATACTATATACCTTAAAGATAGGATCATCAAAAAATTGTAGGAAAGGTCGTTCTGCCTGAAAGGTAGAGTTGTTTTCATCCCCAAAATGGAGATAACCAGTTTTGGAGCTTCTGCTCTTTCTCCTTTGGGACCTGACAGCAACCACCAAAGACCAGAATTTAATGCAGCATTCACAGCTCAGATGAGGAGACAGTCCTCTTGGTCATTACCAGTCATTCAACTTAACAGTACATTATACTGGAAAAAAAAGCAGAGGGCTGCAAAAGACTGTGACCTCATCCCTAATTAAGGCACGTGCTACAGAAATCCAAAAGGATCCTGTCTGCAGGGCGTCCTCACCGCTGTTCTATGGACCCCATTGCAACCTCAGCAAGGCCGTATTTCTCACTGCCTTTGGATCCTCAGCTATTGAAGAGGGGTTTGGTTTGGTTTCGTTCTTTTATACAAGAGCAGCACAAAAAATCTCCAACAAACGTGTCAGTTAACTTCTCCTTTCTTCAAGGAGAAGAATTCACTCCCTTAGTTCCATCAAAGGAATTACCACAGGGCAAAGCTAGGGCACAGATACACTACGCACACCAGCACTCCACAGCAACTGTCCACGTTCACCCTCCTACCCTGTACTGATTGTAAGGCAGCTTCTCAATGAGAAGGGGGTATAAAGTGACAAACCAATTTATGGATACCCTCCCCCCCAAATTTCCAGCTTCTAGAAGGAAAAATAACACTCCAGGCCAAAGAGCTTTTTGTCACTTCTAAGCAGTTTGTTTTTAAAAAACTAAAACCAAAACACTGGTGTAATTAGTTACAGTTCTGTATACAATACCTGAACACAGATACAGAATCTGAAAGGGAACCAACAGCAATATCAGGGTAGGAATTTTTATCCAGGTCCATGTTTCCAGCAATAGAGTAACCAAAGAAACTGGTGCTGGTTTTTTCACCATCAAGAATCTAAAAAGTAAAACAGATTGAGGGAATTCAGACATTTACAAGCTGTAAAAGTGAGATAAGTAGCAAGTGAACATCATTGTCTCATGGCCAGGGGAAAAAAAAGATAAGAGATCCAATGAAATAGGACCTCTGTGTTCGGGTAAATCATGACACTGAAGTGCCACAATGAGTTGCTTTTCTTCCAAGAAGTTACTTTGCAATAGCAGTGAGTACCAGAAATGACTGTTTTGCATATGCAACACTCCTAGAACAGTATTCTAGGACATGTAATCAAGTTCCATTCTCACCTTGCAGATGGAACACGGTGGTCCTCAAGAAAAAAAGAAAAAAGGCATAAACAGTTTTTATTGAAACAGGAAGTAAAGTAGTAGTAGAGAAAGAGAAAATGAAGAAACTAATTATTTTCAAATCCCCAAATTTCTGTCAAAAAAAACAAAGCTTACACACCTACATGCCTTCTTCCTTCTCTACACGTTATTGGTGCCAAAGGACTGCCCCAGAAAGAAAAACATTTATTAAAATCAAGAATTTGTAATCTTTCTGGTCAGCAGTGCAGTCTTTGAAGGGTCCTGTGACTCTTCTGCATACCCACCACTCCACTAATAGTAACGGAAAGGGAGAAGATGGACAGCCCTCTCATTCCTTTAATTTTGTGCAAGACTGATTATATATAGTAAAGGTTATTTCATTACCTGTGCTGGTTTTGTATTTATTCCATTCTTGGATCCATGATAAATGTACACTTTGCCAAGACCATCATATGGAGCCCCTACTGCAATATCTGTTGAAAGTAAATTGCAACATCTATAATCATTCGTACTCTTTCTGCAGCTTGCAATCATGGTAAGGGTTAAGATGTTCCAAGTCTGACATTTGCAAAAAAGCCACACACCTTTTTGCTGCAATCGTTTTTCACTCACCTGGATATCCATCCTGATTAATATCCCCAACATTTTCAACTGCAAGACCAAACATGGAGTCCGCGGTTCCGTTTAAGCGAATAGGTTTTACTCCTTCCCATTTGCCTTGCCGGTTAATGTAGACGTACACAGCACCGCCAATATCCCCACTTCTGTCAAAATACTGCGGGGCTCCAACAACAATGTCTTGCCACCTTAAAGAAAAAAAAAAATTGGTGCTTTTACAGAAGAACTGTGAAAAATAACCGGTCAGACCGTGGTCTCACAGTCAGCTAGCCAAAGAGCTGCTGAACAAAGACTGAAAAGTACGTTAAACTGTTTGAGCAGCAACAACTCCGCTGATACTACAAGCACATTATATTCCCTTTGTGATGTACAAGGATCTTCTAAGGCCTGCTTTGGGTATGAGAGTTGCTGCTTCTTTCTTTGTTTACACTAGTTGTTTAAATAAAACTCTTTAGATCATTAGAAATGTAGACTGTGTTCTGACTGGTTCTCCGAGATGGTCGCCATTTCCTCCAGCAAGACATGGAAGGCGAGGCTTGGCATTCCTTGTACTTCTAATGTGAAAAACCAAAGCAGAACTAAACCAGACTGCCATCCTTCATTATACAAGCAGCACGAGTTAACGAAGGCCATACCCGTCGTTGTTGAGATCCACAACAGCAACATCATAGCCAAAAGAAGAAGCCAGCCCTTCTCCTTCAAACATGTGTTCCAGTGAAAGTGCTCTCTGATTCTTCTCTTTTTTCAGTAAAACCACTGCTCCGCTGTGGTTGGCTCTTGGGGCACCAGACACAAAAGTCATCTCATCCTGGGAGACAATTCCTTTACCAGAGTCCAAAGAGAAACCTTTAACCAAGAAAGAGAGAAAATATAAACAAGCAAACTAATGGCTCGTATTGTTAACAGGAAAAATAAATTCCCCTACTATATTAAAGTGGTATATTGAATAGAAGTTTTGTGTAAAACCGAGTATGATACCCTGGGAATTCTCTGTGTCTCTTTGGACTGGTGGATGCATGTTTACAAGTCTGCACTCCTCCATACATTACACTGAAGTATTTTCCCACAAAACAAATTATTTCATTGTTCATTCAGATCTACTTTTCACGGACACCAAATACAAGATCAGTCTTAAACGCACCAGCTTAGAAATGACCACACCTTACCACTTGAATATAGCTCGAGCATTTCACCGCTGGCAAAACCGTTACAGAACTGCCCAAGTACAAGTTGACATCGCTCTACTGCGAACATACAAAAGGCACTGCACAGGCACAGTGTTTTACATGAATGATGTACACAGTATTTGAGAATCACTTTACGCAGTAATGGTGAAATTGGCAATTTTGACTTAATGCACCCCTAAAGGACATATTCAAACAAATTTAGTCTTAGTATTCTTCATGGAAATCAATACATTTTAAAAAACAGGAAAAACTGAGTTAAGAGAATATACTGCATATACTAATGTATCCAGTAAAGGTCAAAGTAGAAAATTACGCACTTGCAAGGAAGAAAGCTAGCAGCCAGCAGATAGAAATCTCCCTTCTGAAACACTTCACCACCACTAAGAAAATTCTCAATTACAGCAATTCAGAATGAGGCAGTTTCAGAAGAATTCAGGGAGTCCCACCCAGGGGAGGGATGAGAGGGTTTGGAGAAATGCATGACAAACCAATGTTTCTTTGAAGCCATGTCATTTTGCAAGCTACTCATCATCCGACTCCCTGTTTTTACATGCTTTTACTTGCAATGTATTGGAGATGAGGGGGGATGGAGGGGAGAGGCTCATGTCAAAGGTCTGGAGATAGTGTCTGACCAGATGCTCCACCTCAGGTGGTCACAAACCTAAGTAGCTATTCATCATTACATCCACCGGTTTGTCCACCTGTGTGCCGGGAGGCAATGTTTTGTACACAAACTGATCTGGATGAGTATCAGATACAGCTGTCAGAAACAGAAGACCTGTGAACAGGAGTGAAAGATTGAAGAGAAAAAAACAGTAGTTAAGGAAAGCGGCTCCAACCATGTTTATTTGCCATCTGAACAGAGGGAACAGCAGGCTTGCCTGGAAGTGGGTTTGACTGTGACAAATCAAACAAGGCAGTGTTTACATTTACAAGATAAATGCATTTGTTACGAAACACCAAAAAGTCCGTATTAGTCTGTTCACAGCAAAAGGCACTTCCACAGCACTCCTCACCAATTCTTATTTCACCAGAAGAGGCTATCAGCTTGTCTTTCGAACATAAGCTCTTATGATTCCCCCCCCTTTTTTTTTTACATACTCAGTCATTACTGCTCATATTTAACAGCAGTTTACGTTGTTCTATTTCTCCTAACAGGTATGTAGCTCCAAGCTGGCTCTTTTCTTGACTTGCTTTTACTTTTTATATTAGCAATGCCCTTCCCATCTGTTCAGCTTTCCACCACTCACACAGAAATTCCAGTTTCAAGTTACCAAAATTGTATTTGTTGCATATGCCAGAAGCAGTGGATCAGTACACCACAGAAATCTGTGCTAGAACAGAAAGGTTCTTTATGATTCAGGCTTGAGGCCTTTCCAAAAGCGCAGCGAAGCCTTTTCTCTGCACCAACACATCTCACTGCTGTCCAGTAGCATCCACTGGCCTAAGGACTCATTTCTGCTTTTGTACTTGCACAAAGGGCAAGAGACTCACCTCCTGCAACACACACACACACAAAATACAAACACTACTCATATTGTAGTGTTTTAAAGGCCTGTAAAAAGGCTACTGGAGTTTTAAAAACTTGAAGAATAAAAAAAATTGCGCTCACCTACCAGGAAGAGAGAATGCAGTCTTAACAAGTTACATGCAGAAACTCAGATTTTGACAAACCCTCTGATACCACACGGCAAAGACCCTGTGACTAAGGACTACGGATCCGTACAGCATACTCACCCTGAGAGTGACTGTCATCACTCCTGGAGCATCCATAGGTCCCCACCACAGCTCTTAAATCTCTCATTACATGAGCAGCTCTTGCAGGTCCCCCAGCAGGTCCCTACCATCTTACACTGTGAACTGGCCCATAACTGTGGAGGGAGATGTGAACTATCCCGAATTGCTGACATGTTACAGGGTCCACAAATGAAGGCTCTTCTGCTCCGATCTGATATCTCTGCACCAGGCAGGCTGGGATCACAAATGTTTAAGAAGCCTAAAGAGATTTACCATATGTACGTAATCCTACCTAAGTAACTGTTAGCTGGAACAGGAACTAGATTCTTATCTTGGCGGCTCTCATCACCGACTTCGTAAGGCCCATCATCAAATATACCCAGATCATAAAATGTCTGATTCTTTTGCTCTGCACGAACCACTCCTGAGGAAATGAAATGATAAAATAAAAGCAATGAATGGTGAGGGAGAAAAATAACAGGCTAATGGTTTCCAACTAATATTTTGATAAATGAGATAGCGACTGCTGTTTAAATGGGACAAACACAGAACAGTGCAGTGGGTGAAAGTGTTTTCAAAAGGCAATGAATTTTCTACGTTCCATCTGTGTGCCTGAATCTCACGCTGCTCTACAGAGAGGCCACGCAATCATCTGGAAAACATGGGATACTACAAAATTTCTCAACAAAAACATGGGACCAACTTGGCCAGGAACCACCCTCATCGCACAGCTCTTAACCTCATAAAGCCTCTCTTAAAAGGGAGGTAAGTACGCAGGAATACCAAAAACTGTTCAGCTATGGCAAACACCGGTCATATATTTAGCAAGTGTTATTTAAGGGGAAAAAAACATATTGTTCAATAAAATGCGTGCTTCCCTTGTATCAACAGGCACATTTAACATTTTGGCAAGCAAAAACACATTTTTCCATGATAGAAGAGAGTACTCTATGACTGATACACTGTCATAGCACTTCCCTGCAATTAAAGTAAAACAGTGTCTGAACTCAATATGCTGTTTCAGCTTGGTCAGATTTTGTTGACAGATATGTGGAAGATTAAGTTTTCACTAAAGTACACCTTGCACCAGAGCTTAACTCCAAGATTTCACGCGGTTCATATGGCAGGCACAGGTGTACGAGGGGAAAAAGTGTAATGGCTCAAGGATCAGATGTTCTAAAGAGGAAACTATTTACAGCTGCTGGTGTAATGAAGCATGATGGGAAAAATCACTGTAAGAAAAAGAGACGTAGCTGGCCACTTAGATGCTTCTCAATATAAACTAACAGAGAAAATCTATGGAGTTTTTCCCTTAAGGTTTGGAATATCTCCCAGGTGATACAGAGTACTTGGCTCTTAGATTATCCGTGGAATTTTACATGGATATCCATGGATTTACATATGAATACATGTCATATTGCTCTGTTCAGTTATCCTCTTGCAATCCTCCAGTATTTAATTTGGGAAGTACTGCTTTCCATAGACTTCATAAAGTGGAGAATACTGCAGGACAAACAAAGATCTCAGTGCAGCTATCTAACATTTGCTCAACTGCAGGAAAAAAGGGTGGTCAAGTAACTTTAAAATAATTTAGTCATTTGTTCCAGTATGGCAGTCTCAAAGCAAGCACTCAATCCCACCATAAGACTGAGACTAATAAGGGAAAAATTTGCTATACCTATGTGCAAAGTTCCATTATCCATTCATAAGTACTCCCTCAAAGATATGTAAAGGAACTTCAGTAAATCCTTCTGATACAGAAGCATAATATTTTGTGAAAACAGGGTGAAACAGTTAGATCCCTATTATCCCCACCCCTCTCAAAAATAAAAAAAAAACCATTTGAACTTGGGATGCAACCCTTGTGAGCCATCTCAGAGCAAGTGGGAAGGGCAGGCAGGAAGGAAGCCAGGTCGTACCTTTCCAATTGTAAGTGCCTGGGGCACCAAACACAATGTAATGATAGTCTCTAGTGAAAGTAGCAGCAACACCTTGCTGACAGGAACCAAACTTCTCATGGCCTCTTAAACGACCATCACAGAAACTCCATACTCCATTATCCATATCGTCCTTAATAGTGAGATCCTGGCTCAGCACATAGCACCTTCCAATGATGTCCCGGGTTTCCTGCACTGTGTTTACATACTGCCTTTTCTCATAGCGATGTGCACATGTCTGCAAGACAGAAGAAATGAGAAGTGATGCTTTCAAGTCATCCACGAAGGCTGGTCTCCTTCAGCAATACTTCATGCTAGCAATGCTGTAAGTCACCTTGTAGACACATCCGTGTTGCAACGCAGAGAGAGTCCACTGTTCCCTATGGGCAACACGTGAGAAAAGCTGGGCGTCTATGGATACAAGTCAGAGCAACCAGCTTCGTGGTCAAGGAAGGCCACACGGTGAAATCCCTCTTCTCTGTGGGATGTAGGGGTTTCAGCCCTAAAGCCTTTCCTGATACCTAATCCCTCTCTTTCAAGAACTGAGGAGAGAACCACCCTGTCTCACATAAAAAAGAAGTGGCTATGTTTCCCCACAGCTGTCACGAGTTAAATGACTTACGCACTTATGTAGGACACAAGAAACCAATTCAACTACCATCTACCTGGGACTATACAGAACTCGCTCCTTCCAGAAAAGTGCCACAGAGCGGAGGCTGAAAGTTCTTCCACTGGAGGGGAGGGATATCCAACTTCTCACGTTGGATGTTCCGCTTCCGGGATAACCGTCACTGGCACAGAGCAGCAGCACTGAGCACAACCTGTTCCTTAACCTTTTAGACTGTTCACGTGGGAACAGAATTCCAATCAAATCTTTAACACAAAGGATGAATAGCCACTAGGTTAAGCAGTGTAACCAACAAACTGCTGTAAAAAGGTGGAACAACCAAAGCCCCTTGCCAGCAGTGGTTTCTGCGGAAGCAGATGCAGTAGCAGAGCATAAGCAAGCCGGGTTTCTCAGCCAACGTTATCTTTTCTATAGTTCCTATCCAGGCTCAAGCATGAAGCAAACACCCAGCTGCTCCACACCTAGGGCACGGCAGTACTGCCCTACTGCACAGCGGCCTTCAGGCTGCCCACACCTCATCTAGTCAGTGCGTTTCCCACTTCGCACTTGCAGAGAAAAGTTCCTTCTCAGAAAAGACAAGACAGCATTAGCTAATGATTAATTATGCAAGGAGCAGGACTCTTTCCACCTGCTCTTCCCCCCTTTGGGTTCCAAGGCAGACTGAAGCAAGTTATTACTGTCTTGATATCCTTAAACAACTGCAGATTCACACCCTGAAGTTGCCCGCCTCCAGTTCTGGAAGCAGTGACATTAACCTGCAGGAATATAATTAGATGGGGAAGCTTCACTGCACACACATTTTACGATATAGCAGGTACCCTGCAGCACCATGAGAGATTGATTTAACTGAGAAAGAGCTAAAAATGTAGCATTCTCTGGTAACTCCTGAAAGCTTCTGAAAATAAACTGTCCATTCTAGATTGTTGTTACAAAGGTTATAAAGAAAAGCTAACTCACAGTCAGAAAAATAATTTAAAGCTTTTACAATCTCAAGTGTCTTTCTTTGCTAGGGAGACATTTAAGCCTGTCCTTACAAGAAAACAAAAGAGTAAATAGAGGAAAGTTACCTCTCAGAAAGCTGCGCAGAAACGCAGACCATTCAGAACATTTACTATAGACCCAAAATGTTTTTATCAGTTAGTCCTTTAGACTTACCACCACATTTCCTCCTGGCCCCTGACTTTGCACAGTTACACCCATCCATTGGTCTTCTTTACTCTCCATCTTCGGGTCAGCTGCAGAGTATCACAATACAGCTTCAAATATTAACATTTACCTACTCTTTTTTTATTTTTTTTGAAGTCCCTCTCAGAACAGGCCCTTCATACAGTACAGGAGACAGTCTGCAGATGGCAGTGTCTGTACATTTTATCACTGACAACACCCATTTTATTAAACACTTCAAGTGTATTACTTCATGTCACATAAATTTACGAGAGAGTAAGAACATCCAAATCCACCAAGATTTAAGCATCTTATGCTATCTTAGCAACTAAGCTACAACTTACTCTGATACAAAAAAAGTTATGTATAAATTCATAGAAGCAACTGTCAAACAGGAAAAATCAGACCAAAAGTGCTGAGGAACTTACTCTCCTGATCAAATATGACCCGTGTGCAGCGTGTACTGGGAGAGGCGATGTCACAGCTGTACAACCCTCCTGTTCGGTTGGCTTGTTGGGATGGAAAGGCCTTTTCCCGAGGAGCTCCAACCAGCAATCTGCACGGAAAGAAGAACAGTTTCAAGGGATTTGTAGAGGGAATATTTGAAAAGAGGAAGGCAACAGAATCAGCATTTTCACCGGGTTGCTAGAGATTTGCCGTGCAAACATTTGAAGGTGGATGAAAAGCCGCATCATAGCACTGTTCCTTTAAACAAAAACAAAAGGCAGAGGGGGCTGTAAGCCGTAATAGTTCTGCAATTATTGGACCTGCAAACCAGTAAACGTATTGTTATTACTGCTCTTATTGTTGCAACGTTCACTGAGAGTGGTTGACAGAAATTTTGAAAAAGTAGGTGTCTGGCAGTTTTGCAAAAGCCATCCTTCTGTCAGGGAGTCACGTCGGGTATTTTTTGCCTTACTAGAAATTTTTGGTAAGGGTAGGAAAAGTATCATTACTAAAAATTACCACAACCCCCCGAAACAGTGAATACAAGTGCTTTCAGGTCGTCTTCTAGACTGACGCCAGTCCTGTGCCACTGGTCAGCTGAATTTACATTAAGAAAATGTTTATGCAGTGTCACTAAAGAAATGGGACACAAAATGAAACCGATGTATTATGAGAAAACACCCTTTTTTAAAAAAACAGAACATTACATCTATATTGTGAAACAGACAAGTTTTCATCACTTCCACAGAACGAAATTCTCCCGCAATCCTCACTTTGCCCTCACGAAGGTAACCCCCTGAATGGTGAAGCCTTCAGGTAAAATATTTGCTTTTGACAGACAGGTATATAAAACCAGGGCTCAGAGTGTGGGTGGGTTTTGGTTTGAAGTGTTTCCTTCTTTTCTCCCTACATACACCTGGCATCTTTTTCAAGCATTTTTTCAGAAACACAGCAGTCATCACAACAGTTTGTAATCTAAACAACCATGCTTTTAGAAAGGCCATTAATAAGTTCGTTTTCTAATTTTGGCAACAGTGCATTTAACTCTAATCTCTTACAGTAATTATTTTGCAAAGCATCTGTTTCTGAGCTATTCCTAATGTGGGAATAGATACATTTTCTCTTCAGTTCTGTTATCCCCCAGGGAAAGACAGATGAGTTGTTGTTTTGGTTTGGGTTTTTTTTTAAACATTAACAACCATAAATTTAGGAAAGTAGAGTCACTGATTTCCTAACAAATATAAATCTTTATTATTTTTACTTTTTCATTCAAAGCTTGGGGGGTAAATATGATGTATTGAATTTCACTTACAGAAATTTGATCAGAAACCTTTTGTTTCAACACCGTGAACACAACTAAAAGCTCCTGGAATTGAAATATTTCATTTGGTTTAGTTCATCCATCTGCACACTACTGACAGCAGCCATGCTAGATCAAGATAATTATGACCCTGTTCTTTTCTACGGGATAGCCAGACTGTATCCTCTCGCTAGCTCGACGGCACCGTGTACAACATACGACCGGTGTGACCGCCATCTGGACAGCAGTTCAGCCAGAGGGAAGACCTACGGAGGCATCAAGGCATAAACGGCGTAGCCAACAGAAGATACAGTGACAGGATGTGCCACCTGACATAAGATGCCCCAAACATTCAATGGCATCTCAAAGAGATACCTGCCGAGATCAACAGATGAAGAACACAATCATTCAGCCTTCTTTTTTTTTAAAAAAAAAAAAAAAAAAAAAAA
>Ga0065711_1044848_pt1 | contig 13843 bp, 7 predicted proteins | sample Hoacrofraction12_FD_59098 | JGI IMG/M metagenome (GOLD analysis project Ga0065711, IMG submission 59098) | Hoatzin crop microbial communities from Cojedes, Venezuela - Epithelial fraction 12 v2 (version 2) | ecosystem: Host-associated > Birds > Digestive system > Esophagus > Crop | place... | reverse complement strand
GGGGGGCGGGAAGAGAGAGAACAAGTTCCAAGCCACATTTCTCTTATTACTCTTCCTTGAAATAAAGGAAAATTCACTAGCATTAGGTCTCCAGAGACCATGTTACTATGGTTACTAAAGTACAACAGTCAAGGCCTGCAGCCATGCCTTGCTTTGAACAGATTTTCGAGTCACGCAACTTGGGTACTAAATTTCCAGGGTCAGTTGGCTCGCAGTTTATCTGGAACGGCTTCATTTAATAGTGGATCACTGGGTTTTTGCATCCTATGTGCGATGGGGCCATTTTCTGGTGATCTAAATAAGTAGCTATTTAAAAACTCTGGAAATGATATACTCATTCTTGTCTTATGAATATTAGGAGGAAAATGCAGGCAGTTAATATGTCTTCTGTCTTTAACTGTATTGTTTAGTGAATCAGTATTTCTTTCCAGTGGTGTTTTTAGGATTCATAATTGCCCTTCTCAAAAATCCCTCTGGAATCCCTGAGGTTCTCTTTATAAACTGAAAAAAAAAAAGAAACTCTTACAGAACCCTGAAATAAAATTCTGCATAAAAGACTATTCAGAAATACCGTATCTGGTGACATCACAATATGGCCTTTGCTCAACAAGTACAGTATCTCTTAGCCCTCCGGACTCTTATGTATTTCTCTGGTATCTACAAAGCAACTTCAAAAAGAATATTTCTGTGAGTAAGCACTATTCCGTGCAAAGGGGGAGTGGCAGAATTGTTTGTAGCATTCATTTTTGATCAAAGGCTTGCATGTACTGCTTAGTTTTCAGGCAAAAGAAACAAACCAGAAGATGAATTTCCATCATGTGAGCCAAGGGAGGAAATAATTCCTACAGGCTGAAGCTACAGCCATGGGTTTATGTGGGAAGCCTTTCGGAGGGAAAGTGTTCGATCTAACTGATTGGTTTTCATAGATGGTAGAAATGTTTCTTTTCAAATACAAAGAAATGCATACGTATGATCATTATGCCCCTTTCACTCTTCTTGTCTTCCCAGACAAAACAAAGTTCACATTCCTGCCTATGTCCTTGAGCCTGGATATCACTTCAGATGCCATAAAGACAGTATGGAAATTCAGCATCTAGTGCTGAGCTACCCAGAGCAGGGCCCGGCAAAATTTTCAAAGATCACTGACACTGCCAGAAGAACTTGAGCCCTGGCCCTCCCATTTATTGTCAGAGGGAACAGCTGTGCCACCTGAAAGGCACAGACCATTGTGAACTGTTCAGCTGGTGAAATTTCTCATTATTCCATTTTTCAGTATCCCATCACTTCCACCAAAGAATTAGGACAACTTTGGAGATACTTGTTTACATATGTGTCTTCAGTCTAACGAGGGAGCTGGAACGCTGTGACTCGTCAAGAGGCGGCAGACAGAACTGGCCTTCTGGAAATCAGTTAGGAAAATGTAAGTCATTGGGCTCTGGTAATTGTGAGCTATAAACTTTCAAGAAAACATAGTAGTTCCCTGGAGGGTGAGATTGTAATGTGTGCGCACATGTAAATGCATTTTAAACCATGGTGATGTTCTTTTTTATATGCTTGATATGTAATAAATATTGGACACAACCAAGAACAACTTTGCCTTTAAAGTTGTTTTGATTGCATGATGTGAAATTGTAAACATAGTTTTTCCTCCCTTGAACTTTCCTTCCAAGCTAAGCTTTTGTAACAAAGCTTGCTTGGTTTGTGTCAAGTCCATGGGGTAGGGCCTGTCTTCTTTACTACATGCATGAACCTCTGGCCTCCAATGAGCCCAGCACCTAAAACCAACCACTCTGCCCAGGATGGTACTGGGAAAGAAGAGCTGTCTGTGGCCTGATCTGATCCATCGTTTGACTTTCTATGTGCAGAAGGTCGATGTGGTGCACTCTAGAAAGAGATGCATGCCAGCTGAATCCCATTGTTTTCACATGTACTAAAGACTGGAAATGAGAGCACAGACCGTGCTTCCAGCACGGAGCAGCACTAGCGACTCGTAGCTCAAAGACATGTTAGGGAAGGTTTTGTTGCTGCAAAAGTGAATTCATGGGTGACATCAAACACCTCGGTAAAAATTTGTTATATGGTATGTTTGTTTAGAATAAATTATGAACACCAACAATGCTTACTACTGATGGCAAGGTTTGGTGGATTTTTTCATGTCTAATTGTAAAAAATCCATGATTCTTTTGTTTGCATTACCAATAGGAACAGAATTTTCATATGGGAAGTGAGTATATGAATACTACCTTAGATCAATAGATATTATACAAATACTGAAAACTATTTATAGTAATTAAAGAAGAATATTCAAAGTGTTATTTCTGAAATTATCAGAAAAAAGCACATTTTATTTATTGATAGATATATGTATCATGATCACTGGATACGCTAGTGAGTACATGGATGAGTAACATGTCATTTACCTTAGCAATTATCACGAAAGGACACTGAAGTATGACATAATCTTGTATATTTTTTCCTTTAGCCTTCTCGTTAATCATGATGTTGAGTTTCAAATTGTGCTCTACCAGTAACGGCACCCTACTGTCAATGCTCTTTCACAAATACTATGCCCTGGACTATGCTCGGAAATAGCAACAATCTTTATATTGATTTATGCAGTTTCTCATCTCACTTCCTCAAAAGCAGATGTTGTATTCACAGATGGAAGCAAAGCTGGGGCAATATCGTATCTTCAGTGCAAGTTCAGCCCTTCATTCTTTCGGAGTTTTGCAGCTGCTCTGGGCTTTTCAGTCTTCTCTTCAACAATTTCAATATAGAAAATGCAAGCCTGATTAATTCCATTTGAGAAGACTCAAAATGAAGCATTAATTGCTCACTACTCTGCACTTGTAATAATAAATTTAGTTAGGTAGCCTTTGCAATAACAAATGTAGTAAGATTGCCCATTATCTTCCACAGAAATAACTTACTGAAAAGAGTCTCGAGTAATATTTAACCAACATGTTGGACAATTAGACATATGTAAGTACCAAATGTCTGGATTTTTTTTTTTCAGTGTTATTTACATGTAAGTGCATCAAGTCCCGAAGAGAAGAAGCCATCATAATATTCCATCCACAGCTGACTTTTATTTGTACTTGCAAACTGTTAATGAGCATGAATGGCAGACATCTCTTGCTGTAAGGAATCAAAACCTAAAAGACACAACGTTGCAGCCTGTATGCTGTAAACAGAATGTGATGTTCTAATTTCGAAGCACTATTTTTCTGTGTATTTAGCACTACGTATCATACTTTCTAACCCAGAACTATTTCAGGGGTGAGGAGAAGAGCAAAACAATCTGTATTTCACATTCTCTTCAGTAATATACACTAAACTAGCTTTTTTTAAACACTGTTTCAGAGCAGCAGAGTTTGTAGGGAGTGTGGCATTCCCGATCTTGACTCTAAGAACTGTCTTGCTGTGCTAGTTATCATCTGATGCACGTTTTGTATCCTACAAGTGTCCTGTATCAAACACACCCTGTTCTATGCTGGCAACCGGTGTGAATTCTGCCATTAATGTGTTATGCTGACCCAGAGAGGCAAGCAGTAATTTCTCTAATCCAGGTACCAAGTGGATGACAGTGGATCGTCTGGGAAGAGGTAAGGATGGAAAGTTAGAGACAACTCCTCTAACCAGCAGCAATGACTGCCAGTCTTTAGCTGAGTTATAGATGAGATGAATCCTTTCCCAAGGCCCTTCTGCAAGCCCCTGCTTTAGTTTGAGCAGACAATTGTCTTCTTATTGCTAAAAAAAAGCCCAATCTCAGTTACTGGAGAATTCTGGGGGTATTGCAGTACTGGGAGGAGGGAGGAAGGCGTAAAACACATTGGGGAAAATGCCTGCTGTTTGCCACTGTCAGCTTTTGCAGCTAGGAATTCCTGCAAGAACTGCAATTACAATGGCATACAAAAATCATCTCATTTTTCTATTTTTCTATTCACAAAATGTCAGGGACAGTTAAAATCAGAATGATGGTGATTTCTCTTGAAGTTCTTGGAACAGGAATAGAACTATTGGAAAGGTGCCTATCTGTCCTCCTGTCTCCAAATCAATACTGTACCCTTGCTAGTAGGAAACACTACATTTAATGGTCAGCGTCATGCTTTTTAATTGCAGTTTTCGGTTCAAACCCACCAAACAGCATATTCAAGTTTTATTAATAGAGGTAGGCAAAAAATAAAATTGAAAGGTACTCAACATTTCTAGTAAAATATGTAAGTTTTTCTTCTGAAACCTTCATAATCATGAAACAAAATCACTGCAAATTTGCAAAAAAACTTAAGACAACACACAATCTTGCCTGGACCTGATTTCTTGCTCATCACTTCGCCTTACTGAGAAGATAGCAAGGCTGCAGCTCGTTACCTTTTCTGAGGTGAGAATGAGGAATATACTGAAAGCAAGTGTCAGCTGTAAATACAGATTAGGTTACTAACTTATAATTTCACATCAGCCAGTTGAAGACCAGTTAAACAATATAAGATTGCAATTATCTATGATAATAAACAGGCATTATTTAAAGTGTATTCCTATTTCTTCTGAGGTTTTTTTTTTACAAGACATGACTTTGCTATCTTCAAAAACTAGACACTTCCCCAAAAGCAAATGCTCATGCAGAAACTTGTATGGAAGGAGCAGCGTGTTACGATTGCCTTCATTACTTGAATGCTGAAAGTCCAGTCCTAGTAGAAGACTAAATCCTGGTGCATCTGTGTAACACAGTGCTCACATACAGATATTGAACCTACTGACTGGCAAGAACAGTTGCCAAAGCTTAGCTCTGAAGTCAGTGAGAGGAAAAAAACCTCACCGAGCTGAAACAGGAGAATATGTTTTGTTGGGGAGGAAGTCACGTGGCCACTGGACCGTCTCCAGAGGCACCGAAATAGCCTGACCAGAAACAGAGGAAGCGGCTGTGAAAAGTGAGCTGGGGTGGAGTTGGCTGTGATGAACAGTCTGGAGACAGCAGCAGCGATTTTAAACTCGGAATCACTGGTCTGTTCCCAAAGCTTATCGATTCTTTTGCCTCAACGCTGCTGATGGACAGCTTCTCCATTCACCAGTACACCTAAGATTTCACACCTAGGCCTCCTCATATGACAGCAGGTTTGCCTCTGCCCTGACAAATGGAAGCCAACTCTTCTGATGCCAGCGCAAACCAGAGAGGATGCTAACTGTCCGTCCTCACCACACACCTGAGCTGGCTGCCCACTCCCCCTTCACTATCACATTAAACATAAGCTGCTTGTCCTGATTTTCTGATCTGCACACAGCTTGCTCCCCCCTCAATTACAATCTGTCATTTCATGCTGGAGAGGCTAAGTACTAACTCTCATCAGCCTGACACATTACCCTTACCCATACGCAAGATCTGAAAACAAGCACTTAATGGTGACTCCCATGTTGCTAAAAGGCTCCACAAAAACCTCTGCAGGGGTATCTGATTTTTCTCCATAAAATCCCTCCTTAAAACTCTTCCAAAAGTCCTGGCAAAGGTCAAGCTGCTTGTACACTATGAGTACTGGCAATCACGGTTACCATGTTGTTCACTATTTCCGTGCGCTCTGTTGCCCATCAAAATGCATCTTTCATCATTTGTCTCGTATTTAGGCTGCAAATCTGAAGGGAGAGGATCCTATCTTTTTGTTTTGCTCTGCCCCGCTGTCAGGCTGGAGGGTGCCAACGCCTGTATTTCGGATATCTCAGCACTGTGGGAGCATCGTGATCATTACAGTCGTAACAGTAGCACTACGGACTGGAGGAGAGAGCAAATGGTATTTAGAGGTCACAGGCTTTTCTATCCAGATTTGTTTGAGAAGAAAAAAAAAAGAAGAAAGGAATAAGCGAGAACATTAGTTATTTGTTTAAAGGGCAACGGAAAGGATATTTTTTACACAAAGTTGTGGCCATGCCAAATTTCAAGTCTGGATTTTAGAAATCTGCCTATTTTCAAAGAAGAAAAAAAAGGGACCAGGGCCTCTGAAATGTTCCTTTGTGTTTTGCCTGTGCCTGGCAAGAAGAAAGTGAATGTACGCATGTGACAAAGTGGCAAGTTACTCCTGACCCCAGTTATGGCTCTTTTTTTCATGGATAAATTCTCTGTAAGTCATCCCAAGTGACTAATGTCAGCTTAAATCATGTCATCTGAATTACTGGGAGAAGGTTCACGTCTGAAAACAAAGGAAAGCAAAAGGGTTGTTTGGGTAACTTTTAAAAGTTATATTAACTGAAGAAGAAAATGCACTGAGACTATGAGCTCTTTATAAGAACTTCCTATTTTGATGGTCCCATTTTAAACCAGTAGATTGAAAGGTAAAGCATAGTATCAAAATCTGACAGGATTTACTTTAGAAGGACTGTGCTAAGAGAGTCAGCACTGTTGGAAGCTGAAAGGGAATTCAAGACCAGAATAAATGAAGAAGACTCTCTCTACCAGCTTTTGACTTCTGAAGTCCGTGCCTTGGTCATAGCCCTGTATAACAACCATGCACTTTTGTCTGACTCCAAATTTTCCTTTTCAAGTTTAAATTTAAAAATAACAGGCAGAGTAAGATCTCTTGCTCTCAGGCTGAAGTTCAAACTGGAGTACCTTTTTCAAGAGCACAGTTTTATTGAGCACTGATGACATAAATCAGTTTGGAAGGAGGAAGTGGAATTACACTAACAAGTTTAAAAAAATTACCGGAAACCAAGTGGGAAAAGGGTTTCCTATGTTATTTCCTTATGCAGAGTGAAGAAGAGCACCAATAGGATGTTTTCTGATGTATCATTTTCCAAATCCTTTGGAATGAAACTTGAACTTTAGCTCAACCTGTTAGTAAAGGCCACCTGGAAATACCTTGCAGTGCCAAAATGTGCACATATGCCTCTCTGTTCAAAGTAACTCCCAGAAACCTTATTATCTACAGCCACTTTTAAGGCAAAGACGTAATGTTAAAAAATATGCTTCAAGCTTGCATTGTATCTTGAATCCTTTACTTAGAGAAAAAGTCTGACTTTGGTCGGAATAAGAACTGGACTTTGGTTTTGATTTAGAAGACTTGGGCTCTATTTTGTATTAAAGCTAGCGAAAAAAAGCCTCACCGACATCAGTGGGAACTACTACGCAAGAACCAAAATTTTCTGTTCACGATAGTGCCCAAATCTGGGATATGGCATTAAGAAATAATGTCTAAAGGACTTGTCTGTGTGATGCAGTGCCAATACCTGATTATGCTATCACTTTGCACCAACAGTCAATTCAAAGCACAAAGCTGCTGGTTCAGTAGCTGGATACCTGGTTACTTACTTTTCAAATCTGCAAGCGGGCCTACAAAACACAGAAGCTCAGTTTAAAAAATCCAACTTTAGATGATTAAGTGCTTAATGTAATGAAGCTAAGATTATTGATGCCAGTGGAGAATTATAAGGGCCACACCACCAAAACTATCTTTCACTATTTTTCTCCACTTCGAAAGACAGACATAATTTTCAATAAGTTGGGTTTTTTTAATCAAATAAAAGACCATATGTCTGTGATTTTAAGATTTTTTTTTTAAGATGACAGGCAGCTGACAGTCTTTGACTAAAAATTTAAATAAGTTGTAATTGTAGCGCTGTTTAGGAAGGGTGGAGAATGAGACCTATGCCATAGATTAATATACAAAATGTCAATAATTTGCTTTTTCTGCCATTGGTGAAAACTAAGAGGTCTGTCCTGTGTTTGGCCAGAAGAAACAAAGTCTCTTTCATACATGCAAGGAGATTCCAGAGCATTCAGCAGCCTGCTGCTAAGTATATACACTGAGTGCACGGGTCTCCTGGGCAGTCTCCTGACATGCTCAGATGAAGAAGGATTGGCATAGTTACCGCCAGATGCTCCGGAAGGGTGGAGTGGGCTGCAGAAGCAGGGAGGTGCAGATGTTCCCATTGAAAGAGCAGGTGATTTCGGCATCGGAGCAATGGCATGGAGGCCTTCGTAAGGGAGCCTGTCAACACTTTGAAGTATGTACAGAAAAATAGGCGATGTTTTTTTTCTCTTCAGCACACAGACACGTTGAGTCTGCAGCCACCCTTCTGAGTTGTAATAAAATTATGACTGAAAGGTCCTTACATTTCTTGCTCCCACGCATGGGTTTTGTAGTGAAATAGCAACCAAATCCAAGACCTTGTAATTCAGTCATATGCCATCATTTATTTTCAGCAGGAAAAAGGCAACTTGGGCATACATAGCTAACTACCTCAGCTCAGGAAGAGTAAGCGTACAGTGTCACTGAATAAGAAATACCAAATACCAGGACAGTAAGATGACTGGCATCTTCAGTGCAGTCATAAAGAAAAACACGAGACAAAACCACAGAAATGTGATTCTTGTGCCCTGAAGCCTGAAGAGTAGAGGACTCATGTGGAAAGCTGTCTGTGAACTGGGCAAAAGAGTGGCTTGGAACATTCTGAAAACAACATGGGCCTTCCCTGAAAGAGTGTGAGCTGCCGGTGACCACAGAAATGACAAAACAGGCCAGGTCTGCCCTTTATCAGTATTCATCAGTGAGATGGGGCATGACAGAACCAGGCAGTCTTACTCCATTAGCATCTGTTTGGGAGCTTCCTGGATCATCCAGATTTCCTTTTAATTTTTGTGACTTTTTGGATATAAACCACTATTTTCACACCTGAAAAGAATTATGTCCAGTACACCTGGAGACAGAGATACCATAAATCCTATGCTGCAGCCTACAGCAGCAGAACAGAAGAACAACAGGCATAACAAAGAAGGAAAGAAAGCCCATCAAGACATGTCCTTCGGCAGCTAATGTTGAGACAGAAATTTGAACATCGGTGATTCTTCCATAACAAGCAGAAAAACTGCAGGAGCAACTGCAAGATGATCAATAAGGTCGAAGCGACAATTTTAGCAGGGTGCCACTTAGTATAGGGGTGACGATTACACAAGAAGCAGGGTCAGTGGCGATGACAGGGCCACTGCCTGACTGCATGTCATCGAGAAAAGAAGTCCAGAGAGGAAGAATTTAACACGTGAAAATTACACATGCATTTTGGATGAGGAATCACCTGCACAACAGTGTAGACTCTCAGTCTGGACTTGAGACTGCGAGTGCAGCATAGCTGGAGGGAAGAGTAGGAGGTGGCTAACAGCCATGAGATGATTACTGCAATCAAGGCTATTGCCTAGATACCCACCAGTGATTCATTCTTATTTTTCCAAGTCACCATTTTATTGTGTTTCTCCACCCCATCACCCTATAAATTCTATGAGGATGCATTGACTGCCAATACAATTTATTTTCCCACTTTTCTGGCTATGGGTTTGGCCCAGTGTTCTTGAAGTATTCAGCAACAAGTTTCAGAAACTCACTGTGGCCCTTTTCTGCCAGAAGTCTTGTGGCATGAGGGTTGCAATACCACCTGTCTTGGAAAATATTTTGAAAGTGCAAAGTTAAAAATCATCACTGCAATCAAACAGTTGGAGTCTGAAGTCTCCAAGGAGAGCAAAGATTGCAAGAATGGGGTATGTTCAAAAAGACCATTAATAAAATTGGACTTTGGTTCTTAGAGCTTTGTCTGTCTTCCCTCCAAAGGGAAACAAAGATGGCAAGAAAAGACTCTCTTATCCAGGAGAAGTGATGTTAAAACACTGGAAGAAATTATTTATTTAGATACCTGCTGTGCTCCACTAAAAAGTCTTTGATAAACTGGTATCATTGTTTATGCTATGATTGCTGATGAAAGCCATTTGATTATAGCTGTAAAAATCTCTATAAAATCTTCAATAAAAAACACATGTTGTGGCAGAGGCCTTTAGAAATAAAAACCATTTTAAAAATACTTTGAAGACAGCCTAATTCCATTGTTTTCTTTCAAGCTGAAAGGGGAAGTACTGCATTGTTCCAAGACTCAAGAGTCACAGATACTTTACCAGTAATTCTGTAATTCAAACAGTTCTTGTTATTCCATATTTCTATCTATGCATAGAGCACAGTGATCATACTGACTAGGAAAAAGAAAAAAAGCAATTATCCCTGTCCCCAACTGCATTAACATTGCAGTTGGGGACAGTATTATTCACATATATTTTGGTGATTCAGATTATTCTGGTTTGTATTACATTAAGCATCTAGGAGAGGTGGCATAGTGCAAGGTGGTGTCATGAGAAGGAAAGCGGCTTTTGACAGATAAAAAATATCTTTTGAGAGCCAATAAAGTGGCCAGATTGACAAGTCAATATAAAAAGCACAGCAACCACCGAGAAAAATGTTTGTTTCTTCTTGGAAGGAATCACAAATGCAACTATTTTGTTACCCCACACTCGTAATAACCAACCTCACAGTCCCTAATAACCAACCTGGTGAATTTGGTTGAGCAACAAAAAACTCCACTTTTTTTCACGTGCTATGGCCACTGAATGAGCATTCGGGCCAAACTCAGTCCCTGCGGAACATTCCCAGCAAAGCCGAAGGAAAATTCACCTGCTTACTCCAGGTCAGACGTGCCCATAAATGAAGCCTGCTGAACACGTTCATACTAACATAAGCTTAATCAGCTAGTTAATGATCCACATTAAGTATGATCCAGGATAAAATATCTGCCATGTATTTGAAAGCAATGTGACTCTTACATACCCTGTAGTAAGCAGACCATTAGCATATTCAATAGTATTAGTCTCTTGTAACCAGCCTCAAATTATGTATCAGTATTCTCTCCATGTGCTCATAGCAGTAGGGCTACTGTTTGAAGATCTTTAATGATTATAACTTGTGGGCATGTACTATACACTCAACATGAAATAGACTAAAGATAAGAGAGCCTCATTAAAAATTAGACACTCACCGTATTTATCATTATTGCATGCCCTGTACTCCCTGTTCATTGCGAATGGAAATGATTGCAAGTAATACCTGACAGCCAAACATCTCATTTTGGCACTAGCACTAACTAATCAGATGCCTCTGTGTTACTTGCTTTGAAACACAAAATTAAAATCTTCTAAAGCATTAGGAAGAAAGAAAGCAGGTTGCCAGTTTCCATTCCATAGACTTGAATGACTTATGATATTGGATCCCATGATAAAATGTGGTTTTTTTCCTTAATAGTATACAGCATTTAGTTGGTGGAGGCTGCTATTTAATTTACATTTACATGTATCTCAGAGCTGTCATTAAAACACAATTTTTATACCATGAATATTATCCTATCCAAAAAATCCATACATATGTATTCTTAATCACACAGGAATTTCCAAGGACCTCAGCGTATAAAAGGCATTATTACATCATGTGTTTGAAATGCAGATATATCTGGGACAGACTGCTGTGCTCTAGCTGGTTCAGTAGTTCACAGCAGTATTAATTCTTCATCCAGATTAATGGATCCAATTCTCAGTAACAGTATGGCCCCTTTATGCTGCTCTGCCAATATAAAGTCATCCTAAAGGGGATAAAAATGCACAGGAGTAACGTCTGCACACACGGCTTTCTCAGAGCACAGAGCTGAGGAAGTGGGATAAATTAAAACATCCCAAATAATCTTAATTCGGATCAGAACCCAGGCAAACTCCTGTTGGCACCCTCAAAATATGGGCCAAGCAAAGCAAACCTCTCCTATCACTCCAAGTGGAAAAGAACTGTGAACTGGCCCACTGGAGTGCCCTGGTAATTTCCAAGACGTAGGGGTGCAAAGGACAATTGCCCAAACAGAGACTGACCAGGATTATCGCGACGGCCAGTTTTGCTCTTGCAAGAAGCACTCACAAGCATGATTCTCGAATGACTCACACCAAGACCGACCATTTGTTCAAAGTTGCCACAAAGCCTTAACCTGAATGTATGATCAAGCTGAAGAAATCAGAGCCAGAAAAGGCAGCGTTTTTTTCACTCACTTCTAGTAGAAGTCCACCTTCTTGTACAGCAGTCTTGTTAGTTATATTGTCTTCTTTTATCATTTGGCCAACTTGCTTCTTAAAGTGCTTTTCTTGAATGGCTGTTGGAAAGAATTATTATCAATTTAGAAATCGTAACAATTAGGGCTGCTAGACTAAAATTCTTATTTAGGCACTGAACATGCATCGATTTAATTGGGAGTTACTGTCTTTGCGGTCTGGATCTCAGTTACTGACAACTTTCTTTTTCTGTGAGGGAGACAGATACATACTTGGTAGTCCAGATGGTTTTTATATGAAATATCTATCACATTTTTTATTGAACATATTTTTTCCATTAGTGTACTCTACATAAGGCAACAACCAAAACCCACAGGAAAGAAACAAAAGAAAGTTAGCAAGTTGTTTTGTTTATAAAAATATGTATTATGACAATATAAAGAAATGCCTATACAGCTCAGAAGACAAGGGACTGCAATAAGTTTCTTATTTTCAGTGCTGACCTTCTTGGCATCAGATTATTTTCAGTCTCACTTTACCCTATTCACTTGTATGAGTCTGAGCCTGACTGTGAGATTCAAGGGGATGTTCTTAAACTGTTTCATTTTTAACCAGAGGTTTAAAGTTTGTTTTTAGCAGGTCATTTACTACATGAAATTAATTAAAACCTCTCACTACAGATTAAAATTGCATATATTTTTCCTAATAATAATGAAAACCTTCATGGGAGTCAAAACTGTTGAGTGCTCTTCCTGCACATGGGTTATCATTGCTTGATCTGAAATACCTTTGAATACTCCAGTTAAAGTCTCCATATCGATATATCCCACAGAAAAATCCCTGCAATACAGTCCCATTTCTGGTAAAATGGAAGAATTTCTGAAAAGGCTGACATCCCTTGATACACTGGGCTTCTGCACCATCTGGGGACTATGACAGGAGCCTGTCTTTATCATTTGGCCAGTAAAAATTAAGGAGTCAGCTTCACTCTTACTGCGCCGTCCCAGAGATGGGTCATACAAATATCCCAGTAACAAACAGGGATTCAGTTTTCTGTTCATTCTCCTCTCCACGGAGAGAATGAGAGAGGAGAGCATACCAGTGAGATTAGCTGGGACATTTGATACACATTGTCCCTTCCAGCTAAAGAAGAGATGGAGCTGCCACAGCCAGAGACGGCTAATAATCCAAAAAAAAGGACTGAGATGGACAGGAATAGTTTATACCAAATCAGGGTAAGGAGGGGAGACCACCAGCAAGCCTCTAATACTCCTGAGCTTGTTGCTAGAAGTCATGACAATGGGATTCAAATTTTTAGTGAGATACCAAATCAAAGAAAAAGGTCTACATTTTTAAATGGCTTGAATAATATTTGTTGCAGATGACTGAGGCTATGATTGAAATGGAGTCACTTCCTTTCCAAAGGGCTGTACAAGAGCCCCTTACCAACGCAACAGCCTAGTGAGGGACTGTCGCAAGACACATCAGTGTTTTACAACAGATGATGGCAACGCAGAACCACACTGACTATTTGTGATGTTTTTTAGCTTACATTGTAAATATTTGCTGCCAGTGATAATGTTGGTCATTACCCCAGAGCAATCATCTCAAATGTATAATCAGATGTAATAAATCCCTCCCCTGGGCACGGGAAAACACATCAGGAAAATCCCAAGCTGCCTAAACCAGATCCCTACTCATGTTTTTCCAGCCAAAACAATTTTGCAATTTCAGACTTGTAGGCTAGGCTGCTCTGAACAGGGTATACAGATTCTTCTATCTGCATTTCCATTTTGGTATACCTTTCGAACTAATTGGAAAAGGTTGTGCTTTTTTTCCCCTGATCAGCCAAGCCTCCTGCTACGCCTGCCTGTAAGAACATACATACGGGCACTCGTGACAATAGTTTTTAAAAGCCCAGCCCCTATTCCAACAGCCTTTTCCAGAGTTCCCCCCCCCCCC
>Ga0065711_1044847_pt1 | contig 13843 bp, 4 predicted proteins | sample Hoacrofraction12_FD_59098 | JGI IMG/M metagenome (GOLD analysis project Ga0065711, IMG submission 59098) | Hoatzin crop microbial communities from Cojedes, Venezuela - Epithelial fraction 12 v2 (version 2) | ecosystem: Host-associated > Birds > Digestive system > Esophagus > Crop | place... | reverse complement strand
CTCCGCTGGACTCTCTCCAGTAGCTCCTCATCTTTCTTGAACTGGGGAGCCCAGAACTGGACAGAGTACTCCAGATGGGGCCTCACTAGGGCAGTGTAGAGGGGAAGGAGAACATCCCTCGTCCTGCTGGCCACACTCTTCTTCAGGCACCCCAGGATCCCATTAGCTTTCTTGGCAGCCAGGTCACACTGCTGGCTCATGGTCAACCCGTCGTCCACCAGGACACCCAGGTCCCTCTCCACAGAGCTGCTCTCCAGCAGGTCAGCCCCGAGCCTGTACTGGTGCATGGGGTTGTTCCTCCCCAGGTGCAGGACACTGCACTTGCCCTTGTTGAACTTCATGAAGTTCCTCCCTGCCCAACTCTCCAGCCTGTCCAGGTCTGGCTGAATGGCAGCATGTGGTGGTACAGCTTCCCTCCCCTAGTCAGGCCACCTGGTGATCTACATTGTGTTCTTGCCTGTACTGCAAGAGCAGTGAGCTGGAACGAATTGGCACTCTTCTTGTCTTTGTACAAGAGCAGTGAGTTGGGCCGATCAGGCACTCCCTGATTGCACCTGGAATTCTTGCTGCCTGGATTGTACCTGTCAGAACTATACATTCTGGAAAGCACTGGAATTGTGTAGTTGCTGGTAAGATACCAGAATTACCTCATGCAGATTGTGGCCAGGATGGAATGTTACTGAAGACCAGAGTCAATCATCTCACGACCCTATAAACAGAGGTACCAAGTGAAGCCGTTTGAGCTCTCCTGGACTGCAGTGGGCTGTGCCCAGCATCTTCCTCTGAGTGGGATGCCTCTTGGAGTACTTCGGACTCTGAAGTTCATGGTTAGCTGGGCTGAACTACAGGGATCCCTCACAACTTGAGGCTTGACTTTTGCCCATTAAGGAAAGTAATTTGAAGTGAGTATTTCACTGAACTCAAGGGGAGTTTTTAACGGGTACCTTTATCTATGCATATTGTGTGTGTGTGTGTGTGTGTGCATGTGAATCGATTCAAATCATGATATCTTATTGTTGTGATTGTAGTGAATTCTTCTTACCCACTTTGTAAAGTTTAACCAATTATTAATGACTGCTAAATTCCTATGATTTTCTCTCTCTCTCTCTGTGAACAAGCCTTAAATTCCTTTAGATATGAACTGTTGTGATCTGAGGTTAAGTCTGGATCCAGATGCACCTGGACTTCTCTCTGACAAGTTTAGAAAGCAAGGGGGTCAATTCTGAACATTGTGACTCAATGGGAGGGTCTCCCTTACCCCTTACCTCTTTCTTCAATCTCTGTATAAATCATTCTACCTCAATCCTACTTCGATTTTGTATTCCATTCGTTTAATAAGTCATAGAGTGAACCTTGCCAATGAACTTTCTTAAATCATGTTTTATAATTTCTTATTAAAATAATTTCTTGCAAATATCTTTGACGGTGATTCTTTAAGCGACCTCACCACTCACTCGGGACACAGCACAGCCTTGCAGTATGTTAGCCAGTCACTCCAGTTTTCTATCATCAAAATAATTCCGTGAATGGAGAACTTTGACATCTTTTCATCTTGAAATTCTATATTTTTTTGTTTCAGAGGTTATCTAGCTAGAAGAAATGTGTTCTTGACAATCTTTTTAAACTGGTCCAGAACACAGTAATCTTTTCATGGACTCAGACTCTCCTCATGGATTAAAACTTCTAGTGTCACAAAGTAGGGATAACTGTACCAACAAGATAGTGTGTCAAGCATACTTGAATTTCGCAGTGTCAATGCAGTTAGGAGTCAGCTGCTTCTGATTGTCTGTAATTTGTCAACATTGTTAAATTCTGGTTTGACTGCTGTTTATGCTGGTCTGGGAGCAGAGTTTAATCTGTACAGCTGAAAGTATGAAAAATGCTGAACATATATTGACAGCAGCAGTCTGTAGTACCGAGGTATCTGCTTTCCTGGCTGACAAAAAGGGATGCATAGACCTCAGTGTCCTTAAGAGGGCTTGGATGGGATAACTTTGTAGTACTTTGAGTCCAGAATAGTTTGGGATATGCCAGAAAGGATATGTATCCCCACAAGCTACAGATTTATTTTTTTTTTAAGACAGCTGATATAGTTGCAATGATTTCCCTAATTATTAATGAAAGAAACCCATAAAATGTTATTAGTATAGAATTTCTCTGTCAAGAGAGGGATCAGTCTTCACTGGGAGACATATTTCAAGTGAAAGCAACATTCTCTTAATGAAATGTATGTTAGCTTTATATAGGAGTAAGGATTTTTGAAAAAAAAGTATAGGCAAGTTTTGAGATAACTTTCTAATCTCAAAGAGGAGGTGGTGGAATAATCCCAGCAAAATGTTCAGTTTTGCTGTTGCAGTTCAAATAGCGAAGAGACTAAAGAGCTTTTTATTGAAAATGTCTCCAAGCATTTTGTTGACATAGCTGCTTCGCTTGAAAATAGGCATTTTGTTAAGAGATTTTATCAAGTCTTCAGGCTGCAGTCAGAAAGTTCAGCACAATGCAACTGACAGTTATAGGTACTTTTTCTTGAGGGAATGTATTCTACATGTGGGCTTCATTTCAAGGTGTCATTTAAGAAATGTCTTTAAATATATGAAATGTTTAAATAGTTTGAGTCCTGGTTTCCTCTGAGATTGCACTCTTTCCTATGGTATTGTGGCAGGATGAAGTATTGTAAGTACAGGGCATACATAATGCAAGCACATTTGTAAAAATACTACAATGTTAACAATATCATACCAAAATGTTTTGTTGTTTGGGATTCCCATAGAACAAGAGATCTAACTCCTTCCTTTAGTTTAAGAGGGAGGAAATACTTTCGATCTCAGGTTTCCCAGCTTAGTAAAGTGTGTTCTCTTTTAAATTTTTGAGAGTTTTTCTTCGAAATTTTATGAGACCCCCAGTGCTTCTGTGAGCTCTTCAAGTTTTATTATTAATGCAAGTCTAATACTTGATTTATGTTTCCTTGTTATAAAGCCACTTGAGGAACAAGGTGTACATACGTTCAGTGGTAGTCTGGCTTGTTTATTTTGAATTTATGTCTTGAAAAGGAGGGTGGAGGGTGAAAAATCAATTTGCAGACCTTTTCACTAAGAAAATACTGCAGAGAAATTATTCCTCTGTAATCTACCGCTCATGAAGGGAAGCAGCTTAGAGAAATCTTTACAACCAAGGGAATCTTAAACCCAGTGAAGCAGGAGGCTATGAAATCATCCCTAGGTTAGAAAAGGAGGCTTATAAGATTGGAATTTCAGTTAAACAAGTTTGCTGTAAGCAGTTGAATAATTTTTCAGAGTTTATGCATTTTGGAGGAAGAATGTAAAAATGCTTCCTTCCCAGTGACATAACTGCTAATATTGTAGATTCAGGGTTTTTTCTTCTGTGTTCCCATTTTGCATTTTTAGAATTCCATTGGGATCTGCTCTTCTTGCTGATCAACACCCAAAACTTCTGGGTAATACCAGTTCTGCCCTAAGAGATCTGCAGAACTGATTGTTGGCCTAAAATATAGATATCTTTCTAACACGTTTTATGCTTAAGAAATGCGACATTACTGTAGACCTTAGTCAGAGGTATCAAGAAGATATTACTGTCAGAAATACTGAAAATGGGATTGACACTTGTCTAAGGGCATCCGTTGTAGCTGTGTCAGACCAGATTAGGCTGTTCAGAATACAGAAGTGACGATCAGTCGAATTAGTTATCCTCCCTCTGTTTTATAGAAAGGCTTAGGGCCGGAGGGGAACTGTACTACAACAGTGAGATGCAGAAATATTCTGGCTATGAATTGTCCATTTAAAATTTAGACAGGTAATATTTCCAGTCAAAGCCTGAAGATCCCTCTCCTGCTTTTTCTTCCCCTTCCACTACCATTAAAGCTATAAAGACTTTTCAGACCTCTTGCAAACACAAGCCAGGCTATATTTAGTCTGGATAATTTCAATCATCTGGCTTCAGAAACAGCTGTGTCACTGCAGCTAAGAGGAGAGAACTGAAATACAATGGGAGGAATGAGTTCTCAGGCTCAGGAATATCAGGGGCTTCTTAACTCAAACTGTAGATACTGGAGTCGATGTCTCAAGACACCACAGCTGTCATGTTTTGTAAGTCGCTTGATTTGACAGTACATCTGTTTTCCTTAATATGTGTAAGTGAGGTGGGGTGGGAATCCTGACCCATATTCTGACCTCTCTCCTACAGACAGTAATCTCCTTAGTGAAGGACTTTCTTTCACTGTGTACTTAGAACAAATTGGGGACTTAGTCGTCTCTGGAGCCCCTATGAATTTTAAAAGATCAAGGAGAACATTTTTCTAGGATGATAGGTATTTGGGAAATATTAAACATAATTTTCATAAATGTGCTTATATAAATATGTTGTGGTAGCTTTATAAAGTTGGTCTGTTTGTGTTTTTTTTTTTTTTTCCTTTAAAGGAAAACCCTTTATTTTAATTCCAGTTTTATTGCAAAATCTCTTGTCACTGCCTAATCACACTTCCCAGTTGATTTCTGCTACCATTTTCAACTTCTGTTATTTTGGACAACTTTTGTCACATGTATTCTTAGAAAATGACACAACAATTGAATATAAGCTTGTTTTAACAAATAGTGTTTCTATTGATATCTTTACACCATATTTTTTTTGGTTTTGCAAGAACACGCACCAATGTTCTAAAAAATGTTAAGTTCCTTGTTACAAAATCTTCTGTCTACTCCACTCCAGAAATGTTTATAAGGGAGCCAACATAGCTACCTACGTGGTCCACAGAGAGATCATTGGAGTTCTGTTAATTTGTCCAGAATTTGTTAGAAACAAGGCTCTTTTTCTGCCTGTCTTTCCTTGATCTCTGAGGGGAAAATGATGTATGAAGAGAAGGATTTCCAACTATAAATTATGCCAGGTTTTCAGCTGACTGGTTTGAGGCTTGATATTCTGTCATGATTCGAAGATGAGAGGATTAGGTTAAACAAACCTTTCTTTTAGCAGCAGGTAAGCAGATAAACACTCCTTATCATAGTTGAAAATTTTTTTTCCTCCACAAACTTATGCATTTGAAATTGAACACGAATTTTGAATTAATAAACATGGAAATGCTGAATTTTAAATCGAATACTTGTGAGAATACAATCATTAGCTTATGCAATTGAATGTTTGTTTGAAATAGCTAGTGTATTCCAACCTGTAAGATGACTTTCACTGTGTTAAACAAGCAATGAAATAAGTGAGATGAAGTAATACAGGACCACTACTAAATGAAAGCAAATAGAAAGTGTCTTTCAGATGCTTTGAATATTTTCAAGATGCTAAAATATTTCTTATACTACATCAGGCTGAGATTTTCAACATCAGAGTGAGAGAGGATAGCCAGAACGTGGCACAGTGGGGATTTGCACTCCACCATTCAAGGGGGATTGCTCTAAGGTAGTCCAAGGCTTTTAAAATACTTGTTTTTCCTGGCTGTCCTGAGGGAAGCAGAGGGACAAGGGGAAAGATAGGGCCTGACATACTCATGCAAGTGCTGAGGGATGTAATGGAAAGCTAACTTTTACTGTGGAAGAAGTCTTTTCTTTCAATCTCAACTCTTTGATGAGATCCTCTTTCATCTGTTGTAGCTTTTGCCTACAAAGGCAGGAACAAGGAGGGAGACAGCTAGGGCGGTGGTGGAGGGGGCTTAGGCCATGGGGCTTAGGCCAGTGGTGTGTTGCTCCCATCACTCTGTAGCGCCAGGCAAGCACCTGCTTTGTCCAGCACTAGAACCAGCCTTGGTTGTACCAGCCAGGTGCTTTTCTCCCCATTCCTGCAGACAGGTGTCTTTCTATATGACTACACACAGGTCATCCACACATCTGCATAATCCAGTATTTTCTAACAAATAAAACCAACCATCTCATTAAATATTTCCTGAGTGGCATAGATGTGATGTTATGTGGGACCCAATGCAAACCAAAGATGTGGGGAGAAAAGGGACTGCTTGTAAGACCTCAGATGAGTGGTATTTGGCCCTGAGCTTATATGACTATTTTTGAAAAGGCAGGACGGTTAATGACTGTTGGATTTAAAGCCTTAATTATATGCTTAGCTGTCTTCATGATATCTGTGTGGCCTTGTTTCTGTCTGCTGACGAATTACATGAGTAGTAACAACATAGCACCTATTTCTAATACCATGCAGAAGTTTTATTTCACAGATTTGCTGTTGGCCATAGACTGTTTGTGAGCAGATGAAAGTTCAGTGTTTTAGCAGGATCTTCTTAAAACTGAAGTTTAAATCTACGTATTTGTGGTGTGGAGTCACATATTAGTTTTGTGAAATCTGTGTAAAACTGCTGTAACTGAGTGACAGCCAGGCCTATTAACATCAACCAGAGATCTAATCTTTTCTTTTACAGAGATTTTTGTCCAGAGAAGTCTAATTTTTCACACTGCTTTTTTCTCTAAATTTTGAGATGAATGACAGCAAGAAATGTATTCATTCATTTCACTCAAAAGGATTCAGTAAGGGATCCGTATAATTTATTTTCTGAATCCAACTACTTTGTGCTAACACCTAACCATCTAATGAAAATGTAACATTGCCCTAAAATTAAAGCTATTGGTATGTAAATGAGAAAGAGGAAAAAGAACTGTATGTCTTCTTGCTATGTAGCCTTGTTTGAACTTTGGTGTCTTGTGGTAGTTTATCATGTACACTGCTATTAACTAAATCTGCAGCCAGGAGCAACTTACATAGTCGTCAGCAGTAATTTGCAGAATTGCCTGAAAATGAGCTCTCATAGGAGCTTGCTTTAATTTGTTCATTCGCATCAAGCAATTTCAACAACATTTGCATTAAGGAAGTGGCATTTATCTCTCATCTTCTTCTGCCCAGATTATTGTGTAGTTTGACTAATCTTGTAATTTGTGCCTCTCACACCCATCTTGTATGAAGATCAGCAAATATTCTTTAGGAAGAACTCGGATGTGATAAGAGCCAACAAACCTGAAAAAGATAGACTGTGAAATAGCAATGTTATAAGTATGTTTACTTTTCAACAATTGATTATAATACTGTGGTTTTCCATGAATAGTAATGGAGGTGATTACAAGTTCGTCACTTACTGTTTTGGATTCTAATTCATGTAAGCTAATATATTCAGCGTGACAACCTAAAGGATAATATGAGCAAGAACTGAAATATTCTCTATAGCTGCAGGGATAAGAGAGCCCCCTATAGTCTTCTAGTAGTTTGCAAAATTTCCAGAGGATGTAGGATAAAGCCAGACCTCCATAGATGTTCTTCATGGAGGCTGCGTATGAAGAGGCTAAACCAACTGAATTATTAGACTATTTACAATATGGTGAAGGAAATGAGAGATTAAGGAGGACTCAAATGGTGGAAGTGAATCTATGATTATGAAAAAATAAGGAAACAAAGCCAGACTGAATCATGGCAACTCTCACCCCTCTAGAAGTTCTTTTTGTGGAGCAAGTGCACTAGAACACTTCCTGGAGAAGAGGTGCGTTTCAGGCTGAAAATGAACAACGTGGACCTGAGTTGTAAAGAGAGTGATTCCTTGAGTTGCTGTAGAAGTGATCAGAATGTTTCTTGTGAACTTTTTTTCTTCTTTGCCAGTGGCCTTTTCATGACAAACACTAATATTTAACATTTTAACCATTTTCTTTTTTTATGTAATATTAGTTGAAAATTCATAGTCATTACCCCAACAATCTGAGACATGCTATGATTCAGACAGTCAAAACTTTTCTTAATGTAATTTCTGACTTTAAAGTAATAATTCAGGACATAATTATATCAATTTTCATATAAACACAAAATAATTTTATTACAGTGGCAATGTTTCAAAACATGTCTTTTTTGAAAATTGTTTCTTTTGAAAAGAAACATTTCTTGTTCATTCACATGAAGCAGTTTCAACAATAGTTTCATTAAGGAAAATTTCACTCCATTAAGGAAGACTCCCCTCCCACTATAATTTGAAAAGAAACATTTCTTTTCAAAAGACAATGGGTGATGGAGAACTGGCATAGGTTTCCCAGAGAGGTTATGGAGTCTCCATCTTTGAAGATACTAAAATTGTGTCTGGACATGGTCCTGGGCAACCTTTTCTAGGTGACTCTACTTGAGCAAGCAGGTAACAATGACTTCCAGAGGTCGCTCTCTACCTCAGGTATTCAGTGATTCTGTGAAAAGTCAATTAATTGGTCAGCATTGTTTCAGAGTACTCAAAGCAACAATACCTAAGTACATGCTGATCCTGTAGTATAGTTCTCTTGGCTTTTGACAGGCCATGTAAGGTTTTGGTTTTTCCCCTTCTTTCATTCGTCCATCTCTCTGTCTCCATTTTTTTTTTCTGTGTGCCCATCATTTTCCTTTCCTTTCTGTTTCCCGTTTTTCTTTTTTTGTTTGTTTTTGTTGAAATGTATCTTCTGGCTTGTTCTGAATGCAGTAAGGCTTGTGGCTCTCTTCTGATAAGGAATTTAAAAGCTTCCTGCTCTGAAATGCCAGTCCCATCCTTGCAAATTTCATTCTTGACTGTGAAGAGCTTCAGGGTTTGTTGCTTTGGGAGTTAAGGTTCTATGCCAAGCTCATTGAAAATTTGTGACACAGTTTAATGACTTTAAATGCAAGCTCAATTAATAACAAAAGGCAGAAAAAATATGCTACAGCATAGCTATCTCACTCTAAAAAGCAAAATTTGATTTAGTGTAAATCCCTTTTTTTGTTTTCCTATATTTTTTTTTCCCCAGGACATTCTGAAAATTAGAAAAAAAGAAACACACAGTGGTCAACTTTCCAGAAAGCTTGTTATTGAATAATTAATGAAAATAGCTGATATCAAAGACTGTCAAAACGACAGCCTCAGTGTTAGGCTTGTTATACCTCAAATAATTTAATATCAGACTTTGCAACTATTGTTTAATTATGCTATTAATATTACTATAGCTTTAGTGCTTTATCAGTATGCAATTGTTCTTAGAAGTAAAATTGGTTTGTATATACTTTCCTTCTGATTCTATTTGTTTCAATAAATTGCAAAATGTGAGCCTAATCAACCATCAGGCATTCAGCTAAACTTCATTTAATATCTTCAGTAGAGCAAGCACCCTATGACATCTGATGGGCCAAAACAGACATTTTATTAGTTTACATTCTAAATACACACAGGATAAATAATTATAAACTCAGTACAGTGTGAAATGTCTAACAAAAAGTGTTGTTTCCCGAAGAAGATTGGAAGACGCCATATAATTCCCTTGCAAATTTATTCCAAGAACTGGATTTTTTTGTGTACTGTGAAAGGGTAAAGAGTTGGAAGAAAAAGCTGTAAGAATTGTTCCATATTTACCTCCCTTTTTCTTCTACAGGGCTAATATGACAACAGAACATACTCAGATATGGACAATATGTCCTGAAAATTACAGAATCACAGAATGGTAGGGGTTGGAAGGGACCTCTGTGGGTCATCTAGTCCAACCCTCCTGCCGAAGCAGGGTCACCTAGAGCAGGCTGCATAGGACCTTGTCCATGCGGGTCTTGATTATCTCCAGAGAAGGAGACTCCACAACCTCCCTAGGCAGCCTGTTCCAGTGCTCTGTCACCCTCAGAGTAAAAATTATCTAAAAATTATCTAAATTATCTAAATGCAACCAAAATAAGGCAAAACATGTCTATGTGAAAAAAGCTCCTGTTTGTTTTCCTCAAACTGCTCTACGTACTAGCACAACATGACGTTAAAGATTATTTGTTCTAGAAAATTTGTGTAATAGTTTCTACAATGAAATCTATGCAAAACATTATTTTAAGAAGTGTATGTCAGATAATTTAGTCTGCTGGTCTTTATAGCTGTTAATAATTTTATAGGCATCTGTCTGTTCTAACTTTTAGAAATTTACTGTAAACTGTTATGACATTTAGATATGTGATGATCACGGTGCTGCTTTTAATGAATATTTATTTCAGTATTCCAATTTCCTTACTTTATGACATTTTAGGATTTTTACTGACTTATTGTTTCCTGTAGAAAAGCACTGAATCACCTTTATACTCTCCAGAAATAGACCCATTAAGGTCACCCTAAGAAGCCAATGGATTTGTCATCACTAAGTAATTACAAAAGCAAGGCCTTTCAAATAAAAGTTCAGACTCTGCTGTAACTCTTCGTTCTTGTGCCTAGTAACTCTTAAGAAGTTTTAAACAGCACATACCCTTTAGCAATATGCAGTCTACATGTTCGGTAAAGTTTAAAGCTTTAATAGGAATACCTTTAGGACTGAGAGAAGATAGTGCTTTTGAAAGCAGCCTGTGCCCTAGCGGGAAGGTGTAAAGGGTTGCACATGCCAGTTTGCTGTGAAGACCAAAGAGAGGCTGTAAGAAGGGGAAGCCACTTTAACCCTTTAACTGGTACGTTAACTTTTTCAGCTAGATGTCTCAGAACTCCATCCGTGTCAGGGGCCTGCATACTTATGCACTAGACATACATAAGGAGGAGTTTCCACTCTTCAACAGCTACAGTCTAAACATCTATAGCAGATAAATGAAACCAACAGATGGAAGGAAGTGTAGGAAGAGAACAAGTAACAGAAACAGCTGCATATTTTAACATAAATGAATTGAATTCACTGTTCTTGACGTATCACTGTCTATGACTACCACAGCACTGCATGTTCAATGTAGGTAATTAGTTAGCATCTCTTCAGCCACTAAACCAAAGTTCACATGGCGTCTTTTGCTGAATAGCATCCTTTAGTTTCACATTTTAAAATGGTGCTTTGTCCTCAGTGCCAACACAAGTTGCTGACTTTTGAATGTAAAAAGTAATGATTTTTGAAATTTTTAGCGCTAGCTTTTCATTTACCTGAAAAATGTCAGCTTGTGTTCAGGAAGGGAGACTGACTGTCTGTTTCCAGCTGAATTTGCAGTTCTGCTTTTAGTGTAGTCAGATACTATCACAGGTTACTGGATTCATGCCAAAGTTAAAGACTTCTTAAAAAAAAAAAAAAAAAGACTTGAACCACTGATAATACTTTGTTATTGAATGTATTATTATTTAAGATGACCAGAGAGCTGTAAATCTTTTTCTGATAAATAAGAACAAAATAGAATGACAGACATTTCAGTGTTAAGCCAATGCATTGTAACAATATGCAATAACGCAACATAGGAAGTGATTGCATCGAAGAAATTCTTCTGGAGATATAGAATACTGTTCTAATGGAAGAAAGACTAGATAGGCACACTGTTTTATATGCAAGCCATGCTTATATGAAGCTAGTTTTTTACTACTAGGTAGGCTTATAATCTCTTTGAATATTTAACTAGCCACAATAATGTCAGAGAAAACTGGCATTAGGCTTGCTCTGGAAGCATCTTTTTTTTCTCTCTATTGACCAGAGAGGGAGATCTCCTTCCCTAAGCAGGACCATCCAGCTTAGGCTAGATGTCTAAATTCTAGGTGTTAAAAGATTGGTCAAACGAATCCCTCACTTAAACTTTATAGTTAAAATGTAAGGATATCAGGAAGTATGTTCACCTGAACTCATACATTGAGTTTAAGTTTAATGAAGCAAAAAGTGTCAAATCCTTAGGTATTTTGTGATTGCTTTATCTATATACTCAGTCTGAAGCAGAATCTGAGTAAGTAGTCCAATGAGTTTTGGTCTATTAGGCTTGCCTTTGAAACCACGAAGAATATAAACCTACCTAGGAAGCAGATATTCCTGTTTGCAAGCTCTTACTTTCAAGACCAGTTTGTGTTTGGTTGGTTGGTTTTGCAGCTTTTGCAACAGGCACATAGAATTCCAAGGACACTGGTATTCTGTTATCCTGATTGTAAGTCTTGTCTATGAAGTCAATAGGATTGTATGCATTTTCTAGGCTTAGTTCTTCATATATTTTTATGCTATATCCTCTTGTAACTTCTCTTCAACCTATCACCCTTGCACCCTGTTTACAAAAGTTCTTACATTTCTTCCCGTTTTAGTAAGTGTCCATGTCTTGCATCCTGTATATAAAGGAAAATAATTGGCCTTCTTGGTCTGAACCTTTGCATTAGTTTCCTTTCCAAGCTATTATGAATAATTGTTCCTTCTTGGTGTTTAAACTAACATGCTGGTATTTTTGGTTGTTGATCATTAGTAACCTGTTTAATATCTCTTCATCTCACCTGCCTAGTGGATGAAGGGAAGGTGGTGGATGCAGTTTTTCTGGATTTTAGTAAGGCTTTTGATACTGTCCCTCACAGCATCCTTCTGGACAAGATGTCCAGATGTAGGATAAGGATGTTCATGGTGCACTGGGTGAAGAACTGGCTGAAGGGCAGAGCTCAAAGGGTTGTAGTGAATGGGGCTTCACCTGCCTGGCGACTGGTCACCAGCGCTGTTCCTCAGGACTCCATTTTAGGGCCAGTTCTGTTCAATATATTTATCAATCATCTGGATGCAGGTGACATGCCAGGTCAGTCAATGGGGTTGCTGATCACGCGCTGTCCATGCACTGGCTGACAGTACACAACTGCTGTTTTTTAACTCCTTATCATGTACTCGGCTGCTTCAGCACATCCTCAAGTTCTGTTTACTTCAGCATTTTTCTCTTCTGTTTATTACAGCAATCTGCTTTTGTCCCCATCCTCTACAATTAATCTTACCATGTTTTACTTAAGTGCATCATGAAGGACCACATTCCCTAAAGTTCACTTTCACAGACAAACTTTCCTTTATTCTCTTGCAATGTAGTCACTTGGAGTAATTCTTGTGGTATATCCTGGGCATGTTCACTACATTCATTCAAGTTTTCTACAGAGCATTATAACATATGGAGAATATGTAATTTCCTATTTAATCTCTGTAAACATATTGATGTCATCACATCTTTTCAGTGGATAGCTGACAACTGCTGGCCGCATAATATTTTTTACTATAGAGCTTATACACCCTAGTCTTTTCTCCCTAATAAGAGTCTAAATTTGCTAATTTTGAGAAGCTGTATTCTCCAAAATATTGCTTTTTTTTTTGGCAAAGGTATTTTGGCAATATGTGTTGTCTCAAAACTTTGGCGGGATCAAAACATTGATACAAATATCTTAATTATCATGTCTTCTTTTCTGAGGCTTGCTTGAACGTTTCTTAACAATTATGCTTTTCAATGAAATAACCAGTATCAGTTCCTGAAGTGAGGGAGAGAGTAGATTTCTCTGTAATCTGTTTTGTGTTGTTTCATTTATGAAAGAGGAAAATATACCTAGGCAGACCTTGTTAAGGTCGGAGAGAATAAACTAGCACATCCCACCTGTCAAGTTCATGCAGTTTCTTGAGAGATCCTCTGTAAAACACCAAGCATATAACAGTTTTCATGCTTACAGTATCAGGAGTATACTCAAGGACAGAGTAAATAGGTAACTTCAGGGCTTCTAAAAGTTCATATTCTGTTAATTAGGACCCATACAAATATATGGTAATTCAATTAGAAATATAGCCAGATAAATAAAAGCCAGGATGGCGAAATAAAGCCCCATTTCTGCAGTTGTTTCTTTACACAGAGATCCACATATCTATGCCAAGACTCATGGAGGAGGTCATTGAGATTCTGTATGTATTGAACAGCAATAGTCTCAAGCTTTAGAGACTTTGATTCAGAGGTTTAGAGAAATGTGGAGTCCTGGCTGGACGAGAGGGGACATAGTTTGGTGCGTTGAGCAACCCAGGTTCTGATCCGGAGGTGAGCCTTGGGAGCGGCGGACACGGAACCCTGCTGGGAAGGCAGAGCGACGAGCTCGGGACACTGGAGCAGGGGGAACGTCACCGTTTCCTGCCACACTGTCACTTCCTTCCTGCCACGTTGCTGTTTC
>Ga0065711_1044846_pt1 | contig 13843 bp, 14 predicted proteins | sample Hoacrofraction12_FD_59098 | JGI IMG/M metagenome (GOLD analysis project Ga0065711, IMG submission 59098) | Hoatzin crop microbial communities from Cojedes, Venezuela - Epithelial fraction 12 v2 (version 2) | ecosystem: Host-associated > Birds > Digestive system > Esophagus > Crop | place... | reverse complement strand
CGTGAGCGGCGGAACTGCTGCCCCTCGGGCTGGCCGCGAGGAGCGGCCCGGGGGCGCGCGGCGGTGCTGCCGGGTCTGTGAGCGCCGTTTCCAAGGTTCCCTACAGACGCCGGCACCTCGCACCCCGCCTTCGGACCTCCGCTCGTTCCTCATCCTTGCAGAGCCACGGAACTGTGGGTTGGAGGAGACCTCTGAGATCATCAAGTCCAACCATCCACCCAACACCACCACGCCTGCTAAACCATGTCCCGAAGTGCCACATCGACACGTTTTTTGAACACCTCCAGGGATGGGGACTCCACCACATCCCTGGGCAGCCTGGTCCAGTGCCTGACCACTACGTGAGGAAATTTTTCCTAATATCCAGTCTAGACCTCCCCTGACGCAACTCGAGGCCATTGCCTCTCGTCCTATCGCTAGTTACCTGAGAGAAGAGACCGACACCTGCCTCACTACAACCTCCTTTCAGGTAGCTGTAGAGAGCAATAAGGTCTCCCCTCAGACTCCTCCATACTAAACAGCCCCAGTTCCCTCAGCCACTCCTCATAAGACTTGTTCTTCACTCCCCTAACCAGACTCATAGCCCTTCTCTGGACACACTCCAGCACCTCAATGTCCTTCTTGTAGTGAGGGGTCCAAAACTCAACACAGTACTCCAGGTGCGGCCTCACCAGTGCCGAGTACAGTGGGTCCTCATACACATTAAGTCCTTGGTATCACTTACAACTATTTAATATTGCTAAATATTATTTAAAATCTTTGGACCGCTTTTAAGTATGAGAATTTCAAGCTAAACACTGTTCAAAGACCCACGCATCATCCAGCAGTGCTCCTTGCCTATCTAAGTGCATTCTTGCTACAGCCAGTAACGAAATGCACCCAGTAAATTCATTATCATTACATGAAAATGTTAGTAGAAAATGGCGGCATTTCAAATGACCTTTGATTAATCCACCTTTTTTTGACATTTTTCATTTGTCTGTAGTTTAACAGCACACATTCACAGCTGTCCCGTGTCTTTGTGTGGGTTCATACAACTTGAATCACAGATTAAATATTTAAAAGCATGACTTTCAAAAATGTTTCCGTTTTCACCACGTTATTTCTTTTTAATGCAGTTTGACACAGTGTGAACTTGAAGTAGTTCTCACATAGCTCTATAGGCTCTATATCAGAAAAAAAAAAAAAAGAGAAGAGAAAAATTGGGCCTTATGTAAAGGTTATGGCCAGGAATACCATTCCGGCATTCAGTTTGGCTTCCAGCAGATAGGTGACTTTATCCTGTTGTTTGTTTAATTTTTTAAATACGTTGTACTTCACTTACATTTAACTGTGATTTCAGGAGCTGAAATGGCAGGGAATCAGTCTGCAGCAAACTGTTTGATAACTGCTTGCCGTTAGAGGCCACATTAAAGAACAGACACATATCTAGACTCCATGCAACTAGCTCAATTCCATGATTAAAAACACAATTTATTAGCAATATCCTTCTCCTTTTGGCAGCCAACTCATTATCCATGTGCATTAATTTCTCTTTTCAGTGTTAGAGAGACAAGCTTCTTTCAGAACCCCTTTGATCTTTGAGAACCACTTCTTTGAGTCTGGTGACCACACTTACGCAGCCGTCTCTAATTCAAATCAAAAGTCACTGGGGAAACCTTGTTGGACAAATCCAGCAACAGCAGACCAACTTACAAGAAAGCAAAACCAACTTCCCAAATAAATTTCACTCCTCCTACTATTTTCTAAGGCAACATCCTATTAGCAGTCATAATCTTATCACTGCAATCACAAATTCATTATTTATCTATCCTCAATTAGTTGTCAACAATTAGACTACTGATAATGGCTGTCTCCAGAGTTAACATGATGCTTTTCATAACTAGGTCCTGAGATGATGATGTTTAAATTGGTTTCGCTGGTGACACGTGCAATGAGACCTCACCAGAATTTACCTACTCTCCTTACTGCTTACGGGGGCTTTGGCAAAGATAACCTCTCGCCTCCAAGCTACTACAGGTCACCCATCTACTCCAGTCCATGTCCTGGGCACCTTAAGGACACTGTGGACACTGAGCAGTGTCCTGGCCCCATGTGACACAATGCTGTGGAGAAGGGACCCCTTTTCTCTCTCCCTGGAAACTGGAGTGGTTGGGTGTAGACTTAAACTACATGACACCTAAGGACATACAACATGTTTCCTATGGCTTGCTTTCCAAAAGCTTGCATGAAATCTGAACAAGGTAACTAAAACGTAGGTTACCAAATTATCCAGTGAAGCCTGATTTTCTCAGTTTGTTCCTTCTGTTTACCAGCTGATGCAGCTGGCACTTTCTTTTGGGGAGTTTTCATCCACTGGAAATTCAGAAATTATTTCTGCTGTTGTTCTCAGCTGTGTCCCCCACAAAGACAGTATGTCACCTGCTTACTGGAATCCTTCTGAGACCACTCCAAGCCAGGACATCCAATGGCCTTGCTTAACTTGAGCATCTGCAGAGTTCATGCTCGAGCCCTGAATGGTTACATGTCCCCTCCACTTCCCTTAACAAACAACGCTGAGTCATGACATTTTAAAATATTTTTAATATATATAAAAATATTTTTTTAAGCAGCAAACCACACAGGTTTCTTAAATTCAGACTATTACATCAAGGTAACATTTCCTTTAATACAAGCATTGCTCACCCGCGCTCCGATACGATGCCTGCTGCTGGCCTGTCTTCCAGGTGTCCCTGAAGCACCTGCACCACAAGTGGGAGACAGCCTCTCCGTCCTCAGCACGCCAGCACAGGTTAACCTGACAACCGAGCTTTAGAATCCTGTGATGTTTTACCAGCGCTACAACTTCTTTCGTGACCACCTTTAAAAACTTACGAGGAGCCTTTGCAAGTCAAATTCTCAGACTGCCAGTTCAGACAGACTGGGGACAAATTTCCCTACATGTTAATGCTCCTCAGTGCCAGGCTCCTTGTGTTACGCAAGCTCCTTCTTGGCATGAGCAGCCGCTCTCTCACTCCCCCGCCTCCACGGGGCAGGGGGAGAAAATAAGATGGAAAGCGCCTGGGTCCACGTGAAGGCAGGAAGATCACTTAGCAACTGCTGTCATGGGCCAAAGGGGCTCCACTCAGGGAAGTTTTGTTTATCGCCAATTAACAATAGGGTAGGATGATGAGAAACAAAAGTAAAAACACCTTTTCCCCCCACCCTTCTTTCCAGGCTCAACTTCCCTCCTTCGGTCCCGACTCCTCTGCCTCCCCCACCCCGAGGGGCACGGTGGGGTGGGGAATGGGGGCTGCAGTCAGCCCCTAACAGCTCCTCTCTGCCATCCTTCCCCCTCACGCTTCTCCCCTGCTCCAGCGTGGGTCCTTCCCATGGGCTTCGGGACAAACCTGCTCCTTCGTGGGAGGCTGCGGGGGAATCTCTGCTCCGGCAGCGCCAGGAGCACCTCCCCTCCTCCTCCTCTCACCTCCGTGTCTGCAGAGCTGTTTCTCCACTTATTTTCTTACGCCTCATTTTGCCTGCGTCATGTTTTTGTCCCTCTCTTCCCTCCGCTTTCTCCGAGGTCTCCCCACCACGGCTGCGGGGCTCAGCCGTGCCCTGTGCGGGGTCGGTCGGGGCCGGTGGAACCGGCTGTGTCCGGCCCGGGGCAGCCCCGGCCTCTCCTCCCCTCACAGGGCAGCCCTGCAGCCCCCGCCAGCGCCTGGGTGCCCGTACAGTAACACGCACAAGTTAATTCTCCTACTTTTGGTTATTTCGCCGTGCTCCGATGGCTCCGCTTCGTCCTGAGGCTGAGGAAGGGACAAGCTCGAACACAGTCACTGTCGCAGGAGGAGCACAAGACACTGCGGTCAGGCGACCATGGAAGGCAACGCCGTGACCTTCGGCAGGAGCAGAGCTATTCCCGGCGCAGGAGGGCAGCGCCAGGGCGATACAGGGCACTGAGAAGACTTCGTACGAAATACTGTTGTCCTGGTTTTGGCTGGGAGAAAGTTAATTTTCTTCCTGGTAGCTGGTATAGTGTTGTGGTTCAGATTTGGGATGAAAATAATGTTGATAGTAACAACTAAAACCATCAGTATGTTCAGGAATCAGGGACATTCCAGCTTGTCCCACTGGTCTGGGGCTGCAGAAGACACTGGGAGGGGACACAGCCAGGACAGCTGACCCTGGCTGACCCCAGGGATATTCCATGCCATATGACATCATGCTCAGCAATATAAAGCTGGGGGAAGACGGAGGAAGGGGGGACGTTTGGAGCGAGGGCATTTGTCCTCCCAAGTCACCATTAACCCATGATGGAGCCCTGCTTTCTTGGAGATGGCTGAACACCTGCCTGCTGGTGGGAAGCAGGGAACGAATTCCTCATTTTGCTTTGCTTGTGTGCACAGCTTCTGCTTTACCTATTGAACCGTCTTTGTCTCAACCCACAGGTTTTCTCACTTTCAACCTTCTGTTTCTGTCCCCCATCCCACCGGGGGGCAGTGAGTGAGCTGCTCTGTGGTGCTTAGTTGCCCACTGAGGTTAAACCACAACAACTACGTACAACTCTAAGCCACTAACATTTAAGAAAAAGGAATTCAAGTGGGAAAAGTGGCTAATAAAAAGTATTAGGAAGGCTAGGAAAATAAAAGTGCAGACTGATTTGTACTCATGAATATGCAAAAGAGTCTCCAGCGGTAAAAAAATAATTGTGTGAGATAAAAAGGCAATGATAGTACAAGAATAAATTACTATGAATTAGAACACACTGTAGGCTTCTTCAGCCTTGGGCAACACATTGCTTAGGAACTCTGATGTCCTAAAAAAGGTCCTCAAGCTTATCCTCAACCAGTGTGTCGCAGTGATACTTAAAACAATATGTGGCTGAGAAGAAAAAAGAAGAGTTAAAACATCAGCCAATCTACGTATTCAACATCCAACTGCAACCTGGTCGGCACTGCACAACCTAACCACCAGTCTCAGCTGCTTCATCCCAAAGCCTCCTATTTTTTTCATATTTATTTCCTATTACTCCCAAGCAATGCTACTTGCCTGTTTCCAGGATACGCTTTCTTCCTGGAAATATGACCCACAAGACAAGATGATCAAGCTCTTGTTAGATGCTCCGTGTCTATGCAAACCACTTCTCTGTACTTTTGCAGTTTGCCTGCAGGGCTTTGTTTTTCAAGGGATTGTAGTTACCGCCTTGATCTACTCTCAAAAGATACTGACAGCGGAACTGCATGGTCCGGAAATGTAGGAAAGTCAACCCCTACCTTCTGCGAAATTTTGTCCTTCCTCAGGTACATTTTTTCTCCCCGTTTAGTGCAAGCCCCATGCTTAAACTTCAGTGAGCGCAGCTTTGGTGACAAAATGCAGTGTTCACCTGGCGAAGGGCTTTTGGCAGCAGAAGTCGCAAAGCAGGAGAGGGAAGCTGCAGACCTGTATAGCAACAGCAATATGAAAGTCAGGCCGAGCGAGCACCTGGAGCTGCCACGATCAATTACCAGTACTAAAGCAAGGCACATCCTCACCAGTCTTTACTGTACATGTCAGAGAACATATTGGCGAAAACAGTGTCAGCTTATACGGCACTCTGACGTGAACTAAGTGTTCAGAGGAGCAGAGGCAGCTAAGAAGAGAATCATATGAGGAAATAAATATTTCAGCCCAAAAGTAAATGCGTCCTCTATCTGATAAAGCTACTATTAAACTTCCACTCTCTCTGCTCAGGTGATATCCTTAAGGACTCAGAGGTGACCCTTGCTGACTCATCAGAACATACACCCACAGACAGCAGCAAGCAACGCCACGGCCACTTTCCCCGCTTTCTTATTCTGTGTGGACACGTGAGCAGGCCCCGCTCCTCTCCTTCCCAGGTAGGTCTGTCTGCCACCTTCTACGCTGGTACGCCCTTGCATGTTTGCTGCGCCACCATCTTTGTCATTCCGCCTTGCTCAGCACCATTTTATTTACAGAAAATGGGAAGGCACAACGTGCTGCAAGAACACTTGTTTCTCCTCTGTGACACAACCACTAACAGAACACACTAATTAGTCAATTGGATCCAGAGCATGCAAGGTCTCTTCCAACACCAGAAAGCTATCTAGGGGCTGACAACTACAGCAACAGGCATAATATACTTAATTAATGACCGTCACTTATTCTGTGTTCCAAATTATCAACTTAAATATCAGTGCCATGACACAAGATCAAAAGATTGCAACTGCTGAGTAACACTGTCAGCATAAGTGTGCTCTAATACTTTTCTGGAAATATGGCAAGAACTACTAAGTAAAATACATTTACCTATTAATTGAAAAATATCTGAGTAGCAAAACATTAATAACATTTAAATTCCTTTTACAGATTATTTACTAAAGCGGGACTTTCTTCATACAAATACTATTAAGCATTGTTCTCATCTCAGTCTGTACCCACACACATTCCAGAGTCAGTGGAGCTTTGCACATGAACGTCTCACTTCTGCTTCAATTAATCTTGGGGACTTCACTGCAGAGGCAACTAGCAAAATTATGCCAGCCAGTTGCTTACACAGGGCATTCTTATAAGAATCATTAAAGTGCCAGTGATGATGCTATTTTCCCTTAACTCACTAATGCTAAAAAGGAGTTAATTCCTGCAAAGCACCACACAAAACACACGTTTAATGCTTAGAATTGTATTTTGTTATTTAGACAAGTTTTTTTTAAAAAAAAATTAATGTGGCTCATATTAAACCATGAAGTGTCTTCACAGCTAGAGTGTAATGCAAAAACAGACCACACGCTTCAAGTACACAAACTAGAAGGGTCATTTCCAAGCAATGCTTTTTAACTGAATACATACTCACATATAGCACAGCTTCTAGTGTTTTAGTCATGTAACTAAACAAGCTCATGTTAATAACATGCTAAATGTTGGTGAACGGACACTAGTTTACAAGGTTTTATAGCTATTCCCATGGGTATGACATCACCTTTGTCAAGTTTAAGAGAATATTTCAAAATAAAAACTTGTCATCAGTCATGGAACAGGCTGCCCAGGGAAGTGGTGGAGTCCCCATCCCTGGAGGTGTTCAAAAAATGTGTAGATGTGGAACTTCAGGACATCGTTTAGCAGGCATGGTCTTTCCAACCTTAATGATTCTATGATTTCTATGATTCTATGATCTTTATAGTGCGTGCACTGCAAAAACTGTTTAAGCTACAAACAAAAAATAATAGGGATTATTTTCATCAGGAAATGAAACTCATGGTAGACAATTATTCAATAAAATACTTTTATTTATGTACACAGTATAAAGATGCTGTACCATTCAACAAACATAATATTGTACAAGAGCAGACTTGAATTAGCTTAACACTTCTAAATTCACTTTGGTGGGAATCAAAGTGGGAGTCTCCCTGAGGTTAAGAAAGGTGTCTTATTACTGTACATGACATCAATATTTAATCAGTGTTATCAGGAAAAAGGAAAAAAAAAAAACCCTCCAAGATTTGGACATGGGTATTTAGTGGAAGAAGAGCCCAACAGTAGGTGCTGAAAACTATTAGACAAATAAATCACTGTGGTAATGTGACTGCTGCAAGATCATGACCAGTACTGCAAGAGTAAATCTTATAGAAAAACTGGTGGGTGAGAGGGGAGATGATGACAGGTTTTGGAAAAAAGATAAGACAGGACACAAATGGAAGCAAACACAAACTGTGGTTTAGGAATGCTGTATGAAGACGGTAAGAACCAATGCCTGGCCGGGGTGTCTTTGATCAGACTTTTTTCTTGTTTTTTGAAAAAAACGAACAAAAAACCAAACACGAAACACTCCCACCCCCATCATTGTTTGCTGTTCATTTTGTTCTGTTTTTTTTTTTTTCTTGAAAAAAACAAAAGCTTCAGCCCGAAAGGTGACACAAGCAGCACTCATTGAGTAAGCTTGTCCATCAAGAAAGCAGGATGACGTCTCTAACAATCACCTAGGCAAACAAAAAATTCACCCCAAAAGCATTATGCAAGAGTTTTCCAAATGCCGGCAGCAGCACACCCTGTGACCTGATCCAGCCAGTACTGAAGCAGACTGAATTTCTCTACACTGGATTGCAGATGATGCCTTCTAAGAGAGGCTCAACAGCACTGGGATTAGTTTTGCATTAACAACATTTATAAACAAACTGAGGCTAGTCTACCTTTGGGTTGAACAGTAGCACTTAGTTATAAGAGTAGACACCAAAACCCTCCGTTCGAGAACTTTTTCAATCTTGTTTCAGAGCAATGAGACAATCATCCACAATCATAAACCAGAAAATCCTCTTCAAGAGAGCAGCCAAAAGGCAGCAAAGAAAATACTGGAGTATAAAAAAAAAGAGGCTCTGTGTCACAGAACTGGTAACTCCAGCTCTAGGCCACCAAGATGAAGAAAGGTTGTCTGTATTTTTATGTCCTGTTATATTTCTAGCTGGACTGTAAAACCCCCTCGCCCCTCACGCCAACAGAAATAAAATGAGTGCTGTTATTTGCTTTATTGCATAGCTCTCTTGTTCTAGCAGTGTTTACGTTAACAGGTGCTCTTAGGTATTATTAATTATACATAGTTAAGACATGCAAAAAAGGTCTTTGAGATATGCCGTAACAGTCTTTGCGTGAAAAAAATCACTCTAAGATGTATACTAAAAACATTGTGTTATTATGATAAAAAATATTTTTAATGAAAGATTTAAAATCCACTCAATAACATTACACAAATTAATAACACAAAATATTAAAATTTAAAAGTCTGGTGTCACTGATGTAAGTATCCACCTGTCTGCTTGGACCACACCTAATCTCTTTTTTCAACCCCAAATTCACTACTAACCCCAACCCTCAATATTCTTTTATTTTAGCACACAGACACTTCACCTCCTTTAGCCAGCCACTATGAGAATTACACACTTGGTCCAAACATATTTGTTTCCTGATGTTTCAATTTTCTGTTAGGATTCTTCAGAATTCTGTAGCTGGAATTTTTATAATTATTACCTTGTTTTATTGAATCCAAACCGTTAAGCTGCATGGAGCACACCATCATTTTGATATCTGGAGACTTATCCTCCGCCCCCCCCCGGAACTCCTGCAAGTGAGGTTTCGATTCTGCAAGATATGCATGTGGATCACACATTTGTGTTCCATTTCTAAGGAATTCATCCCTCTGCTTTCTTTTAAAGTACTTTTAATACTACTCTATCACACACAACCCCTCAGCAGAGGTGCGCAACTTCCAGGTTTAGAGAACCCTTTTTTCTATAGCATGCTGTCCAGACAGGTGACACTGCCAAAACACTGCAACCTCATTCTGGCCTGCTTAGAAATCAGAATGTAGCACAAAATTTAGATTCTCCCTATCAACTATCAGCAGGACAGCAGACAGGGTACATTTGTGAACCACCAGTAAAAGGTTTCCTCTCCCTTACAGAGCAGCTCTTCATCTCTGTGCTCACAGCGAGTGAGTTAGGGGATACAGCAACCTGGCCACTGGCTTCCTCCCTTTACTCTGAACAAAATCAAAGACATTCCCACTAAAAAATAATAAAATACTGTTTGGAGTAAACAACCCCACTTCCCTTACACATTTAAAACATTATGCTCCGCCACAGATCAGTACACAAAGCCTCTAACACACGCCTTTACCTCGAATTCTTCACAACCTGGGCCTGCCCACTCTTATTACTTTGGAAAATAAATCTGTGTAACAGTCACATCACACTAAATGACAGAGTTTCAAATGACGGGCTTTTTATCTCTCTAGTTCAGTGTGCCACAACTAACACCTTTGTCATTCTCCTGCCACTAGGCGTCACTCTTTTCTGTCGTGATCTCTATACCGTCATGTGCAGCCCAACATTTCACCCCGGAACCATCAGCCCAACGCCATCAGCGGGAGAACATCCACCACAATTTGCCAAGTCCCTGGCTAAAAAGCAACCCTATTCCTCAGGTCAAGGGGAGATTTAGTGATGTGGCAGATAAAGTGCAAAGGATTGTTATCATCACTTATAAAATAATAATACTAGAAGAACAACCGAACTCCTGAAGGAGGCGATATGAGCTTTACTCCACAGAGGAGTCACCTCAGATTCTAAAAGCCTCCATAACTAAGAGAATTTCCCAAAATAATAGGAACCATCACAGGAACACTAGTGGATCTAATTGCATGACCACTCATGTGGGACCTGCAAAGAAAATAACTTTGGCCATCAACCAGCAAGCTTTTCAAGGATGGAACAGAGTCAAACGTTCTGTCATTGCCTCTTGTATTTCACTGACTTCACGTCCAGAACGGACCACTACGATTACCTAGGCAGACCACCAGTATAACGAATGCCTGCATCCCCACATGCATGTTTGTGGTGGATATGAGCTCCTCCCATACCGAGGGCAACCTGGAAACTACAACTCACTGTGACAGTGAACACTGAAACAATTATCTTCCTCTTCCTCAAGTGCACTTAAAAGAAAAAAAAAAAAAAAACCCACACTAAACCAACAACCCCAACCAAAAAAAACCCCAAACCCAGCCATGACTGCATTCTACCACTGACCAGCTCAGTCACTTGGAATGATTTAATGGCACACAGGAACTAGGTACCCATGCATACCTAACTTGGGTTATAATTGATCTTAATAAACAACATAACATAATTTCCAGTATCAGTATCTCCAACACACATGAAATAGGATTCAAGGTAAACTTGATTCAAGCTGAGCTTAACAGACAAATTAACTCTAAAGCCACTCTGAAGCATTAGGACAAAGGAGACCATTAAAGAGCATGTCACTACTAAACCATGAAATACTGTCCAACCTGACAAAATTGTTGGCATAACTCATAACTAAGAGGTTGAGGATCTTATGTGTATGCACATACGACACGCAAACAATGCTTTTAAATACTTCTGGTACATGTAGAATACTACTAGCCAGGAATCACTGTGTTCATGAGCTTCTTGCAAAAGCTTCTAGTTCATGGGCAAAGAATTACTTCCCATTGTATTCTTCCACTACCCTACTAGGAAACAGCTGTGAACAGTGTTACATCCTCTTCTTCTGATGTGTTTCACCATTTAATTTTCCATTTTCCATTGCTTTATTTTCAAAGTTCCAGTCAGTTGGGCTGAGGAGTTGCTGAGTTTTTTTGTATGTCCAGTACGGGTTAAGTATTAGTGTAACAGCAAATAATCCCGAGAATAAAACAATAAAATGAAGAAGTCCCAGATTTTCCATCACAGAATTCCAATTGAAAATACACACCCACCACATGTGGTAAGTGAGAATCATGCGGCAGTGGAACAGGTGGATCATCACCCACTGGTTAGCCTTCCAGAAAAAGGTACTAGCACAGCCAGCCTAAAAAACAAGAACAAAGTATGCAGAAGTGAGATTGTTACTTCAAGATAAGGCACTGAGGAATCTGCAGAACTAATGCAAATACCCAGCTTTCACATGCTCTCAGGCATTTTTTCCACGTAGAGCTACAATATTGCACATGCATAAGGCATCCCACACAGAATGAACCTACATCATCTCACTATCCGCACGCACACAGCATCATACAGAACCTATACGGAGGACTACAGAAACATCATCACGACAAAAGCAGGTATCACAATAACATGTTTGTCAGTCAGATGAACGCAGTTTTGCTGAAAATCTGTCTATACAAACCACACAGATTACCTGTGGACAAGTGAGATGCATGAAAACTGTTACAAACATAATCTGAAAATGATCACATTCTTACCTTTAGAAGCATCCAGGAAATGCACGTCGAAGGAGTACTCATCTCCAGCAGCATTCCCATCAAAGGCAGATAATGTCCTGATTTCACATTTATTACTAGACCAGCCAAGCCACCAAAAGCAAGCAAGTGATGAACTACCAAGAACACATCAAATGTTCTAAAAATAACGTTGGACACATGAACAGCTACATTTTCAAGCAAGAAAAATCCAGCAGCTATTAAACAGTTAAACCAACTCCACTTTTGCTGTGAATACACTTTGTCAGCATGAAAAACAGGATCTATGAGCAAAGCCCATAACCCGGCAACACAACTTTGAAGTCCAAACACACCACGTGTGACCGCCATATTCCAAAACACCTTCTCCTTTGCATACAAGGCACAGTAAGTGGTACTTGTCCATGAAGACAACCAGTGAGACAGAAGGAATACTCCCAGGTAGATTAAAAAACCAGCAGCTAAAAATGTCAAACGAACTTCCCATAAAAGATAGTCCCAGTCAAAAATGGTCCCAAACACTGTATCATCATTTGTTGGATTCATTTCTTCTTTTTTACAGAGCAAAGCCTTGCAAGGGGCTTGACACTTCTCACCCGCACTACAGTCTCCTTTAAGCCTATTCAGTCTCTGCTACTACGCAAACCAGAAACCATGAACTCTTCTTTTCCATCTGGAACAAGGAAAAAGAAATTAAATGAATTTTTAAGTCATCCATATACATAGCTTCTAAACTGTACAGAACTCACTTCCACTGCAGTTAGAATTTTGGTCCTGTTGCCATTAGGCACAGTCATCCCAAAGACAGGCAGACAGACAAAAAAAAAATTAAGGACTGTGCTTAAGATTAATAATTGGCCTGCAAAATCTGTATCAGTACAAAGTAATGCACTGAAACAAAAGCTGAAGAGGGCAAATAGGACGGCAAGAAAGAGAAAGACAAAATACAAGAAGAAAACCCTGTTTTCTCACTTATGAAACTTGTATTTCAACATCAGTGTGCAGTTATTCTCCTGCTCCATTATTCTCCTACTCCCCTGCTTTTCCACCAATTCCTACGGCTTTGGGTGCAATTCAGAATCTCAAATACAGACTACGAAACCTTAATCCAGTAAGTGGGACGACGTACACAGAAAAGGGCTTCCAGGATCATATCTCAAAACAAGACTTTGCAATCAGTTTCTGAATATTAAACCATTTTCCAGCATAAAACATAGTCCAAAAATGCAAGAAGAGTATGGAATGCAGACAAGCAACATTAGTATGCATTATTAACAACATTAGCGTCATTAACTGAACAGCCCAGCAGCAAGTGCCTCAAGCTAGCTGAAACTTCCTGAAGACACCATCGTTCAAAAACAAAGATTTGTGGGGAGGTCAAAGCCAGGCAATACTGAAATATTTGAATGCCAGCTCATTTTATGAACGACTTCAGCAGTCTCAGCACGACCACTGGACCCACCACAGCCTCCGAGCGCTCAGAACCACAACGCGTTGGGAATTGGGTGGGAGCTGGGTGAAAAAACCACCACGACGGCTGAGGGCAGAGCTGCCGCCTTGCCTCGCCAGGCAGCAAACGCCAACACCACGGCCGAGATCCTGCGGGACCTGCTCGCCCTGGCCCCTGCTCGCAGATGCCCCCCTCCAAGGCGCGGGTGCGGGGTGGGCTGCCAGCCCCGGCCCGAGGGCCCCACTCCCGCCCCACACCTGACAAGCCGGACCCCTCCTCGCACCTCCCGGGGGAAAAACGGGGTAAAACCACACTAACCCGACGGCACGAAGAGGCCCTGGGCACCACGGCAAGCCCCGGCTCCAGCAGGGCCGCCACAGCTCCCCCGCCCAGCACCAACACCCGCGCCCCGGCCCGTCCCCGCGGCCGCCGAGCCCCTCACGCAGACCCGGGGCGGCCGGCCCCGGCGCACAGACCTCGCTCACACCCGCCGCTCCTCACCCGCAGCGTTGCCCGAAATGGCGGGCCGGCCCTTCCCAGCTCCGGGACTGCCGCTCGCCGGCCTCCCGGGAGCGCCCGGTCCGACCCGACCCGACCCGACCCGACCCGACCCGGGAGGCCCGGCCCGCCGCGGTTCCCAC
>Ga0065711_1044845_pt1 | contig 13844 bp, 4 predicted proteins | sample Hoacrofraction12_FD_59098 | JGI IMG/M metagenome (GOLD analysis project Ga0065711, IMG submission 59098) | Hoatzin crop microbial communities from Cojedes, Venezuela - Epithelial fraction 12 v2 (version 2) | ecosystem: Host-associated > Birds > Digestive system > Esophagus > Crop | place... | reverse complement strand
GTCTTGAATATCTCCAGAGAAGGAGACTCCACAACCTCCCTGGGCAGCCTGTTCCAGTGCTCCATCACCCTCAGAGTGAAGAAGTTCTTCCTCATGTTCAGACAGAACTCCTCAGCTTCAGTTTGTGCCTGTTGCCTCTTGTCCTGTCACTGGGCACCACTGAAGAGTCTGGCCTCGTCCTCCTGACACCCACCCTTAACATATTTATAGGTGTTTGGAAGATCCCCTCTCAGTCTCCTTTTCTTCAGACTAAACAAGCTCAGCTCCCTCAATAATAATGATATTTCTCCCTCCAGCAATACTAAAGACCCCTGCTTTAGTAATATACAGGCCATTGAAAACATGGAGAGTTGGTTATGGAATTAACAGCAAAGAGCTGATAATAGAGTTATAACTGTTTAAATAACTTTGTTTTCACAACAGAACCAGCCTACTAGCCCCTGAGTTTCTTGTGCAGTTTTGCTGTAGTCCTAACTTGGAATATTTAGAATGTGAAGTACAATAATTTATCCAGTTTGTCAGCCTAGTTTTGTTTAACTAGGCTACATTAGAGCACAAATAAAAAGCTAACAAGCGAGCACTCAGCTCTTCCAGAAAAGTGAGAAGCTTTTTCATATTTTGACAAACTTTGTTATGGATAGAATTTAAGGCATAAATCTGTTGAACTTTACTAATTGGTGTTGTTTGCTAACATGGAATTTTTTTAGAGCAAATAGTATATATATAGACTGTGAATTCTCTGATTAACGTTGTTATGAAGCACACTGATTTTTATTTTTTTTTAAATTAGTTCCTAGAGTAGTAGATTAATGTCACAAACGCAGTTTTATGAATTCAACATGGGATAAAATGGAATAATGTTTTCTGAGGGAACAAGTTCTGATCTAAGGGAACAAGTTCTGATCTAAGTGGAAATGAGGAGGTGGCAAAAGAAAGTTAGGCTTAACAGATAATCTATTCTGGCATCTTTGCTCCCTTAAAAGAAAATTCAGGAAAGATGAACCGTAGAGGTGTAGAACCACAGTTATGTTGGAATAACTTCTACAAATGTGTGTTAACATTCAATAGCCATTACTGAGAAAGTGAATGGAAAACATCATAATACTTTTCAGACTCCGGCTTTAAAGGTTTTGACAAGGAAGAAGCTTTTATACTTTGCATAGTAAGTGCATCCTAAAAATCCAACCTTAAAAACCAGTGGTGACTGATAGAAATAAGTAGAAATACAAGATGAGGCATATGTTTACATCAGTGCATGAAGAGTATATGAAATGAATCTTAAGAATTACGATGATAAGCATTATATAGGAAACTACGGAGAGTGACAGGGAAACATCAGATCAGTGCCTGGTGGAGTACTCGCTCCCTTGGAAGGTTAGAGAAGGAGCTGTGCTGGAACTGCTGGGAGAACGATGCAGTGCTTGGCTGGGCACAGGGCAAGAAAGGAGGGAGGAAGCAGTCAGTAACTCTTCCTGCCTTTGTGCTCCGTGGAGATGATGGATTTGCCACCAGGGTGGCTCCAGATCTGCCTTTTCTATGGAATCTTCTACCTGTCTCTAACTTAATAAAACAGAAGACAAATTAAGAAAATTTGGAGGTTACCTAGTGAGATGCAATACAGGATGAGTTTAATAAGTATGTAGGTAAAAATGTGGTAAGGCTCATCTGTTCTAATATATCTTGACAGATTTCTCCTTCCTGTTGTACCAAACAAAACAAAAATTCATATTCCTTATAGTACAAAGCATACAGAGCACATTCATGCAGGACTACAGGCATTTAATTTGCAGGACTACAGGCGTTTATTCTAACTAGGGCTGATCTGTAGTCAGTAATAAGTCTGTGAAGCTTTCACTAAGTAAGTCATCTTTGCTTAAATAATGTTTACCCTTTGGGAAAGGGCTGTATCCCTTCTTTGCTTTTAGTCCGTGAGCCAAGCCTTGCCATCTTTTCCAGTATTCAGATTCTCTCTTTTTTTTCTCTCCCCACCCTGCCATATAATGCTTTAGGGTGTGGAGAAGGAGAGGTTCCTCTTCCTAAGGCAGACATTAGGAGTCTATTCAGGGATGCAGCTTCTTGTGGTTTCTTTGCAAACAAGGAGACGGAGCCTTGCTAAAAATATGATTTTCTGAAATGTCTATCGTAGAGTCATCAAATGATATAGGATGATTTCCGGCTTAACTACTGTCAAGGCCCTGCAGGCACCCCCAGCCCTGCCTGCCCAGCCCCCTGGGGCTCTCCCCACCCTGCCCAGGGCCCCTTGTCAGCCCCTCCCCTGGTGACGCTGCAGCAGGGCCAGTCTTCAGCACCCCACAGCCCTGCCCCTGCCCGGTCATGGGCCCTGCCAAGCCAGGCGTGCCATAGGGCCCTCATCGCAACCTTGGCCTGTCCTGGTCCCCCAGGACATGCCCAATTTCACTGGCCTTTCTGGGTTTGTTTTCTTTTACTGAATTTAGGATTCTTACATACAAGACATGGACCATCTCGTTATAGCATAGCGCCTTGTGGGCTGAAGAAGCCAGATAAAATACTGCTGGGCTCATCTGTGAGAATTCTTTAATTTCTCCTTTCGGTGAAACGTGGCAGTAAACTTCTGACAAGCCTGTACACTGGACAGGAAAGAAATATTATTCCTGTATTGGAAATGCTGTGTTGGTTTGACTTCTGCATTTCTGAGTTAAGAATCCAGTTCAGTCTGGATTTTTCTGGTTTGAAGTTCAGAATTGTATTCACACATCTGTGACAACAAAATAGCATCTTATTTTCCCTGTTCTCTTCTATGTCAATTGTAGGTTCATTCTTGGTGGTAAAAGAGATGGGCACCCTGTTTTGATGACTTTTTAGGAAATGAATTAAAAATAGTACGCTCTTTTTATTTACTTCTTGGCATTCTTCTCTGAAATCTTCAGAAAAATAGAACTGTACCTTGTGTAGGGCTAGAAAGCGAACGTCGTACCCTGGCGGAAGTGAGCGTTACTTCAAATGCTTGGTGTTAGTGCATTTTTTTAGAGCATGTTCATTAAGAAAATTACCTTATCACTCCTTCTTTTTTTCCAGCTCTTTCTTGGTTATACTGAACATAACTTCAAAAGGAGAGTGTTTTCTTAGGTTGCCTCTGCAGTTTTTACACAGATTCAGAGGGAGACTGTGCATAGGCTAGGAAGGAAATAAAAGAGTTGGAAGCAGGCAGAAATCATACATGGTTCAGGAAGTCTCTTGTGCTGAAAATAACGAGGTTGAGAAATACTCAAGTGTGTGTGTGTCCTTACTGTATAACTATTTTCATTTAGGCATCAGCTTGTAGCGGTGTCCTTTTGCCCGTAGTCTGAACCAATAGCCTGCTCTTAGGTTCTTATTTCATATAAAGGTTTTTCTAAGTGGAATGTTTGCTTTAAGCTACAGAGTTTTTTTATGTTGTGTGCAAAGAAGGTGGCTCCGCTAGAACTCAAAATGTTTTCCATTTATACCCTTTCTCCTCACAAAATTATTATGTCAAAATGCAGCTTTTGCTAGCTGAAGAAAACCTTTGTCAGTTGTTGATCCATCAGTCATCAAGTAGAAGCTGTTTGGGGGTGGAGCTAATTGTACTTGTGCTTGGAGGAATGCATCATTTGGCTTTCTTACATCTGCTGCCTCAGGGCTTAAATATGAGCTACTTTTTTATGGTCCTATGTTTTAGGTAATAGATTTCAGCCAATAATGCATTTCAGTAACATCAAAAGAGGAAGGAATCTCAATGAGCAATTTCTAATTAAAAAGAATTCATGAGTTGTTAATGACAGTCAGCCTTATTTCTGTATGTAAAGAATGAAATAGAGAAGAATTTAAAATAATGACGGAGAGGTGTCTAACACTAACGCATAAATCCTGAAGTCGCTAATTTGCAGAAGCTGGCAAATTACGTCAATGTGAAGACCACTTTGTATTTGCCCATTTGTAATTTCTTACACTCTTTACTCAAGCAACTGCTCTGTTGTCAGAGGCCGAATAATGGGATACCCAGTTTCTGGTACTCCAAGGAGGTCCATACACATTAAGATCTTGCTGATCCTTTTTCAATGTTGTTACAGCTGCTTTTGTATTCTGACAAGGGACATTCCCGGAACTGCTTTTTGTCATACCTACAGGAGCAACTAACTAGAGGAACAAAGGCTTTCCTGCAGAATTTGAAGATAGACTCACAGTTGTGTTCTATTTAGAATATATATTTACTTTTTTACAGTTTTGTATTGCATCTTGTACTTTTAGTAATTAGGAAGCTGAATTGGCTTGTTTGTAGAAGTGCTGGAATATATGCTGTAGTCTAAAACTTTAAGTAACTTGGAAATAAAAATTAACTCAGATAATTGATATTAGATATGTCTATACATCTCTCTTGCTGGACGAAATACAGTCTAGAGGAGACAAAACAAATTTTCTCCTTTTTTCAGCCAATATGGCTAATAAATGTGATGTATTTTCCCAAACTGTCTTCATTAATATTTGGTAAGCAGAGTAATTGCAGTTATCCAAAGTTTCTGATAATGAGAAGGAAATTTTTACTTTGATTTCGGGGTTCCTAGTGGGAATCCACATAGGACTAGTTCCTCCCATGGAGGTGCTTTACTGAGTTGACTGTTTTATTTCAATTATCTCCCACTGATCTTATTTTGTTGTTGTTGTTTATTGCTAGAATTTTCTGTTCTCAGAAATGACAAAAGAAAAAAGTTTTTCGAGTAATTATCCAAAACTATTTTTTTATAGCCTTGGAGAAATATGAATAGAAGAGAAAAAAAACCCATAACATTAAATCGCATATCTATAGTTGAGCATATTTTACGACATATGGGAACACTCTTAATTAAGTAACATTTTTTCATGTGTTTCAATAATCTGAATTTTCTTAATTTTTCTCTCCTTAATACTGAAGATGAAAATATAATCTGTACAAGAATTTTATTAGATTAAAAAAAATTACTAGGTTTTCTTGTTATAGTCTAAAAGTGTAGCATTTTTCCCATCCAGTAAAATACAGGATTGGCTCGTCTAGAAGCAGATATGTACTAAGGTGAAATATTAATGTAAATAATACTGCTACATAGACTCATCTCAGAGAGTGGGACTAAATATCTGCTCTGTTTCCTTCATCCTGCTGCTTTCACTTGATTAATCTGCTGGAGAGCATTGAGGTTCTAGAATAGATGGTTCATGATGAAAATTGCCTCATAAAAATCAATTAAAAAAGGATTTAAAGAGCGTTTTTCCTCTAATGCTTCATTTAGGCAATAAACGTCTTACAGTCATGTTGAGGATGAGAATATAGTTGGTCATAAAAATAAAATAATGTGGGAACTGAAAGTGTGGTCCTGAGGAAAAGTGGTATAATGTACTTCAGAGAAGAAATACTGATGTATAGGTATATTTGTTATTCTCAGAGATCCCTGAAAATTTTAATAGTATTGACAATAAGTGTTAAAATGAGTCTTGACTGACAAAATATCAAAAGAGAAGTAAGTTGATACAACTTCATCCTCATAGTTCGCTATTAACAGGTTTTGGTCCTAAAACGGTACAGTGGGAATAACACAACTTGTTCATGGGTAATTGTTATCTAGAGTGATGATTTTTTTTTTTTTATAAAAAGAGCAAGGTTTAAAAAATATTCCACAAAAGTGGTTGTAACAAAAACCTGGTCTCCTTATTCAACATATTTAATTAATGTTGCACTTTATTAGATGGACAGTATTTTTTTTTATTAATCTGAGCTCCTCCAAAATGTCACCATTTTTATTGCTTTCTTAACTTACCCAGAAAACATAACCAAGGTACTCTTTCCATACTCCCACAGCTGGAGTCATCTAGCCAACTTCAGTTAGAGTTGCTGTAGTCTTAGGAGGGATCTCACAGTATCACCATACACTCTTCCACAGCCGGTCTTTTGTGTGTGTCTAATATGTTGCAAGCTTGCTGATTCTGAGGTTGTTACAAGACCTTCCTCATAAAGCTCTGCTTGAGGGAAGTACCTACGTGCAGTAAAGCTTTTTTATTTTGAAGGAAGTTGTACACTGTATTTACAAATAGATTACTAGTCTTGAATTAGCAAATATATTTGTATTCTCAATCATAGAATCATTAAGGTCCGAGAAGACCTCTAAGGTCATCAAGCCCAACTGTCAACCCAACACCACAATGCCTACTAAACCATGTCCCAAAATGCCAAATCTACATGTTTTTTGAATGCCTCTAAGGATGGTGACTCAACCACTTCCCTGGGCATCCTGTTCCAATGCTTTACAACTCTTTCAGTAAATAAATTTTTCCTAATACTCAATCTAAACTTCCCCTGATGCAACTTGGGGCCATTTCCTCTCGTCCTATCACTAGTTACTTGGGAGAAGAGACAAACACCTGCCCCACTACAGCTGCCTTTCAGGTAGTTGTAGAGAGCGATATGGTCTCCCCTCAGCCTCCTCTTCAGACTAAACAGCCCCAGCTCCCTTAGACGCTCCCCATAAGACTTGTTCTCTAGACCCTTCACCAGGCTCGTTGCTCTGCTTATGCGAGAGAGATATTCCTCAGATGAGGAACTACTGGAGGAAGTCCAGCAGAGGGCCATGAAGGTGATTAGGGGAGTGGAGCATCTCTCTCATGCGGAAAGGCTGAGGTATCTGAGCTTGTTTAGCCTGGAGAAAAAACTGAGGGGAACCTTATAAATGCCCATAAATAACTTAAGGGTGGATGTCAAGATGATGGGGCCAGACTCTTTTCAGTGGTGTCCAGCGACAGGACAAGGGGCAACGGGCACAAACTGAAGCACAGGAAGTTCCATCTGAACACAAGGAAGAACTTCTTTACTTTGAGGGTGAAGAAGCACTGTGGATTCTCTTTCTCCGGAGATATTCAAAACCCCCCTGGATGCAGTCCTGTGCAGCCTGCTCTAGGTGAACCTGCTTTAGCAGGGTGAAGAAGCACTGTGGAGTCTCCTTCTCCGGAGATATTCAAAACCCCCCTGGATGCAGTCCTGTGCAGCCTGCTCTAGGTGAACCTGCTTTAGCAGGGGGGTTGGGCTAGATGATCTCCAGAGTTCCCTTCCAACCCCAACGATTCTGTGATGCTGTGATTTTTGTACATATGGAAGTTATACTTGTGCGGGTCACTGGTATGACTGTTGTTCATCTGGAGAGATCTGTGTGCTGTTATCAACTCGGCTGTGATTTTCTGACACACCATGTGGGCTAAAATTGTGAGTGGGAGGTTTTGTTACTTGCAGTAGTTTCTGGAGGATGGATGGTGGTGAACATTGAGAACATACTGTTAATTTCATGCAACTCTTGATTTCCCTTTTCGCCTACAAGCTATAGACGTTTTTTCTAGAACTTTTTCCACAGATATGCCTGCCACGTATGCATTTCTGAGAGATTCAGGTTCCCTAGATCATACTTGTTTCTAAATAAAACTGGTATTGTAAATAATACCAGTGTAAATAAAACTGATGTTCTAAATAAAACTGATTATATGGTGTTCTTCATTCCTTTTCTGGATAAACAAAAAAGGCATGCTGTTTAAGCTACATTTTTTCTTTATTTTGCCTTCTTTTGTTTGTTTCTTAGGACTGTGCAAAAATAATGTAGTCTTTGATATCCTAAGTATGCCTGTCCATACTTATAGTATTATATTAAACTTGTTCATGTGCTTAGAAAAGGGTGTGAAACTTTCAATAGCTGCTGACTAAAGAGGGCTCTTTTTCCTTATTGTCAATGTACTTGAACATGAAGTGTCTCCTAGAGGTTGTCAAGTTCCTAGTAAATTGAAAAAAAAAAAGTAGTATAGCTGTTTCATAACATAAAGTTTGGGGATTTAAAAGTATCTCATGACTATTTTCTTGCTCTCACATGACCTTGCAGATCTAAAAGATGTTTGCTTTATGTATATATGATGCTTCTAAGTGAGGGTGCAGGTCAATATTAAAATAATTAAAACTGTACTCTAGTCTGTTCTTTGAGTGGTTTACAGCTGCAAATTCATCATATAATGAAACCATGTGAAGAAGGAAGCTTGATTCTAGAGGGATGAGATGAAGTTACATGTAGTTACTTTCAGCTCATCCAGTTAGTTTTTTTGTGCACTGACAACATTCATATTCATTTTAGCTATTCGACTAATCCAGTTATTAAAATTTAGGTTGTAAATATTTGTAGAGTAAGAATTACTTCAAACTTTTTTGTTCTTCATCTTCATGTCCTAAACTGTACAGATACAAGTTTAACTGAATATCTGGTTATTGTTTCTTTTTTGTTTTCCATATTAGGCCACTGATATCTGTGATCCAAACCCAGTCATGATGCTTATTCTGTGTGTCTACCTGTATGAAAGTCTCCCTCACTACTTACCCAATAAGACTATAGAATTTACAGGTGCTCTCCATGCAACCATTGTTAAACAGGTACTGATACCACTGAATTTAGATTTGTAGCAGTGCAAGGTTACAACATTTTATGTGTATATGTGTTTAAATCATGTATATACTACAAGAATTAGTTAATGGGTTTCATGTCGCTTGGCTACTAAATATAGAAGATGGAAGAATGTATCTTCTTTTTTTTCTATTTAGGCTTGTGTTCCTGACTTCTGCTGCTGTTTTTTCCCCATGCTTGTGAGCACAGAAAAAAATCTGAAAATCAGATAAATCTGAGATCAAGGATAGAGAGGAATAAGAGGTTAACAGGCATAGGAGTGCAATGTAGACAGCAAAAAGAGTACTCAGAAGAACTGAGATTGTACAGTCTGTGGAAAGTCTATGCTCTTTAGGAAGAAAAATAGTCTGCCTAGTTATTTGAAGTACTTTCTTATTTTGTGATATCCTTAGTCTGTATTTTGGAACTTAGCTGCAGAACATGCGTTTTGTGCTCTAAAAATTCAATAAAAATAGACTGCTGTTGTTGTTGTTGTGATAGGTGCGTCTGAAAAACCCAAGCGTTAAAACTTTGGTGTACACTGCTACTCTTGTAGGAAGAGATGCTGATGATTTCTCATTACCTAAAGGAAACACTGTCACCATTCCCCCTATGTAAGTAATTATTTTTTTGTGTGTGTTATTAATGAGTCTAACAGTATGGAAATATAAGTTTATTAATTTAATAGCGGTGGAGCACTAGAAATATGTTCAACTACAAACAAGGCAAAATTAGTCAGTATGAAGATCAGGCTTTTTCTCCTTAACCTGGAAAAAATCCAGAGTCATTTATCAGTGGGACACTTGCAGTTTAGCTCAAGAGAGCTTAGAGAGCAAAATGTGTGTCTTGAGATCATTATAGGAGTCATCTGTGTCTAATACATATTTTTGTCCCAATGTATTGAAAGCTTTAATTTTCAGTTTGGATCTGCTGTTCTTAAATTTTAGATTTTTCAATTTTTTTTCCCAACTAAAGTTGAAATATGTTCTTTGAACTTGATTCACATTTTTGACATCAGTGCATCGTGGCAGCATGAGCAAGTAAAAATTCTTTCATCTGAGATTTCAATTTTTGTTTCTTATTTGTAAAAGAAGCACGACTGGGAATTTAAGAGACCATAACAAAGTTTTTATGGTAGTGTTAGACTGCTGCTTTCTGCCCCCAATGTCCCTCCTCACCAAGAGAGAAACTGTTGCAGGTGCAATGTAGTTATTTCTCTATCTTATGTTTCTAAAAGTCATCTAAGGATCTTGGAGGGATTTAATTTTGGGAAAACATTAGGTTGTTAACATTTTTGGTAGCAGAAATACTTATGTCACCAGCTTTTTGTTGACTAAGTACGTTTTGCTCTTTCTGTGCTATGTGGCTTTATGACTAGTTACAGGAATTTCACTAATCCCTGTTTATCTATGGAAGACAAGCGGGGTGTAGCAGTGACTTTGGCTGTCAGTTAAGAATTTAGCCTGTAAGTCTATTTAAGATATACCTTCTCAGATAAGATGAATTAGAGATTGTAAAATGGAAAACAAAGCTCAACATTTGCATGAAAATAACCTGTGAAAAAGAAGAAAAATTTCAAGTATATATTGTCAAGTTCAAGAACTCAGCATAAACATAGTGGTCTTTAAGGCTAATCAACAGTTCAGTAGTAAATGGCATGCCTACTGTAAATATATGCAAAAGGGACAACAAGTAATGCTATGTTTTCAGTGAGCTGTGAGGCTGATTTGATTCCATTTTCTTTTCCATTGCTTCAAATACAAATCAACATAAAATGTAATCCTTGAAAATATCATGTATTTCTCTGAAAGGTCAACACTATGGCTGTTTTTCACTTCACCTTTAAAAAAAACCCTAAAAACCAAGACACAAGTTAAAATATACAACTTTGTCATTGAACTGCTTGGCATTATATATAGCAACATTTGAAAAAGTACATAGAAATAAAAGCTTGTGGAAAAGCCAGTCCTCCACTTGTGACTTCTACAGAGTTTGTAATAATGTAACCTTACTTGTAATCTGGGTCACTAAATGAAATAGAAGTTCTTTGTAATTAATAGCTTTTTTAATATTCTGATGGAAGTGTTTGAGAACATCAGGCATCAGTGGAATGGGTGGGAGTTTCGTAGGTGCTTTATATTAGATCATAATGTCATAGGTAGGTTTGGAAGTGATAGTAACGTGAATAATAAACTAACACCTCTGTGAATTGATTATGTGTAGGGTTATTGCTATTAGTGCTGATTTATATTTGGTTGTTTAAGGTCAAGAAAAATGGTAGAGGATTTATAGGAATTTCTTTGGAAAGAGTGAAAGTCTTTAGAGAAACTCAGAAATGAGGTAGGCTTGTAACAGACTTCTACAAAAAAGAAAAAATATTTATGGCCTAAGTAAAAAGTGAGGCAGAATTTTCAGTAAGAAACGTGATGTGAGTGTATTATTAACATTTCATGGAGTTATTTTTTGACAAGAATGTTGGCATCACTGACTGTAACCTGTTTAGGAACAGAAGATGTTAAAATAGCTAGAAAGAGACACTTCACATTGAAGTTATTTGTTCTACTTTTAGAAGTAAATAATCCATAAATATAGGATTGGAGGCAGATGAATCAATGTGTTAGAAATCATTAAAATTAGGAAAGCCTACTTGCTCTATCAGAGAACAGGAGTTACACTTTAAAAACAGGAATTATACTTTAATAACTTGCCTGAGTATCTGTAATGGTTCAGACAATTTAAGGTCAGATATCTCTGCATCCTTGTTCCCCTGAATTGAAAACATACCTTATGAATTTATGAATATTTTATATAAATATGGATATGCCTTCACCACGAGTTCCTCTTTCACTACAAGCTAGCTTAATACTAGCCAAACAAGAAGCAGTCAAAAATAGCAGCTGTTGCCTCATGAAGGCCTGCTGCAGGGCTGCAGTCTAGTTGTAAATCTTGCCTTGCCAAAGTTTCAGGGTGGAAGGTCAAGGGAAATGCTAGCTGTTCAGAGGACATTCGCTCATGAGAGTTCAGTCGATTACAGCTGAAAAGGTGAATCATATCGTTGTTAGGTATTGATATCCTTGATCAGACACTGAAACTTTTCAGACTTTTGAATGGAGAGCTGAAGGACTTTAAGACAAGTCACGCATAGAGACTTGTCTCTAATTATCTGCTAAATATATATATTCCTATATTTAGAGTTAACTGTAGTAAATTCAAGGTGACTGTGGGTTATTAGAATCACTAATGAGGAATAAGTTTGACTGACTAATCCTGCTGGACCTGCTGGGTGAGCTCGCTTGGCATAGAGAATTCTGTACATGAAGGCCCAGTCTGAAAGAACTGTGTTTACTTTCCAGGAGAGGTGAACTGTAGGAAACTGATAAGATAAACAGAACAGGGAAAAATTTGAGCAGAAAGACAAAGCATAATGAAGTTACTTAAATGTATTAGGAAGCAGTAATGCAGCATTAGGTAGCGATGCCAACTATTTTAAAGTAGTAATGCTGGAGTGACAGAAACCCGTAATACGGGTCTGTCTATTTTCAAAGCAGCATGACAATGTATACTGTGGTCCTCTACTATCTAGAGAAACCCATAACTGCCATGGTGGGTTAGACATGGCTGGCCGCCAAATGCACACCTAGCTGCCCTCTCACTCCCCCTCCTCAGTAGGACAGGGGGAGAAAATATGATGAAGTTAGTGGGCTGAAAGAATGACGGGGAGACTGCTTACCAGTTAGTGTTGCAGGCAAAACATACTTGACTTAAGGAAAGTTGATTTAATTTATTGCAAATTAAAATAGACTTTTGTAGTGAGAAACAAAAGTAAAAATTAAAACATCACCTCCCCTCTTCCCCACCCTCTCCTCTCAGACTCTGCTTCACTCCTTCATTCCTGACTCCTCTACCTTCTTTCACTGCCACCCTGAATGGAGCAGGTGTGATGGGGAGTGGGTGGCTGCAGTCTCTTCATAACAGTTCCTCTCTGCTGCTCCTTCCTCTTCAGGCTTTTCCCCTGCTCTGTGAGTCCTTCCATGGGTTGCAGTCCTTCAGGAAAAGTATGCTCCAGCACAGGCCACAATTCCTTCATGAAATATCCACCTGCTCTGGCATGGGGTTCTCTATGGGCTGCAGTGTAGGTATCTGCTCCAGTGTGGTCCTTTCCACATGCTGCAGGGAAATAAGTGTTCTGGCAGCTGGACCACCACCCCTCCCTTTCGTTCTCTGACCTTGATGTTCCCTCTGCTGTTTCTTACTGTTTTTTTCCTTGCTCATTTCCCTTCTTGATGTTTTGACCTTTCTTAAATATATTTTCACAGAGGTGCCACCAACTACTCTGATGGGCTCAGCTGTGTCCTGCGGTGTGTCCATTATGGAGCCAGCTGAGCTGTCTCTGTGTCCTGCACAGGGCAGCTCCTGATCTCTTCTCACAGAGGCTGCCCCTGCAGCCCCCTGCTACCAAAACTTTGCCACCTACACCCAATATCTGCCAAGAATAAATATTGTATATCAATTGGCTGAGATGAAATGGGCTTTAATTCTAAGCAGCTGAACATCAGGGAAAGCTTCTGAAGACTATACTGTTGTTCTACTCTGGCTTTTGGGATGCATCAGAACATTCTCGGTGTAGCTGAGATCAGATCTTGCATATAATGTAATTAATCTTTGATCTGAGATTCCCACTCTGTGGGGCACTGCATAGTGCCATATAGACTTGCAGTTAATAACAGGAGTAGCATAAAGGTCTATAAGCTCTCTTATGTGGTTTAGATATATCTGTAAGTTACACAGTCTGGATACTGTAACAAGAGAAATGATGAAGATGACTTGTTCAATATTTGAAAGTACCTTCCTGGGAAAGGGACCTGCTAAACTGCAAACAATATAGAACAAAACTTTATATAAGAACAACAGCTTGAAGCTGGAGTCATACAAATTCAGCCTGGAAGTAGCAAATGTGATTAGCTATTCAGGGGAAGAAACTGTATCTGAATGACAAATTGTTTAACTGTAGGGGTTTTGCAAATCACAGAACATTGAAAATAGTACAGGAAGTGACCTCATAAAGTTATTTAGTGCAGCCTTATGCCCCAGATAATGCAGAGTGCTTTCTCAGAAGAATGCTTCTGTCAAACAGTAGTTATCAGAAGCAACTAAAGGGTGACTGGGTTGCACATAATGACCTGCAATGTATTACTTCAGATTATGTTATCTAGTGATTTCTGTTGGCCTTAAACTCTGCAAATTTGATCCCTTCAAAGAACTTTTTATCTTTCTTTTCCTGCACTGAAGTATAAAAAAATAGAAGAAAGAGAATTTGGTTGCTTGCTTTTTTGAAAGATGTTACAGGCTGAGCTGATAAAGAAGTTAAGAAACTTTGACCCCTACAATATATCAATAGAAGGGGGGGGGGGG
>Ga0065711_1012677_pt1 | contig 13844 bp, 6 predicted proteins | sample Hoacrofraction12_FD_59098 | JGI IMG/M metagenome (GOLD analysis project Ga0065711, IMG submission 59098) | Hoatzin crop microbial communities from Cojedes, Venezuela - Epithelial fraction 12 v2 (version 2) | ecosystem: Host-associated > Birds > Digestive system > Esophagus > Crop | place... | reverse complement strand
GGCTGCTTCAAGGTCCTGTGCAGCCTGCTGTAGGTGACCCTGCTTTGGCAGGGGGGTTGGACTAGATGACCCACAGAGGTCCCTTCCAACCCCTACTATTCTGTGATTCTGTGATTCTGCTGCTAACCATTCTGCAAGCCTGGCTGATGGGGGGCTCTTTCAGTGGTAACTCCAATGCAGCCAGCATTTCTGCACCGTGGACCTCGAGAGACCTGTACTGCTGTGGACCTCCTTTATAACTAAGGCCAATGGAAGTGCATTGCCGTATGAAAAGAACAGATTTCGTTTTGAAATAGAGCTCTTCCCCAAACCAGCTCTCAGCGTATTTGACAACACTACGTGTTGCCACGTCTGTAACCTTGAGCAGCGGAAAAGCAGGAAAGCAACTTAAAATGTTGTAGTTGTTTTGCTTTGTTAATTATGAACCTCTCTCATGAAAAGCATGGTGTAGTAATTCAGATGTGTGTCTTGTCCTTCCTCTTAACAGAAGGACAGTGTTGAAGGGAATGTGACCACAACCGTGTCCATACCAATTAAACACAAGTGTTTTAGAAGGCAGTTTGCATTGTGCAGAATCCCTTTGGGCATACGCTCTTGGTGCATTTTGAGAGTACCTCGCATGAAGCAAAAGGTCACTTCTGGGAAGGGTACCAGTTAGTTAACCAAAGGTGCGGCTGCAGACGGAGCCGGTCGAACGCCGCAGCGGTTGTCCAGACTGCCCTGCGTCGTGCCGTGACGTCCCTCGGGTCCTCTGCAGCTGCTGCGCGTTCGCTGTCTCGCGCTGTGGTAGGTGAGAAGCGCTTGCTTGTCCTCCTTCGGGTTACCCAGCACTTACCTGGGGGCTAGAGAGGGGGTGCGTGGGGTTACGGCGCAGCTGCTGCGAGTGGCACCTGAGACTGCCTTAGCCACAGGAATTTACTTGGGCAACCTAACTGGGAGTTGTTTCAGCTCAGGCTGGTTAAGTACGTGTTGAACCTCAGCTAAACCACGTTGTCCTTAATATCTGTCTGTCTCCTGGAGTTTGCCGCCGTTACTGAAACTGGGCTGTTCAAACCAATACAAGTTTGTTAGCAGGCAAATCCTTCATTCTTAACAAAGCAGAGTTAAATCAGTAGAATCATTCTTAGCTTGAACTAGAATGTCCCTGCAGACCCTATAATTTTATCAAGTAAGAGGGAGAAGGTTTAATTAATTGCATTAGTTTGTACAAATGCAGACCCATTTGGGCCAGTAGGCTAAAACTAGCATGAAAGATAGCACAGAAATTCTGTCTGTTGAAAAACTCTGAGGAGGAAATGTTCCCACGGTGCAGGAATCCTGTGAGGCAGGGTGCNTTAATGCTGTAATTCAGGGGTTGTCTGCAGGGGGGAACGTAAGAAAGTTAATCTAAGCTACCTTTTAAAGAAGATTAGCTAAACCTCATTAAGACTCTGTATGGACACTCATTCTGAGAATTAAAGGGCTAGGAAGGAAGACGAGTTGAATTAACGACACTTCAATTTACATCGGAGGCCTAAGCACGATTTATCTAAACAGCTTTCTGTTCTGAATTTAGTGAATATTATTTCATTTTCCTGGATGTCCCCAGGCAGACGAAGCCCCTGGGGAATGGCGGCTGCTGAATTGCCCCCGGCTCTGCGGGGGGATCCCCCAGAGGTGGCAGTCACTCCCCAGCCGTTACGGCTGACCCCAGACCTGGGAGCCATCCCAGTGCCGCGGGCACCGCAGGGCTGGTGTTTGCCAGCTGCGGCAGCGGTGGCACCCGGCGCGAAGCGGGGGACTGTTGGCTGTCCGTGACTGAGCTGTGTGTGCAGGCAGCAAGGTCAGCCGATGCCGTGGTGGGGTCGCTGGTGCTGCACCTCCTGTTCTGCCCCGCTGGGATTCGTTTGGCCCCGCTCACGAGAAAAACGGCAAAAGTCACGTTTCCAACAGAAAGACTGGGCAGGGCTGTTCTGTGGTGTTGCACGCGTGGGCTTCCCCATGGCTTTTGGAGACGGGTGCTCACCAGTTTGCGGTCGGATCTGTCCTGAGCCGCAGCTGGGTGCGGAGCAGCCTGGGCAGCCCCCTGCACAGGTGCCACCGTGCCCCTGCCTGCTCACTGCCTGAAGCTTTCTGGCTGGGCACACAGCGCTAGCAGAGCAGCTTTCCACCGGGAGGTTTCAGAGGCAGCCCGTGTGCCCGTTCCCTTGCTCCCCAAGTCATACCTGCCGCCGTTGCGGGGCTGCATGATGCTGCAGCACGCTGGATTTTGAGCACTGGTGCTTGCTGGTAGCACAGCTTCTCCCAGCATCTTGCTGGCTGCTTCATCACCTTTTGCCTTCCCACATGTTGCCTTCTGACTCGTTCCTCCCCTGACCTCCTCTTATTTTCCTACAGGGCAGAAGGGAGGAAGGCAGAGAGGGAAGTGGCTGGCAGTGTGGTGGCCACATGGAGGACAACTGGAAGCGCATCTAGGCAGGCAGCTCTTTCTCTGATCTCAGTTTCCACCTTCTGTCTTTGATTTGGTGTTTAAAAAACGAGATGTGGCACTTCAGGATATGGTTTAGTAGGCATGGTGGTGTTGGGTGGATGGTTGGACTCGATGATCTTAGAGGTCTCTTGCAACCTATGATTGTATGAATCTGATTCTATGATTATGCCCATCAGATGGGTCGAGACCCCGTAGCAGCTGGTTGCAGAGTGCCAGGACATGCAACGGGGGGAGCTGCCTGCACTGCAGGCCCATGAGGCGATCATGACTGGTGAGCATCTCTCAGCGATGCCCGAGCTGCTGGGTCCTCCCGGAGGCAGCAGTGACCTGAGTGAGTTACGGGCAGCCTGGACGCAGCTGGCAGAAGCACAGATGCTGCGAAGCTCTGTGTGCCGGGTAGGCAGCGGGGTGGAGCTGGCTGCCATCTCTAGCAGGCAGCCAGCTGCCGCTCCAGTCTGGGGACAGACATGGGCATGGCCAGCGCTCCTAGCTCGAGAAAGGGGGTGGCCCCCAGCAGCAGGCACCAAGCGGTCTGCCCACACCAGTGTGAATGATAACTCTGTGGAAGAGACCCTGTAATTAGAGAGGAGTGAAACGAATCCTTTCCTGCATGAATTGTTCGGAAGCAGCTCTGGCAGCTGTTTGCTTTCCCTCAGCAACGGTTTCTCCTGGGGTTTTGGTGTTTGCCTGTTTCGCTGTCTATGCTATGGAATTTTATTATTATGGGAAGACAAGTTTCCATTTAAGCCAACAGAGTGATTAATATAAATTATATCAAATATCCTAGCCTCCACCCTCTCCCCAGAAGGTGCACTGAGACGGGTCAGAGTTATGAAAGGTGCGGAAACTCCTGCTTGCAGCGCCACCCAAGCCCCATCCCCAGGCCTTTCCTCTCCCGGTCGGTGGGTGCTAGTGCCAGAGCCAGCAGCCCACGGGGACAGCGTGTACCAGGCTGGTGGCACAGGGACTTGTGCAGGAGGTAACTGCATTGCAGTGTATTTCTTCCAAACAAAAAAAAAAGGCTGTGTGTTGCAATCTGCAAAAGATGGAGTGACTGAAAGAGTCTCTCAGAGGCATCCTTTCTCCTGTAGTCAGTGGACAGGGTTAACTGTCTGCTATCAGTAATTTCACAGCCTTACCCTTAGCTGTGCTGCAGCTGCAGAGAAGAAGCCACTGTGTGGCACGGTGATATGTGACATGTACCGTGAAATTCATTAACTTGCCACTACCCAATTATTACAGGCAATTAAAAGGTAAACAGTTAACCAAGTGACAGAGCAGGANTCAGNTTACGTTCTTCGATTTAAACTGTTACCTGTTGGGAGACTTNGGTTGTTTGCAGTGAGCTACCAGGTGGTTGCAGCAAAACGTCTGCAGCGCAAGGTGGCAAAGATGTGACGGGCTGTGCCTGCGAGTCGGGCGTGCGGGCCGTTGCGCTGAGCGTGCCCAGTACGCTGAGCGTCCCCAGTACGCTGAGCGTCCCCAGTACGCTGAGCATCCCCAGTATGTTGAGCGTCCCCAGTACGCTGAGCGTCCCCAGTACGCTGAGCGTCCCCACTACGTTGAGCGTCCCCAGTACGTTGAGCGTCCCCAGTACGCTGAGCGTCCCCAGTACGCTGAGCGTCCCCAGTACGTTGAGCGTCCCCAGTACGTTGAGCGTCCCCAGTACGTTGAGCGTCCCCAGTACGCTGAGCGTCCCCAGTACCTTGAGCGTCCCCAGTACCTTGAGCGTCCCCAGTACGTTGAGCGTCCCCAGTACGCTGTGGCTTTGCTGAGAAGCGACCATCCAGCAGAAGGAGGGTGGAAGCTGTGGCAGGGCAAGCCAGGGGCACGAGGAGGGGAGGGAGCTGCTCCCAACCCGTCTGCCCTTCAGAATGGATCCAGAGGCCTCCAGTTTGAAGTTACTAGGCAGGGGGCTGCTCTTTAGTGCTCTTTGATCCGAATGCAAAGCAGAAACAAGTATGCTGCAAGCAAGCAGATGCTGGCAAGAGGAGAAGCCGTTGTTTAGCCTGGCTGAAGTCTGCAGAGATGCATTCTGCAGAATACAGCTGTTGCACTCAGAGTGCCTCTCGCATAAAACCAATTAAATTTCTTCTCCTTGAGCAGCTCAGAGCTGTCAGCTGCTTCTGTTCCTGGCCGCCGTGTGTCTCCAAGCCTCCTTTTTTGCTGGCGTGGGTAGACAAGAGCCTTCACGCACTGGACACTGTGTAAACACAATGAACATACGGTCTCTCCACTAAAGATCATGCAGCCTAATGCCAGAGATGGTGGATGTGTCTGGACAGACAAACAGAGAATGCAAGGAGACAAACATACTGGAAGTGATTTGGTGACCAGTAATGTCGGCCTTGGTGGTCCAGATGTCTTCTAGAGACTAAGGGCAGTGTGGTCCTTGTCCTCTGGTTGTAGGTTGCCTTTTGGGCTCCAAGAAAAAAAAACAAACAAACTTCATTCCTCCTGTATCACTCCTAAGCCTTTCTTGTGGTTTCCTTGTTTAGCTGAAGAGAACAAAACCTTGGAAGCAGCAGTGGGGTATTTCCACGGTTTCTCAGAATGTCTGAATCACATGAGGACAGATGTTTAGGTGGTGTGAAGCTAATGCAGCTCTGCTAGAGCCCTTGCGTTGTGAGTAGAGGAGGAGCTGGGCAGCAGTTCTGTCTGAAAAGCTCTAGAATGTGGTTATATATGTAGCATTCTTGTCAACATTTAAAACAGAAGCAAGGAGAAGGTTTGCTCTGTGGAGCTGGCTGTGTGATACTTTGCAAATTAAATGAAAGCATCAGCTAGCTTTGAGGGGGAAAGAAAGCAAGACTGGTTTCAGTAGTGTGATATCTGCCAGAGGTAGGCCGGGGCGCCTGCTGGTTCCAGCCACGCAGGTTTCCATTACGTGCAGATCTGCCACGGTTGTTGCGGGAGCTGCCGCATGCTGCCGAATTCTGCCAGAGCGTGGAGTGGTCAGTGTGCGTGTCCCTGCGGGGTGCTGGGGACGGAGGAGGGAAGGGCAGCCCGTCCCGTCAGAGCCTCACGTACCTAATCCGTGTGCTGCTTGCGTCTGGGGAGCGCGCTCTGCCTGGAAACTCAGCTTCTGTGTGCTTGTGTTGTTTTGTTTCCCTTTTATCCTCTACACATTGGGTTGCTGAGGGCGGGTTTCCACTCTAGATCCAGCCAGTTATTTTCCAGGTATTTTGAACTGAGACTTTTTTAATGAAATTGAATTGTTCTGTAGAAACGTGTTGCTTTCAGCAAAGCTTTTGCTGTAAGCCGGGAGGGCTCCCACGGGCCCAGGCTGCCGGGCACCTTCTGTGTTCCGGGACTGATGGAATTTCGACCTCCTTGTGCAAGAGCATAAGCACAAAGCTCCTGGCCAGGGTGCGCTGCCCGGTTCCCAGGTGTCCTGGTGGGCTGCTCGCTGCCGGCACAGGCGGCAGGCCGAGGGCAGGCCGCGGTCCGGAGTGGCTGCCCAGGCAGACGGCTGCCCACGGCGGGTGTCTGACCCACGCGCCTTCTGAGGCCAGGCTGGGTGGGTGATCTGGGGGTGCTCTGCTGCTTTCTGGCTCACAGGGATGAGCTGGTGGTGGTGAAAATTGTCTCACTACCAGAAACAGCAAAAATTTTAAAAATGCAGAAGGCCCAGCTGACACGTCTGCTCAGTCTATTCAAGTGGATTTCAGAAAGAAGAAAATGTGTGGCGTAGATTCAGTCACCTGCAAAGGATGAAGCAGCATGGAGGATGCTGAGGGAGGAATGTTCATTAGTGAGTTAAAAGGGGAGTGTGGCTGTGAAAGGCAGTATCAGAAATCCTCACAAGTAGGTAACAGCAGTCAAGTTAATGTTTGCAGCTCTTCAAAAGCATTTCTTGGATGTCTCTTCAAAAGAGCCTGGATGCACTGAGGGAGGGCTCTGCCATCCTTTTTTCTGTTTGAGCATCCACCTGAAAATAAGTGCAAGATGGATTTTCTTGTAATAAATGTTAAATGAGAAAACACTCATAGCCAAGGCTAGGTAAAAGACTTTTGAATGCTCAAAGTCATCAATTCCCCACCAAGGTTAGATGAGCTTAATGTGTACAGATCAGCAAGAACTTCAGGAGGGAGCCTAGAAAGAAATGGGAAGCTGTATTCTCTCGGACATTAAACATCACATCTAATTATCTGGTAATACGCAGGGTGATCTGCTTGCATGCACATGTGTGTTTGCCCGTGAGTGTAACGTGGCAGTGCCAAAGCATTTGTAAATGCAGATAAACTAACTCCAGCTTAAATTTACTCCATAAATAGCTCTTCAGAGACGCTCACCTCTGCATGGATTAATTTGGTGATTTGTCTCAAAGTCACATTAGCTGATTTGACTTGAGATGATTGCAGCTCTCGCCTGTGCCCAGGGGAGTCACTTAGCTGGGAATCAGACAACCTCTAGCCCTAAACTATGAAAGGCAGAAATGCATACAATTATTTTTGGTAGATCTTTGTTAGTAAACTGGCTGTTCAGCTTTTGCAGGATCCTAAGCACTGTATTCAAAACCTCAGAGTAACTTCGGTACTTCTAATCATTTCATATCTTTTACTTATCTTCAGTCTCCATCTTCTGCCTTGTTTCTTGCAGTCTCATATAAAATGTTTAATGACAGTTTAAAGAAAAGTAATACATTGGATTTCTGTGGATCAGGGGAAGACTTGCCTGTTTTTAGTGCTTGATCGTTTGTGGAAAGAAAAATCCTCTTGCTCTCTTTCTGCAGGCGAGCCATCTGAAAAAATCTCCCCAGCTGAACAGAAACCACGTCTGGGTGTTTTGTCTCCCTTATCTTTTGTCTGTGTCTCAGTGCCACCAATGAAAGGAATAAGAGACAGAGCAGCTTCTCATGCTGACATTGACATAACTTGGCACTTGCTGGAGATTAAAGTGGATATGACAAGATCTTTATTTCTGAGGCAGTCGTAGGGATCTGAAGTGCTGACTTCTGTCAGTACAGCAATGCAAGCCCGTCTGCCTCTTCCTTCCATGAATGCTGTTGCTATGAGAAAAACAAGAGGCAGAGATGAGACAAGGCATGATTTAACTCTTCAACTACTCTAGGCTTTACCAGTATGCCAGGGGCTTAGGATAAAATAAAGTGAGGGAAAATAATGTGAGGGAACACTGCTGGGGGCTCATAATGATACAGCCATGAATTGTGTGGCTGCATCTGTCCAGCAGATGCAGAAGGGATACCAGTGCCTAGGAATGGGCACAGCCTCCAGAGGTTGTAAACCAGTATAGAATTATTAACCTAATAGGGGTTATTCTGGCTTAAAGCAATTGAGAATTTGATGTACAAATCCTACTTTTCACATTTCCTCCTGCCATGAGATACACCTGTTTGCAAACACACATAGCATATTCTAGAGGTTTACTGAAAATGAGTCCATTATAAATTCTTGGCCCCCTCCACCGGGCTGAGATATCCCTCTGAGAGGGGAAACTGCTTTCTTCCAGCTTATTCCGATTGGCAAAGGTGTGGCCTCCATTTGCCCCCAGCCCAGGCACATTTTCTCGTTCTGCCTTAGGACTGCTGCAGAGGAAGCCCCACGGGGAAGAGGGCACACATGGTTGAAGTGGATCAGGTTCAGCTTAGTCAACACAGGCTTGGACAAAGCCAGATTTAGTCCCTGCTTGAAGCAGTTTTCATCCTGTTTTGAATCTGTTTCCTACAAGCTAAAAAATGTCCGAGTTGTCTGCTTGGGATGAAAGTGGCATGAATTGTCAGGGAATCCCAGGAGGAAATACCTGAAATTTTCTATCCTGGCAAGCAAAGACACATGGGCTAGAAGCAGGAGCAGGAAGATTAAACTCCCAGTCCCTGACCCCTTTTGACTCCCAGTTAGTTTGATGCAGGGCATTTCTTTTTACCCAGATGTCTCTTCAGAATGGATCAATTGATCTTGTAGTCCCTCTCAGTGAGCTCCCAGAGTTTAACTCAATGTTTTTAAGGGACTTGAAGCTCTCAGATGGAGAGTCCTCCAGAAATGCTGAGACCCATTGAAGCTAGTAGAAGAACATGAGCCAGCAATGTGACCTTGCTGCAAAGAAGGCTGATGATTTCCTGGGCTGCATTAGATAAAGTATTGTCAGCAGGTTGAGGGAGGTGATCTTTCCCCTCTACTTCGCACTTGTGAGGCCACACCTGGAGTGCTGTGTCCAGTTCTGGGCTCCTCAGTACAGGAGAGACATGGACATCCTGGAGAGAGTCCAATAAAGGACCATGAATATGCTACAGGGACAGGAGCATCTCTCATGTGAGGAAAGGCAGAGAGAGCTGGGACTGTTCAGCCTGGAGAAGAGAAGGCTCGGGAGATCTTATCAATAAATACCTGAAGGGGGAATGTCAAGAAGATGAAGCTAAGCTCTTCTCGGTGGTGCTCAGTGACAGGACCAGAAGCAACGGGCACAAACTGAAACACAGCAGGATCTGTCTGAACATAAGGAAACACTGTTTTACTGTGAGGGTGACTGAGCACTGGCACAAGTTGCCCAGTGAGGTGGTGGAGGCTCCCTCCTTGGAGACATTCAGAAGCCATCCGGACACAGTCCTGGGCAACTGGCTCTAGGTGCCCCTCCTTGAGCAGGGAGTTGGACCAGGTGACTCCAGAGGTCCCGTCCAACTCCAGCCATTCTGTGAACATCAGAATTTCATCGATTTAAGTGGAAAAAAAATCGTCATTCTCTCCATGTCTTACCTGTTTTCACCTTTGCTGGCTTGGGCTGGACTGCCAGCTGATGTCAGTCAGCATAGTTCCACTTAAATGCAATTAACATTCAGAGTTAATCTGAATAGTTGTTGCCAACAGTCTTGTCCTTCTGTGTCGGACAGCAGAAGGGTTCAGCATTGCACTCGTTCACCTCTTAAATAGGAAAGCTGCAACTACACAAAGAAAGCACTTAGTGAGAGTACCAAGGAAATCCATCCTTTCCCCTGTTCGGAGGACTCAGTAGTTAGGCTGGTTCTGTATTTCTGGAAACTAGTTATCCTGTCAGTTATTGACCATCTTCATCTCGTTGGTGAAGTAATTTCTAGCACAGATTGTTTATGCTTAAGGGCTACTGTGAAGTCCCATGCAGCAAGTTTGTACCTGACCGTTTGCCAGAAGCACCAGCGTATTCTACAAGACCCACACTAAGAGTGCCCTGTTTCCTTTTTTTTGCCCATGACCACCTGAGGAACCTGAACATGTATGAGTCTATGGGACCTGATGAGATGCATCCCAGATTCCTGAGGGAATTGGCTGATGTAGTTGCCAAGCCACTCTCCACAATATTTAAAGGTCATGGCAGGCAGGTGAAGTCCCTGGTGACTGGAAGAAGGAAAGCATTGTGCCCATTTTTAAAAAGGGTAGGAAGGAGGACCCTGGGAACTACCGACCTGTCAGCCTCAGCTCTGTGCCTGGGAAGATCATGGAACAGATCCTCCTAGAAGCTATGCTCAGGCACATGGAGGGCAGGGAGGTGATTCGAGACAGCCAGCGTCACTTCACCATGGGCAAGTCCTGCCTGACCAACCTAGTGGCTTTCTATGATGGAGTGACTGCATAAGTAGACAAGGGAAGAGCTATGCATGTCGTCTGTCTGGACTTCTGTAAAGCCTTCAACACGGCCCCCACAACATCCTTCTGTCTAAATTGGGCAGATAAGGAATTCATGGGTGGGCTGTTCGGTGGATGAGGAACTGGTTGAAAGTTGACAGCCGGAGGGTAGTGGACAACAGCTCGATGTCCAAATGGACGCCGCTGACAAGTGGTGTCCCTCAGGGGTCCGTACTGGGATTGGTGCTGTGTAATATCTTCATCGATGACATAGACAGCAAGATCGAGTGCACCCTCGGCAAGTTTGCAGATGACACCAAGTGAGTGGTGCAGTTGACATGCCAGAGGACGAGACGCCATCCAGAGGGACCTGGGCAAGCTGGAGAGGTGGGCCTNTGTGAGCCTCTTGAGGTGCAACAAGGCCAAGTGCAAGGTCCTGCACCTGGGTCGGGGCAACCCCTGCTATCAGTACAGGCTGGGGGGGATGAAGGGATTGAGAGCAGCCCTGCCAAGCAGGACTTTGGGGTAATGGTGGATGAAAAGCTGGACATGAGCCACCAGTGTGCGCTCGCAGCCCAGAAGGCCAATGGCAGGAGACATCCCCTTCAGGTGTGCCCGATAGCCAGAGGGCGTGACAGCTTTAGCTGTAGCCCTTCAGTGTCCAGCTGTTGTGATTTATGTGCTGTTCTCTGGGCTGGTGCCTCGCCTGCCATCAGGAGGGTGAGGCATTGCAGGATTTTTAGGGTAAATCATTTTTCGGTCGAGGTAACCCACCAGTCCCCAAGATTTCGAGACTGGATGATCTGGGTGAAGTGGGGAATATGCCATTCTTGTGCTTGTGGCTGCTCTGCCCACCAGGAGTACTTGAAAAGAAAATTCCATCTTTGTTCTACTCAGTGCTGTGCTAGCAAGCACTTGTGAGCGGGCTGTGATACATGGGGCGGCGGGGCAGAAGCTCCTGCAGCCTGCGCCATGGCCCAGGAGCCGTCTCTGCTTGCAGGGCTCTGTTTTGTTGTTGGTCTCCCTGGGCAGGTTTTTAACAGTAGGGATTTGCTGCGAGTTTTTGCCACTCAAACAGCGAGGCTTTGCCACCTCTTTACTCCCTAATACAGGTAAAAAGGAGATGTTCAGCCTTACATCCAGTTTTTGGGATGAGGAGTGAGAGGCATAAGCAGCAAAGGAGGCACAAAACCAGCTCCCTTTCTGCCACGTGCAAAGGGTTTCACAAGACAGGTCTCTTCCAGAAGGTGTCCTACGTCTGCTCACAGGAGCATGGGGAGCCTAAAGCTCTGCATCCTCATGAGACGTACCGCATCGGCAGCAGCCTAAACAGTTTTTCATGACTGTGGCCGTCTTTGGGGATTGCTTCATGTCTGGGTTTTTTACCAGAGCGTGGGGAAGTGAAGCAGCCAGCACCGGGTGAAGAGTGGTGGGAGGCGGGTGATTAATTCCTGGGCTCCTTTGCGGCTCACAGCCTGAACACTCCTCGGTGGGCTGGGCTTGGAGCAGCTGGGTTTGTGGTCAGTTCAGAGCATTCCCTGATACTTTCCAGTTATATTTTAGGTGTCTCTTTTTTTACCAAAAATTAGAGGATTTCAGTTGTGGTGATGAATAAAAAGATGGAGCCAGAGCCTTGGGGAGAATGCAGCACCGACCACCTGGCTGCCCAGGGACAGAGGCTGCGGGCAGGCTTGGGTCTTGCACCGAGCTGGGTCGACGGCAGGGCTGCCCGCCTGCGGGCCCCTGGCCCTGTTCACTGCCCGTAAGAGCAGAGCAGGGTGTTAGGAGTTAGTATGGTAGGACAGAGAAATGAAGAGTTGTGATTGTGGTGATTTAATTGCCATGGTAAGATAAGGCAAGGACTTTTGATACTTTTTTTTTTTAAAGAAAAATTGTCATAAATGTTACCACAATAGCGTTTAGATTTCTGGTAGCTTTTCAAGTCGTGTAGCCTGTGCTCAGACACAATGTTGATAATGGCTTAATAGTATTTTTTGTTAAAACATATATGTTCATTAAAAAATCTTCAAAGCAGTCCATCTTTGTTGTACAGCATGCAGAAGGTTAAAGTAATAAACCTGAGCTTCAGGCAGGTTTTAAGCTTGTGTTTGAGGAGGTCTCTTCAAGTCCTTAAACGCCTGCCTGGAGTGGCCCCCAGTTTAGGACCACTTTGAGGCTTAGGGAAGTCCTATATATTGCAGAAGGAGGCTGTGGCCTTACGTGGGGTTACCAAACCACCAGCTGTTTTTCTGAGCGTATCTGTTTATTCGCAGTGCAAAAAGACAGATCAGTTCTTTCCTCTGCGCTTTCGTAAGAAGCCCTTGTGCCCTGTAAAAACTCGGTAGGAGTTTGTGGCTAACTCAGGGATTTAACAGGGATGGAAACCTGGGTGGTTTGGTGCGTCCCGTCTCGCTGGAGTGACTTCTGGTTCTGACTCGTGGGGTTTTGTTCCCAGACACGATGAATGTTTTGTTCCAGCAGCATAGCGAGTGCAGCGACCGGGGGCACGTGGTGCAGCAGACAGGGCAGGAACTTTGTGAAGTCTCTACCTCAATAACCTGTAGTTTTTAGGGTATATGGCACTTCTGGGAGAGCTTACAGGTCTACGTATCCAAAATAGTAGTGCACAGGGTCCTCTTGATGCTTTTGAACTACTCTATACAATTCTCTGTTTCTAAATGATTTAATTACAGGTTAATGAAGTAAGGGACTTGGATACTGTGTTATATGCAGAAATACGTCTCCCTTCTTGATGCTCAGTATAGACCTTTTCCATTTGCAATGATATTCACATATTCAGGACTCAAATCCTGGTAGACTTTTGTTGTAATATTACACTATAATCCTTCCAAAGATAATGAGGTGACTCTTGTTGCGATTCAAAACAGTGCGACCAAGATGAGGATTGGACCCAGCAGCCACACCATTTCAGAAGTACTAAGCTACTTGCAGCTATTTGATACTGAGCTATTTTGGCCCTCAATTGAGAAAGAAATGGGTCAGGCAAGGCCTTTGAAAGGAATGTAATAGATACATCTCACACTTGCAGAGAAGCGTCAAGCTCTCCTGCTAAAATAAAATTGGGTTCGTGAAAAGTTGTGGTTGTCTTTTAAAGCAAGTTTTTGTATGTCTGCAGAGCAAATATTGCATTAAAGATAGGGGTAGAGTCTCTGTTTTAGTGATAGTGCACCAAGTTTTCTGTTTTCCTCCAAATTACGATACAGCTTCCTGCGAGCTAAGCAGCCAGCCTGCTCGATCTGACTTCTGCTTTATTGCTATATAGTGACATACCAAACTCATAAGGCATCAAGCAGTAAGTACAAGAACCATGAGTTGCCAAAATAACATGAAAATACTTTTTTTAATGACTTTGTTGTTGACTTTTAAGTCCTGCTACCAGTTTTTCAGAAACTGTTGTGACACGGATAACAACCCCAGGTTGGCTTTATTCTAAAAATGATTTTGCCTTTATAAGCAGATTCACTTACAAATTTGGGAAAAGGTCTAAAAAGGACTTCATATATCTTTAAGTATATATGGATATCCATGTAGATAGATGGATAAATGTCTATACATGCATATCTATCTATCTATATATACATATAGATATACGAAGCATTTATAACCATACTTTGCTCCATCCTAAACTTCCACCAGAAGTGCTTTCTCACTGAATTTACAGAATCACAGAATGTTCGGGGTTGGCAGGGACCTCTGTGGGTCACCCACCCAACCCCCTGCCCAAGCAGGGTCACCCAGAGCAGGGGGCACAGCACCGCGTCCAGGCGGGTCTGGAATATCTCCAGAGAAGGAGACTC
>Ga0065711_1012113_pt1 | contig 13844 bp, 8 predicted proteins | sample Hoacrofraction12_FD_59098 | JGI IMG/M metagenome (GOLD analysis project Ga0065711, IMG submission 59098) | Hoatzin crop microbial communities from Cojedes, Venezuela - Epithelial fraction 12 v2 (version 2) | ecosystem: Host-associated > Birds > Digestive system > Esophagus > Crop | place... | reverse complement strand
CCATTTTCTGACTGTTCTGTAAGTCCAACGAGAATACGATGCTAGGAAAATGCGATGCTTGGGTCATAACAACCCCATGCAACGCTCCAGGCTTGGGAAAGAGCTTGGGAAAGCTGCCTGGCAGAAAAGGACCTTGGGGTGCTGGTCGACAGCCGGCTGAACGTAAGCCAGCAGTGTGCCCAGGTGGCCACGAAGGCCAATGGCATCCTGGCTTGGATCAGGAATGGTGTGGCCAGCAGGAGCAGGGAGGGGATCGTGCCCCTGTACTCAGCACTGGTGAGGCCGCATCTCGAGTGCTGTGTTCAGTGTTGGGCCCCTCACCACAAGAAGGACATTGAGGTGCTGGAGCGTGTCCAGAGAAGGGCAGTGAGGCTGATGAGGGGTCTGGAGAACAAGTCTGGTGAGGAGCGGCTGAGGGAGCTGGGGCTGTTTAGTCTGGAGAAGAGGAGGCTGAGGGGGCACCTCATTGCTCGCTACAACTGCCTGAAAGGAGGCTGTAGTGAGGTGGATGTTGGTCTCTTCTCTGCAGTAACTAGTGACAGGACGAGACAAACGACCTCAAGTTGCACCAGGGGAGGTTTAGACTGGATATTAGGAAAAATGTTTTCGCTGAAAGGGTTATCAAGCATTGGAACAGGCTGCCCAGGGAAGCGGTTGAGTCACCATCCCTGGAGGTGTTTGAAAGGCGTAGATGCGGTGCTGAGGGACATAGTGTAGTGGGGACTTGGCAGTCCTAGGTTTGCAGCTGCACTTGATCTTAAAGATCTTTTCCAACCTAAATGATTCTCTGATTCTGTGAAAACCGATGTTGGTGTGAGCCTTCTGGGAATGCATTCCCCAGCTAAATCAGATTTTAAAGAGTTGTCCTCCTTAGGGTCCTCAGTTTGGCCTTCTGTGCAGACCTAGCTTCCCATCCAGTGAATTGCTTGCTTATACTCCACAAGCCCCCTTGCCAGTTTTAAAATCACAAGTAATAGGTATTCTGCTGCATCTCAAGACATTTTCTTGGTGAATTGACAACTTTGAAAAGAAATGTACACTTAGGTGAGATGAATCCCACTGTCAAACTTCAGCTGGTTAAATGCTAGTGACTTGTATAAGCTCACCTTCCAGCACAATGACAACACATCAATACAGGGAAGCTTCAAAGTGATTGAATCCATCCTAAGAGAGGTGGGATGAATTAGGCCTCTGGAAACGCCTCTTTCAGTGTGCTAGCGAGGATGCCTAAATAACTAGTAGGTGCCTGACTTGTAGATGGCTGCGTTGACTGAGGTTAATCCTGCTCTTTATCGCCAGTCAAGATTTGTGTAAATTGATCTTGCCGGTATTGCATCTTTTTCTGGTTTTGTTTGCTACAGTCCTCTATTATCTGAAATCTCCTTGCCCTGAAGAATTCACACACTGGGATCAAATTGCCTTTTAATGTTCTTTTAGCCTTGAGCTTCTTAAACTTCTCACAGTTTGACAGACTTTCCAAACGTCAAATAAGCTCTGCAGCGCTTTTCTGAATGCTTTCCCATCTGCCATTACATTTTTTTCTGCACAGGCCTTAGTGAAGGTGATGTTTCCCTCTACAAGTCTCTCCGCTGCTGGTGAGATAACAGGTCCCTACTTCTAACAGGCATCTCCTCTTCATACACTCCAGAATTTCGTTAGCTTGCTTAGCCGTGATACTGTGTAGAAAACTGATGGTGGGTCGTTACCTATCGTATTAGTGGGTATTTCAGACGGTTCCAGGATGCTCTGTATCAGCGATGCCCACAACAGAACAGCAGAGCTGTGCCATTACCTGAACCTCAAGTCCCTGTTTCTACTACGTAACATAAAACGCGCAATCTTCGTGTTGCGAGGCAGGAACTTTGTTGTCCAGGTTGGCGTGCGAAGTTTCAGATACCAGTGCAGAGTGCAGTCTACAAGACCTAGATTACAGCCTGTTGTATATCTGATCTTTGAAAATTTTTATAGAACTATGGGAGAGACATAGGTAGAAGCTAGACGCAATGCCAACAGTTTGTGAATCATTTAATGACCCCTTCCTCTTCTCTTTGACAGTCTACCAGAACTTTTCCAAAGCACTAGACCACATGCTGCGTGGTGGGAGGAAATCTGCTTGTGTGTTTCCGTATGGTGTCCTCATAGTATGTTAGGTAAGGTGCAAAACCAGCTAGAAGAACCAGCGTTCACACATGGTTGTGTGTAGCGCAGGCTGAACCTGGGAGTGCTGGAGCCCAAACCTACAGACTTCTCCACGCCTCGTCAGTCCCAGGATTACTGCCTCCTAGACGCAAAGGAGGCACGATCCTCTGGGAGCTGCAGTATGAAACTGGGGGTGGGGGCAATTTCTTGCTCTTACAGTATCACAAAATTTACAAAATTTTACACAAATTACAATAATGGAAGTACTGTCAAATACTTGCAGTGTGGCCCTCAGTAACCAGATAAGCTTGTTGGTCTCATCCGTCAAGTGGCAGTAACAGAACTTGACTATCTCACCTAAGCACTGTGTGGGTAAACACACCACAGACTATTGAGTACTCATTTACTTCTCTAGTACATAACAACAGCGCCGAATGCAGCTATAACCAGTGGTCACGAGAACTGACTTTAAGAGAGACAGGGAAATGCCAGCCCATCCCCTAGCTAATTTTCACTAATTTTGTTTTTTAAACATTCTAGACCATGTTTGCGCTAATCTAAATGGAATAAAGGAAGAAAGAAAATAAGGCACAGAGTGTCCACACAGGTGAAATTTATTAGCGCAACCCTGGAAGATCCGGACTTATAATGGACAGATGGGGATTATTCTCGTCACTATCCTCATGCTTGACAAGCTCTTTTTCTGTTATTTCACTTGTCTCCAACTCCTCCAAAACCTGCCCATTCCACCACGCTGTGGACTTGCTTGAGGTAAGTATTTGGCATGGCTACTGGAGTGCTTCAGGTATTTTTACTTTTATTTTATGTATTCCCATAGAAAATAGAGGAAGAGTCAATCTGAGCAAGAGTCTGCAAGATGCTGAACCAAATTTATTTTTGCTTTCAATAGCGTCACAATTAGGTTGTATTTTTGACAAATCCACAAAAACGCATTCACATCTTTGTCGCCTTCCAGTTGTTCACGCAAACAGCGGGGCTCTTTTTAATTGGGAAGCCATTTTTGCTGTGAGAGGCTTCAGTGAACGGTAAAAAAAGAACAAGTCAGCCCCCAGCCCCTCATGTAAATCTCTTTAAAATATCCCACAATGCAAATCAAGCAGGCATTTTTCTAGGTGATTCTGGTTGTTAACTTCAGCAGCGTAAGAGAAGTTTGGGAGGTTCTTGGGGATCGAAAAGGGCGAGCCCCAGCTGCGGTCCAGTCACAGCTTCTTTAGAACTTTTTAGGTGACACCGTGCGGGAGCTGAGCTGCTAGCAGAAGTGATAGAAGGCGCTGGGCTCAGCAGCTCCCTGTGACTCATCACTTTTCAGAGAGGAGAAGTTGGGAATGCAAGAGAAAATAATTTGCCTCCCTTGTCTGCGTGACTGATTAAAATCTGTATCTCTAATCAATGTAGAATATAGTTAATGACTGTTTAATTAATTTACTGTAATTTTTGATGAAGCTCACTGCAATTACTTTTCCACACGCTGCTACATGATAGTGCTGATTTTCAACAGAAAGAAGCCAGCCTGTGTAGCGTGTGTCAGCTCTCAGAGCAGCATTGCTGTAATGACTGCAAGGAACTGCTCCAACACAGAATTCCGCTCGGAGATAGGATTAGCTGGTGAATACGCACAATTCCCGTAACGACACAGGGGCCTTTGTGCATAAACTACTCTATTATGCACTAGAGCACCGATCCTTCAGCAAGAAAAATTGTAGCTGGACCCTGTCCCCTTTCAGGTTTGAACCCACTGGTCACGGTCCTGCCAGGCGATCGCAGGGACTGCTGCGCCAACGCCTCTGCAGCGCGGCTTTGAACGCTTCCTGTAATCGCTATGTCTCCGCAATCGCTCCCCCTTTGAGACTCTCTGGAATCTAAGTAGAGGCTACCACGACATACAAACACCGGCAAACAGATGACCCTGTTGGGAAGTGAGGTAGCCTATTTATTTCACACATAACCACTTTTCACAGTTATTTTTACCCTCCTGTGTTTTACGATGCGCGCCCAGACTCCACCACTTATTCCTTTGATGCTGCTCTGTGGAGGCTACGTAGTGCTGGGCTGATTAAATTGGTTTCTCTGATGTTCAAAGTAATGTGTCTCACCTGTTCTGGTTTGGGACCATGTTATCACGTGACATGGGACGAACATTAACAGCATTTCTAATTGTGTTCCAGTGGCATTTGTCATATTCTTGCTATTTAATGTCTTAAACTGCTTTTATCTCTTTAGCATTTCTGATTTCCAAGAACTTTTCACTGTGGATTTCAATTCTTTTCAGAGGCATGCTTCTTCTACAGTGAACAGATTTTCCTCACGATTATGGTTGTAGATATCTGTGTATATGTATTTACGACAGTGTTGATCATGTAACTTCTCCAAAACCTTTTAAGTTCTTGAAAACTGTTTGCTGATTGACATCAGCATTCTCTCACGACTTAATGAACAGTAAAATCACTCTGTTTCTCAAATTTCAACGCCTTTTGATCTTTTTTGCTTTTGAAGATTAAACAGCTACATATTTGATATCTTCCTAGTGATGAACAGACTGACTGTGTCTAATTGCTGGCCTTTTCTTCAACGGGGCAGTGAAACACCGTTATAAAACCGAGCTCACACAAACATGTTTAATCACTTTTCTGATGAAATGCCCAATTGCTTCCTGCAGTTCTCTTTGCCATGATCTCATCAGGGAACAGTGACAATAACAGTAACGTGGCAGATCCTTGACCTCAGCTCTCATTGCAAATAATTATCTGACACTGTTGCCATTTACGGTCATGCATTCAGCATAAGCTTTTGATGACTGCCTCACTGTCTCGTATTCCACGGTATGCCATTGTTTCATAGGGAAATTGGAGCATACTCTAAAAGATCTTCTGCAACCAAAAAAAAGGACTATTTATTACACATGGCTTTTTGTGTAATAATAACTCTGAGAATGATAAATTGGTCTGTACATGCTCTTCAGCTCTACTACCTGCTTGATCTTCCTTGAGTTAGGGAGTTATCTGTTTCTTGACATTCAAAATATACATTGGGAGTTGATTTTCCAAGACGCTGAAAGCAATGGGATTTTACTTCAGAGACTCTTATATTTTTTCCTCTTCTTCATTCTCAATTCTGTTAAAAGCACCGAGTGTACACAGATAGTTGCTTTGCAGGTGTTTTTAGTAGTTCTCCGGGGCGTAGCCGTACTTAAGGTGGGCAGTATTCTGTCCCATCGTTTTTTTTCTCTTCTATTTTTCCCTTTTTTTGAAAAGTGTTTTCTTTCAGTTCAGAACTCTGAGTTGCACTAAATCTCCTACTTGGAAATCCTGTTACAACTCTGCATAAACACAGGAAGGCTTGGCTGTTTAGATAATTAACTCCAGCTGCTGAACACCTCCCCTTTTATTTCTTCTACCACTTGCAGTGTCTTTGGCTGATGCTGTTTATTCTCCCTGTCGTTTGCTTGTCCATCTGCCTTATTTAGTTTCTAGAAAACTAAAGGCAATTAGCTGAGTTTTCTCAATATAATGAAGTTTAGGTCCCTGACAGTTACAGCTTAATACAGCTGAGACTGCATAATTCAATACAAGGCATGGGAGCTACTCACTGCTTCGTACCTTTGCCTTTGCTACTCTAGACCCAGCGACTCTTCAAAGCACGTCAGAGACAACGACGCTGATTTTCAGTTACATTTGTATTCACAGATCTAAATCAGGAGTGACTGGAAGCTCCTGACTTCGCTTTTTAAATGAAAAAGTGACAGTGAAATCAGTCAGCCTGGACACCTTTGATGTGCTATTCAGAGAAATGGCCAGGCTGCGTGAAGGTCTGAGGGTGTGGAGCTCAGCTGCGGCGCTCGGCTGGGCTTGCTGAGTGGCTGGGGCTGTTTTAAAGTTTCTCTGTGATACTTCAGAGTCGAAGTGAAGAGCTTTAGAATAACCTTGCTATTTTATTTTTCAGTGCATACATAGTATGTCTAAAATGTGCATGTGCTATTACAATTACTATTGAGCATCTGGCACCTAAGAGGATGTAAGGGGTAGGAGTTTTGCAACTACTAAAGTAACTACAGAGTCTTTGAAAATTAAGTGGTTTCCGTTGTGACAGAGAGGATGGAATCAGCTGACAAAATCTGGGACGTTGCACTTACTGCTGTGGGTGATGCTATAGTGTGTGACACTACGCGGTGCAACTGTGCGCTGAATCGGAGACTTCTGATTTCACATGAATTTTGAGCTGCTATCTGCTACTTTAGCAGTGTTACTCTGGATTTGTTCTAATGTAGATGAGGTAATGATCTCGCTGCAAAAAATTCTACTCAGAAATCTATGAGAAAATTTAAATATGGAAGATGTTCAGAACTGGTTTCCAGTATGTCTGCTAGCTTTCATTTCTCAGTGTGCAGAGTTCATTTAGCAATAGTCTTCAGATAACCTTTTAAGTACTCACTTTTCTTTTAATTGCTATTTTCTGACAATTCGCTACCACATTTAAGTTAAATCACTTCAACTGTACAGTCCATTTCAAGGAAAGACTTTCCTGAAGCTGATGAATGTGACAGTCCCAACTTGATGGAAAGGCCGAGAAACATCTAAACAGGGAATATCAATCAGCCCGTATGTAACGCATCTGCAGTTAACAAGAATGTAGAGAAATAAATGTTGCAGTATGGGGTCTATAATTTACAGAGCAAAAGGAAAAGGAGAATAAGGCATGAAATGAACAATATGTATTACATATGTATCAGCAAAAGATGCAGTGTCTATCAACACACACAAAGATTGCCTCTGTTCGGACTGAGGTGGACAGAAACCTTGCATATGGGTTTAACTTCACATGCTAACAGTGAATTTCTAAATGCAAGGAAGAAAGAAAGCACTCTAGCTTACGTAGCTTCAATTTTTTAAATACAAATGCTAAAAACCAAAACTAAATCTTCCTATTTATTCGCATGATTCTAGTACTGAGGCAAGGCAACAAGACTGGGAGCACTGCAGATTTTGAGGTGTTTGGTGTTTGTGCTGTTGGTCTCCTGCCCTGGCATCAAACAGGCCAGGCAGGAGATGGGACATGGAACACAAAATGAGTTTCAGAATCTGGCTCTTCTAGGAGCAAAAAATGATTTCCTTAGCTGTGCTTTTGGTCTTAAGCGATTTCTGTTTTTACAGTTACGCAGTTTCTAGCAAACAGACAAGAATATTTAGAAGAAAACATATTCAACAATATCTGTTCTTCTAACTCAATATATTTTGAAGGGAATGGAGTGGCGTATATAATGGTAGCTGTTGCCCAACACACCTAATGTCTGTTTCCAGATAGATTCTCCAGATGATGTTAGTTCCCAGACAGTTCTTTCGTAAAAGCACTATATGAGTATTCAATTTTATTTCTTTCCATCTTTTTAAAAAGACATTGGTGTTCTGGTTTGCCATATTTAGTAGGGGCTGGAAGTAAAAACTATGCTTTGCCCTATGATGCAAAATTTCGCATCTTTACAACAGTATCATCGTATTCTGTTTACTGCAGTGATTTTGCAAACGTAAGTTTGAGATCTTTCTTATTTTCAAAGGAGGCAGATGTTGTTCACTTTGTTACTGTAAATATCTTGTATCAAGAGCAGCCTCTGCACAAAACCCTCCCGCCATCCCAGCACCTGATGTTTTTTGGTGGACTACGGCCAGGTTCACGCTGCACAGCCGGCCCGTTTCGGTGCCAAGGTCTCGGGCTAGGCGAGACAGGCCAGGCTGCATCCGCAGCTCCTAGAAATCACGAAGCAGCAAACCTGCCCAATGCGGGTATTTCGCTCCAGTGATAGTCTGTATCCTGTGTCAAAATTTCGTATCAAAGGGAATTCTTTCAGGTAGCCTTTTTAGCCACCAGCAAAGCATTTATTCCCTGTGTTCTCTGCACAGTTGCTGTGGCCATGCTCAGTCACCTGCTGGTTTCTAAACTCAGCCAGTATTTTTATAGGCTATTTTCTCTCTTTGCTTATAAGTGCTTTGGTAGTCATCTGAAGAGGTGTCAAGCAGCAGGTGAATAGCAACTGGTTAAAAACTACTCTATGTGTTGTCTGAAAGACAGCCTGACTCAGAGAAATGCACAGCGAAAGCGGATTGCAACACCTAACAAGGGGCAGTAAACTGGACTTGCCTCTGTCTATCCCATTCCAACTGCAGCAAGGAAATAAGCACGGGCCGGGCTGGCACTGGTCCTGATCCTGGACAACACGCAGGTTTCCGAAACCGCGAGTCACGCCGCATAACATTCATGATCACATACAGAGCAGACATCTCCTCTGCGTGCTGTTGTGCAGAAAGGCAGGGAACAGAGAGGCAAGCGTTAGACTTCAGGACGGTATTCCCTGTGATGTGCATCCTTGATGGCGGTGGGGAGGAGTCTGACATCACCAGAGAGGTTACGTTGATCTGTTCCCCTCACCTCTGGAACACAGCACAGCCACAGAGAATCTGGAGAAGCTCTGCCAGGCTGTCCTGGCCCACGCTTCCTCTTACGTGATCTTCCTTGCTAGGCTGACCTTTTTTAGTCATTATTAATTAACAATATTCCCGTGGTTCGGAGAATAAGTGTTTCCAGTAGTCAGGATTATGATTCCTCAACTGACAATATTTCATTTTATCGCCCCTCTGCCTTGTACTGTGTTGAGCAGTAGTAATGATTTGCCTGCTGCTTGTTGCTGGTTGATCTCCAGCTGCTAAAAGCTTGCTCAGGGTGACCAGCCTGCAGATTCGTGCACGGAGCAGTGAGCGCGGAAGGGCCCAGCTACCGCCAGGCCAGCCACAACCGTTTAGGCTCATTGACTTGCAGTCAGTGACGGTGTTTGTGCTGCGGAAGGTACGTCCAGCAGGACCTTCAGACCACACAGGCCTTTGGACAGCCCTCAGATGGTTTCCATACTAAAGAAGAAATCAACATTAGTTGGGCCGCGAAATCCATACGCTACATGATGAAGCAACATGATCCTAACTCGGGCTTGATGTTTCCGAGATGAATGATTTTCCTTCCTGTCCTCGCGCAACGCTGCAAGCCCTCTGCAGAGCGGCCAGCAGCGCGTATAATGGATTCCAGACTTCTTCAGTTATAATTATGTTATGGCTATACATGGTCCTCTTTGTCTCAACTAAATAATAAAGCGATCTGCTACGACAAAATCTTTAAACATCTTGGGGATGGTTCTACCCACTGTANGCTATGCCTTGCTTGATTTTTCTCCCTGANGTATCTGTTTCAGCCATTGGTTTCATTGCCAATTCANAGCATTTAAACTAGAACAAGACAAGAAATGATAAAAAAAAAAAAAACCTTACATTTTTTTTTTTTTCCTCCAGGAAGATCCCAAACTGCTTTACAAACTAGAGGGTAATCCTGCCATCTTTCTTGGGATAGTTTCTCACACTGTCAGTTCTCTGCAGTAAGGATACCTAAGGTCCTCGGTGTTGCTGAGATTACTGATGTGCAAGCATCACTCTCCTATTATCACCATGTAGTGCCTTCTAGAACGGGCATCTTTTCTAATTGTATTAGGATGAATGCAGCACAGGAAGCTAACAACTTCAGCAACAGCTGGCACCATGAAAACTTGCAAACTGTTTTGGAAAATGATTTTAACAGTATTTTTTATGCCCTGGGATATATGCATATCTCACAGGATTAAACAATCTATTTTGTATCTTCAAAAAGCTCATCTGTAAACAGGAACTGTTCTTATGGCACGGTATCACCAATATATACACACAGAAGTGTCTCTGTGGGGTTCTAAAGAAAAATGCTTATTTTCTCTATGGAGGGGAAAGCTGGGAGAAGTTTAGGACACATACAAAACGTCAATACAAACTGAAAAGCTGATTTTCATAGACTGGCAATCTGCTGCCACCAAAGCATCTAAGAGGTTGGTGTCATCATCTAGAATAATGGAAATTCAGGTATAAAATACAAAAAGATATTAACAGATTAGGCAATTTTAAAACCAGTGATGGAAATTACAGATCCAGTAACTCCATTGCACTTCTTCACTGATAGTACGATTACGTTTTGAGAAGACACTGCTGAGGTCATTCATCAGATACAGACTGCAGCAGAACGGGACTCTGAAACTAAGCTTAATTTCTATGATGTGGCACAATTACCATATTTTCATGTATATAACCTGCAGATTATCTAACAGAGAAATAAATAGCCAGACAACCTCCTCTTACTCCCCACTGTCTTAGCAATTGCTGTAGTACACCAGCCTGTCATTTTTGAGGGTGCTGTTTACTCAAAAACGTCTTTCACATGCTCAACTTGCCTGTGATCACCAGTGCCTGCTACCTTTCCCTTGCTATTTTTTTATGTCTCCAACTCAGACAGAGTCATCTGTGTGCTTAGTTAAGGGGTTGTGAGTTTCAAAAGGTGCAGGTTATAAGTTTGAAAATATGGCATCTCTTGTAGTGTTTTACATGCTGAAAGACAAGGGATAAGTATGGTTTTGCTACAGAAACATCCACTTATTTCTTCCCTTGAGCAATGAAAGGATTAGGGAAAAAAGAAACAGTTTTGTGGGAACTGAGGGGAGCACAGACAGACGGCTCACGGGGGAAGGGGTGAGGGTTACTGGAGTGACTTATCAATGCTCATCTCCTGCAAACACAGGAGAAGGAGCATATGGAATACGCTCACCTGATCCTAACATACATTCCCCGCTTAACGCTTCGAAAAAAGCAAAGAAACAGAACAACGAAAGTCAGTAATGAAAAGTGACCAAGAATACTTGAAGAATTATTGATCATTTTCTTCTAATTTGTAGTTGTATGGCAGACCTACCAAGTGATATAACCAGGAAATTTTTTTTTATATATATGTGTACATATATTCATGCTGTCACTACATTTTTATGTAATGGGCACACACACGTGTACTAAGCTAGAATACAATTATTGTACTACAAATGTTGGTCTTAACCTCTATGGCAGTTCTGACTGAAGACTGGGAAATCGATGTGCAAAAAAGCCGAAGGAATGAGAAGACGAAAAAAGGAGAGAAGAGGACATGAAAAGTAGAGTGCTTATAACTAAGCCCAAGCCAGTCTTTATCTTAAGCAGCGCTGTCAGGGTCTTCTGTTTGGACAAGGCCTGCTAGAAGGATCCTTCAAGTCTGATCTGCGCTGGGTACATCCAGTACCAGTGACTGTGCCAAACGACCTCCTCTTTCACTGATCCTTGCCCTTGGTCGAACTATCGCTACCTTTTCTATTACGAAAAATCTTCAACCCTATTTGCTCTAGATTTACACTTAAAATCAAAGAGCAAGTTATGAAATAAAAGGACTACTGCTGTCATCATCCCATCTGCACCACAGTGCTACCCAGAGGTTTCCGACCAAGACCAACGCTGTGGCTTTGCACGTTCTACAGCTTTAGGAACCGCTGTCATCTTTGTCACCCTGCTCGTTCTTGGATCACTTTATTTGGCCGAAACTCCGCACTCAGTTTTCTGGAACACTTCTACAGCACACTGGTGACTCTGTACCCTCTCTGCCTCCTTCCAAATGTTCTCTTGCCAAGATTAAAGTCCCTGCCTCTCTTGACACCTTACTCAGAGCATTGTTTTACTCAGCTCTCTTGCTTTGCTTCTGTTCTCTTTGGTAAAAACAATCCAAACTCATTCAATGTCGTTTTGTCCCATGGCTGTCAGTGTTTAGTTTCTTCTATCTACACCGCATGTTCTGCCTGCTCCTGAAGTACCTGGCTCCCACTTGGTCTGGGTTTTTTAGGGGGGGGGAGGTGGTGGTTTGGTTTTGTAGCATTTAACTTTACAGTAGCCTACTTGTGTCACACTGTCAAATGAGATCAAGCTATGCTTTTTTGGCTATGCATATAAAAAAAATAACCTGGTTTTTATGTTGTTTCTGCGTCTCATGCCACAAATAGTGCGGATTTGTGACATCTCACGTTGAAGCTATTTCAGTGTTGCTATTTACGCAATCTTTTAAAACCAGACCAACAGATACATAGACATACGTAGCAATTAGTCTTCAACACCAAATTAAAACTGATTTTATAATAATCCATGTAGTACCAAGATTTATAGTTCATTTGTACCACAGAGTAGTAAAACTATTTAGCACTGAAAAATGGCAGCACCTATTTCTCTGAGAACAGCATTAAAACATGACTTAATATATTCTAGAGTAAAAAATCACTCCTAAGCAGTAATTCTGTAAGACCGTTCATAATATAAAGAAATAGGTGCTAGAAGTGGCGCCGTTCAGCCTGAATTTGCAGGCACTTCCAAATACAGGTGACTGTTCACACTATCAAACAAGAGCGTCAAAAAATATATCACAATATGGCTTCACTTACCAGGCAGATGTACTCTGAAAAGACATCAGGGGTGGGCTTAAAGCATCTCCTTTTAACGTGTGCACTGTCTGTGATGTCTGAGGCTGCGGCGGGGTTTGAGGCTGTGTCTCTGGCCGAGGCTGTGCCTGTACTTGGCCTGGATCCTGAGCAGGGTTAATCCATCGGCTCTGGCCCTGTGTCATCCACTTTCCCTGGATTCCCCACCGTGCCAGGTAAAATTTGCAAATATCATAGTTCATTGACGAATAATACAAAAGGTCCAGTACCAGCAAGATCACCACAAAAAAGCCATAGATCCACACTCCTAACAGTGCACTGTAGTTGCTGGGAAAGAAAAAAGGGAAAACAAAAAAGTTATCTCGCGTATCAGTAATGGTCAGCGCGTTAGGTTATCACCGTGGTTTCAGTAATTATATATAAATATAATATATAGGTGAATGAAACAAAAATTTTGTTCTAAAGCATGTGTCCTTAAAACTTCTTTCTTGTTTCAATCTAAATACTGTTCTATGCATGACATGGGAGGTTTTTAGAAACTAAGGTTCCCTGTCTTACAAACATTTTTATTTCTCCCTCTCACCTGGGTATTTATACCAGCACATATATTTGGTGTACAATTAGCTTCAATGCTTGAAGTGAGATCACTGATACACACATGGCTGATGGGTCATATGTCTTACTCTGGAAGTTCTCACTCCCAGAGAGTCACCCTACTGAAAGTGGCAGGGCATTTATGAGGGTGAGTGTTCACCACATGAAAATACGCTGTACTACTGAAAACACTCACTGATGACACGCATTATAAACCACTTGTCTGAAGAAGTGTTCAATGTGCTTGGAAGAAGTGTTCAGTGTGCTTGGATTTGTTCTGACTTTAATAATTACTCATTGCTGGGTACAGAAGATACTAGTAGAATTACAGGCTTTCAAGAACAACCGCGAAAGATTCCTTAGTTTGCTGGTAATAAATTTAGGAAGGAATAACACTGACAAAATCATAGTACACAATGCATTCCACAGGAAGGAAAATGAGGACTACATTTATATGTATATTTTGGTGTAGTTATAATGCGTATAGATAGGTAAAGGGCATGAAAATTATCAGCTGCTGACACTGTGCACAGAGCTATGACAGGTAACTAAACATATTAAAAGGGGAGGAAGAAAGCAGGAAAAGGTATAAGGGGTTGAGAACCTAGAGATCAAACGGGAAGAAGTGCTAAAGCTCTGCTGGAGATGCAATATTATTAAAAGAAAAATAACTGCCGGATGTAAATGCAGTTTGGATTGGAAACCATGTGAGTGGGGAGGATGAGGTCAGACCAGAGGGAAGAAATGGGTAAGAAGG
>Ga0065711_1009467_pt1 | contig 13844 bp, 10 predicted proteins | sample Hoacrofraction12_FD_59098 | JGI IMG/M metagenome (GOLD analysis project Ga0065711, IMG submission 59098) | Hoatzin crop microbial communities from Cojedes, Venezuela - Epithelial fraction 12 v2 (version 2) | ecosystem: Host-associated > Birds > Digestive system > Esophagus > Crop | place... | reverse complement strand
ACAAGGTCCTGTGCAGCCTGCTGTAGGTGACCCTGCTTTGGCAGGAGGGTTGGACTAGATGACCCACAGAGGTCCCTTCCAACCCCTACTATTCTGTGATTCTGTGATTCTGTGATTCCTTCGTCCCCCAGCTTTTATTGCTGAGCGCAACGTCATATGGCACGGAATATCCCTTTGGTCAGCCAGGGTCAGCTGTCCCAGCTATGTCCCCTCCAAACTCCTTGTGCACCCGCACCCTCTTTGCTGGTGAGGCAGCACGAGAAGCAGGAAAGGCCCAAATGCTGTGCAAGCACTGTTTGACAAGAGCTAAAACATCCCTGTGGTACCAACACTGTTTGGGTCACAAATCCAAAATGTATTGTCATAGAACCTACCACGAAGAAATTTAACTCTAGCAGCCAAAAGCAGTACGGTCAGGTTTATATTTAAGTAACTTTATATTATTACTCTTCACAGCTTCTTAACTGTATAGTTTGGTCTTTTTCAGATAAAACCAGTGTATCAAATAGTATCTCTCCCTTATTATAGCACTCTCTGCAATACCAGGGATAACTTCCTTTTCCCTATAAGAAAGGATTATTAAAGCTATTCCTTAGTCAGGGAAGGTCTTCTTGTGGCTAACTGTGGCTAACCCGTAGTCAACCCCTATTTAATGACGGATTGGATCTTGAGAAGAAATTCTTATCCACTTAGAGCTCTGACCACATCTTTCTGAAGTCTTACAGCGCTGAAGTCTTTTGATACTGTCTCTATTAATCTAAACACCCCAATATTTACTTAATTTGGATAATGAGTATTACTGAAGCTGTAATAACAATGTGCATTGTACTAGACCATAAAAATTTTAATTAGGCTTACAGTGAATTCTTAGATCTACGTATACAGTGCAGCTCCTTTTGCCATTAATGACATTTTGACAACAGAACAACAAACATTGCTTTTCGTATCTCGACATGTGATAGGAACTGAGATATATTTACACCCAAAAAGTCCAAGCAAAATCTATAGTTCTGATTCCCACCTTCATGTACTGATGTCCACACAAGCATTCACACACCTGTAAACAAAGTGTCTTGGAAAAATTCAGCTGCTAGAAAATAACCTCTTTTTTTTAGGAAGTAACATATATTTTTGTGGTTGTTTTGTAAACCAGCAATATAAATAACCGTCTTATGTGGATCAAGGATTTTACCACTATCTCTTCCCACTTAACATTTTCATTTGTTCTGGAGTAATTGATGTCTCAAGAGGATTATTAGACTTACATTCAAACTTTTCTGTGTGTATATATGAACGCTTTCCACATGCAACTGGCTGCAGCCTCAAAAATATGAACATGAATTTGGGGATGGAATTGAAAAAGATCTCCATTAAGTCTTCAATATTGTAAACATAATCAATTTTTGATGTCGCCCTCTGAGAGGAGTGAGACTGTAAACACCACTTCATACAAAAATCTTGGTTAGAGTTCTTCTAATTTCCATGGGGGATAATTTTTTCAGGACTATTTCCAAATATTTATAATAGCTTAATTTTGGTGCAGAGTTGCTGATCCTGATGTCTAGTGTTTATATCCATAATAAATTTGAGTTGATTTTCCACAGCTGAACCCATAGAGATGCAGTTTTGTCAACTCGTATCAGAACGTTTTTTTGATAACCTCAAAAGGCAATTAAAACATCTTAAATTCTTCTTTAGCAGAAATACACTAATTCTGATGATGAATCTACAAATACACAAACATATATCTAGAACATAACCTTTTTAAGTTGTAATACATGGGAGGGGAAAAAAATTGAAGGAAATTTTTTCTCAAAAAGAGGTAAAAAATATAAAACTAAGAGAAACTATATATTCAAGTCTGAGAATAAATTACAAATAAAAGAGGGAAAAAAATAGGAAAAAAATCTATCATAATGTGCTGTAAGCATGGTTTTCAGAGCAACCATAATAGGCACTACTGCATCAATTTTTAACAGCTCATGTTAATCGGTGCTTTTTTTGTGAACCATTAAAGTACAATTAATTATTTGAATTTTTTAAGGAAACTAGTTCAAAATAGTTTCATGACAAACACTTTACACAATGTTACTCATAAATATTGTTTTATTCTGGAAAACTGGAGAAAAAAAGCAGTGGAGATTTTACTGTCTGCTGGGAATTCATCCTCCAACAGATTTTTTAAAAAATCTGTGGTAAAATTGATGAACCTCATATAAGCTAGAGTCAATTTTAAGTTAAGATAGTGTAAGAGATTTTGGATGGATGACTGTTACGTTCTTACCAATAGAAACTGTGTCCAACAATAAAAATTTCATAAGTGTCCCATAAGTTACTCTGTATTTTTATTCTTTTTCTACATTGTTACATATTTTTTCTCAAGAATTCATTTCACATACTGTACCTGCAAGTATATGCATGCTCTAAATTAATATTTGTATATGCTTTAGTGTAATTTTATACAAATTCTGCCTGAACTGTTAAGTGTCTGTATACTAAAAGTACAATAAAAAGAAAAAATTGACTTAAATCAAAGGCAAAAAAAGCCTCTACTTTATTATTATCATTCTTAGCGATGAAAAATGGCTTTTAACGTTATGTTTTGTGTGTTTTTTTCCTCAGTACTTTGAGTCTGATACTTGCTACCTGCTGCTACTCTATGTTAAAAAAAAAAAAAAAAAATCCCTTAACTTGCTTCCTGCTGCTCTGAATTTCCTGTAGGTCTTGCCAGCTTCCTGAAACTAGAGCTTGAGACCAACCCATGCAGTAACTGGGAGCCCGGTAATGCTTTAACAGTTATAACATCTTCTTGCAGGCTTCCAAAAAGAAGACAAGGAGACAAGGAGAGAAGAAGGACAAGGAGAACTTGAGATACAAATGATTTCTCCACTCTGTGAAAATGGAAGTTGACACTATGCATGTGTTTTTAAAATTCTGAAGTTCTAACTTGAAGGAGCAAAAGCAAAGTACAGTAAAGGTTTCTTCAAATAAGATATTTAACTTTTTCTTTACCTGATACGTGTCAAAGAAATGATGATCGGTATACTAACATAAATTTGCTGAATGTGTATCTACTGCATATATGAAAATATTATAAATGCAATTTCAGTCATCAAACACCAATAAGATTCCAGTCTTTCACCTGAAGTCTCTGAAGAGGAAAAATGTATTTCTTAGTCAGGTGACTACTTACCTAGTCAGTTGGGGAGTACACCACTTCTGATATGACATGAGATTAAATTTCAAAATGAGTAAGCGGTGATTCTACAAAATGCTCAAAGGCTTAAAGGCATTTCTATCCCATTTAAAAAGACAATGTTTACTATGTTGTATTCAAAATTACATAGTTACTTTTGGAATTTCATAACCTACTTTTTCATTAATATTGATGACTCTTCAAGGTAATATTATTTTTTTTATTTGCTGAGGTTACTGTGATAGTTCATGGAATCTGTGCTTAATAAATCATTAACATCTACTCCGTACTGCTTCTGAGACAAAGCAACTGCTCCTGTGCCACCCTGAAAGTTTCTATATGGTTAGCACATCATGCTTTGTTAAGGGAAGGTCAATTTAATCTAAAAATAACTATTTCATTTACATTTATATAGTTCTATTCAAATCAGATGACTCAATGAAAAATTCAAAATTCAGTGAATAACAAATTTTCCTGTTGAACATTTTGCAGAAAGAATATATTTTCAGTTATTTGCTTTTAGTTTTTAAATACTAAGTACTTCATGCTTTCCTTTAATTTCTTTGTTTTCTTCAGTAACTATAACACACTAATTCAGGAAAGGAAAAACAATACATGCAGGTTTCTCTAACAGAATCTTTCTAATGTATTCTCTGTGTGTGACCCACTCGCCTGTGTTGGGAAAATTTCAAAGGACTGATTGAAATGCATATTTAAACACCTGTTGTTGTTTGCAGGACAAGTGCCAAATGCTGCAACAGCAATATTCCAACTGTTATGCTTATCTGATGAGACAGGAAGTCAAAAAGGGTAAAATCTATTTACGAGTACAATTTTTTTCTATAATATTTTCCATAATAACAAAGAGAACCTCCTATGCAAATATATTTAATTTAATTTTATCACACAAAAAGTAAGGGAGTAATCTTCCTTTCATAAGAGGTAAAGGACTTGGCAAATTCCCTTCAGGAGGACCTGTGATATTTTTAGCATGCTGAGAAAAGTCAGTTAATACCTGACTGGAGATATTCTGCCTGCATAAATCAAATGTGCATTGACAAGAGGATCTGATTATAGAATTCATTTAAAAAAAGATCAGATATACATCTTGAATTAATTTTTTTTTTAATTTTAAATGATAGAATACTTTTAAAAAAATTATCATGGGTCAGACCATACTTTTTAACAAATTAAACCAGTTAAAGAAATTGCTAAGATTATTTATAGCAGTCAATGGGTTGCAATAATCTAGAGAATTTTGATAAGATTTTAGTGTACTCTTGAACACTAAAATAATTTTAAATAAAGTAAAATTTATTGCTAAATATTAACTACATCAATATTTTCTATTAAAATAGATTACATTTTAAACTACAATATGTATATAACAGTCGAATGTTAAACCAACTTGAGTATTCTTGTACTTGTTGAAGTACAGAGAGATTTCTTGTTGTCTGGGCTTCTTTTTAACTGGGATGATATAACTCAAAAATCCTTTTCACTGCTTTATTGGCCTCTACTAACTTCTCTTATTCCAGTTGATTTAGATTCTAACAGTCTAGAGTCTAAATAGTCCTTAACCACACATGCAGGCTTTAGTGATACATTCTGAATGTAAACAACTTCTGGAGATGTCTCTCGTAGCTGAATTTGGGCTGGTGTGTACCAATGTCCTTGAACCTTTCCCTTGTAAATTACAGGGAAACTTTCAACCATCAATCATAAGTAGGTGGGGTTGTATTTAGACCAGAGCAGTTTAACACTTAGAAGTTACACTCTCGGCTCAAAATACCCAAAACAGGTGGTTAGGTTCCCCATAAAGGAAATCAAAAGATGCTGGCATCTGGAGTACTTCAAGTGTATTCTACAGAATTACTTTGTTTTAACCATCTCTCTCCTTTAAATACAGAGGAAGGTTAGTGACCATGTAATGTAGTTTCATGAGGGAGGGGTCAAGAGGAAGGAGACAAGGCAGAACTTCTGAACACATGTTTGACTCCAGGCAACATCTCCATCACTGTGAGCCCCTTGGTTGGTGGACACCCTTGAGGTACAGGGAAATTTCTGTGTGTACAGACCAAAGCTGGAGCATCTTCTCACAGGGAGGGAGTCACAATATTTTAGGTCATCCTCAGGTGCTAGGAGTCTGAGTCCTCTTCTATCTCAATAATAACCAAAACCCTAAACTGAGTGTGTTGTGAGCAATGCCTTTTGTACACCTCCTGTTGTATGTGGAGACTGTTGAACAGGAGTGAAGACAGAAAGGAATCAGGCAAATAAAAGTGATTACAAATCAGGTACTCACGAGTTTTGAAAAAAAAAAAAAATTCTGTTCCTTGCATAACAAAGAGCATTTTCTTGGGAAAAAAGCCCTATATGCTCTCATACTAGAGGCAGGAGGATCCTTTTACTTGCTTCTTCAGGGAGCTTTGGCTCTTGTATCTCACTCAATGTCATCCTGTTCATTCACCAAATCTCTATTCAGGATATTTCTTTTGATGTTGCAATCCTGAACACCTAAGTATTTTGTCAATTTTAAACATGATTTCTTCATCCTGGGTTCAACAGGATCAACCAATTTTTAGGGCTGATTAATAACTCAGAAGAAGCATACTTTCTTAAGTAGCTATCTTTACCTGTGCCTTGGTCAAATCTTGCGCAATTGGCCACACTTTTGTGATCACTACTTACATCTGAATGTGTAATGACAATGAAAAAAAAGCCAAACAAACAGCATCACAGAATCACAGAATGGTAGGGGTTGGAAGAAACCTTTGGAGATCATCTAGTCCAACCCCACTGCACAAAGCAGCTTCACCCAGAGCAGGTTGCACAGCACCTCATCCAGGTAGGTTTTCAGTATCTCCAGAGGAGGAGAATCCACAACGCCTCTGGGCAGCCTGTTCCAGGGCTCCATCACCCTCAAAGTGAAGAAGTTCTTCCTCATGTTCATCTGGAACTTCCTGTGCTTCAGTTTGTGCCTGCTGGCACTTGCCCTATTGCTGGACACCACTGAAAAGAGTCTAGCCCCATCCTATAGTCATCCACTTCGAAGATATTTATAAGCATTTATAAGATCCCCTCTCAGCCTTCTCTTCTTCAGGCTAAACAAGCCCAGCTCTCTCAGCCTTTCCTCATAGGGGAGATGTTCCAGTCCTCTAATCATTTTTGTAGCCCTCCTCTGGACTCTCTCCAGTAGTTCCTGGTCTTTCTTGAACTGCTTTCCCCTCATCTACCCAGCCAGTCATGTTATCACAGAAGGCAATCAGATTGGTCAAGCATGATTTCCCCTTGGTGAATATATGTTGACTACTCCTGATAACCTTCTTTTCCTCCTCCTTCTTAGAGATGACATCCAGAATGAGCTGTTCCATCACCTTTCCAGGGATGGAGGTGAGGCTGAATGGCTTGTAGTTCCCTGGGTCCTTCTTGCCCTTTTTGAAGACTGGCATGGCAATGGCTTTTCTCCAGTCCTCTGGCACTTCTCCTGTTCTCCAGGACCTTTCAAAAATGATGGAAAGTGACTTAGTAATGACATCTGTCATCTCCCTTGGCATTTGTGGGTGCTTTCAGTCAGGGCTCATGGATTTGTGGGTGCCCGATTTGCTTTAATGATTTCTAACCCAATCCTCCTTGACCAAGGGAAGGTCTTCTTTTGAAAAGCTTCCTCTCTTACCTTCAGGGCTTGAGATTTCTGAGGACCAGCCTTAGCAAGAAAGACTGAAGCAAAGGCAGTATTCAGTAACTCCGTCTTCTCTGTATCCTCCAACACCAGGACACCCACCTCATTCAGAATCTGGCCCATATTTTCCCTAGTCGTCCATTTGCTACTGATGTACTTGAAGAAGCCCTTCTTGTTGTCTTTCACATCCCTTGACAGATTTAATTCTGGGTGGACCTTAACATTTCTTTCTCACATCCCTGTATACTCTGCCAATGTTCCTGTATTCCTTCCAAGTGACCTTCCTTTTTCTTCAATTTGAGCTTTGCTAGAAGCTTCTTATTCATCCATGCAGGTCTCCTGCCTCCTTTGCTTGATTTCTTACTCATGGGGATGCACCAATCTTGGGCATGGAGGAAGTGATGCGCAAATAGTAACCAGCTCTTTTGGACTCTCCTACCTTTTAGAGCCCTGACCCATAGGATTCCTCTAAGTAGGTCCGTGAAGAGGCCAAAGTTAGCTCTCCTGAAGTCCAAAGTTGTGACCCTAATTATTGGCCTGCTTCCTCCACTCAGGATCACGAACTCCACAATCTCATGGTGACTGCAGCCAAGGCTGGCCCCCAGCCTGCACATCCTCAGCCATTCCTTCTTTGTTTATCAGTACAAGGTCCAGCAGCATACCTCTCCTCTTTGGCTTCTCCATTTCCTGAGTCAACAAGTTACCATCAGCACTCTGCAGAAGTCTCCTGGACTCTGTGTGTGCCCAGCTGTGTTGTCTTTCCAGCAGATATCAGAAGTCCTGCATGAGAACCAGGGCCTGTGATTGTGAGGTTTCTTTCAGCTGTCTGTAGAAGGCCTCACTGACTTCCTCTTCCTGGTCAGGTGGCCTGTAATGAACACCTACAACAATGTCATCCATATTGGCCTGTCCCTTAATTCTTACCCATAAGCTCTTGATTTGTTCTTCATTCACCCCTGGTCAGAGCTTGGTACAATCCAGTTATTCTCTCACATACAAAGCAATGCCTTGTTGGCCTGTCTTTCCTAAATAGTACATGGCCATCTATGACAGCATTCCAGTCATGAGAGCTGTCCTCCCATATCTCTGTAATTGCAATGGATCATGGCCCTGCAACTGCGTATAGATGTCTAAATATTCCTGTTTTTATTCTCTATGCTGTGTGCATTGGTGTAGAGGCATTTCAGAGAGGTAATTGAGCATACAGATTTCCCTGCAGAGGTGCAAGAGGATCTGCCATAGCCTAACACACCCTTAAGGTGGCTGGCCTTCTGGTTATCAACTTGAAAAACAGCTATGGAACATTTGTCACTGTTCTAGTTATCCTGGCCTATTCCCCAGTTGGATATGATGGTATGAGCATTGACATTTTGGACGCCCACCCCAAAGTCCTTCAGTTTAAAGACTGCCACACCATGTTGGCCAGCCTGATGCCAAAGATTCCCTTGCGTCTTCTAGATAGGTGGATTTCTTCCCTCCCTAACAGATTGTAGTCACTGAAGAATGTCCCATTGTCATAAAAGCAGAAATCCTCACGATGGTACCAACCACGAAGCCAGGAGCTGATACGCATTTTGAATTGATTTCTGGCTACCCCCTTTCCTCCAGCTGGTAAAATGGAGGAAAAGATAACTTGGGCACCAATGCTTTTCACTTGCACCTCCAGTGCTTTGTAATCTTCCTTGATTCTGCCCAGGTTCTGGCTTGCCCTGTCATTTGTGCTCACATGAAAGAGTAACAATGGATAGTAGTCAATGCTCTTGACAAGTTGTGGCACTCTTTCGGCAACATCTCTGACCTTAGCTCCTGGAAGGCAGCATACATCATGTTGCTCCCTCTCTGGTCGGCAGATGGGCGCTTCATTACCCCTTAACAAAGTCACCCACCAGAACCACTTGTTGTTTCTTTTATGGTATCCGCTGTTTGCTGCTGGTATAATTTCTCCTTGCACATCATGCTTGTGGGCATCTATACCTGTTAAAGCTTCATATCTGGTTTTGGTTGTGATGCTGGAGGGTGCAGGCTGGAGCAGAGTCCTGCTTTTTTGGGTCACCATGGTTCAGGGTGCCTTGTTCTCAGTGGTGTCCACTACAGGCACATGGTTCTGAAACCACGTATCTGTCTCCATCTCGGCTCCTCTAACACTGCATAGCCTTTCAACTGTTTCCTGCAACTCAGCCACCTGACGTAACAGATCCTCAACCTGTGCACACCTTATGCAGGGACTTACTTTTGCTCCAGAAGAAGGGTCTGGGCACTCACTGCATCCTACCACCTGTACTGGAGTCTCTTTCCTTACCAGTTCTGTCTGGGTGGAAGCATCAGACATCACAGGGGTTTTCTCTGTAGGAACTCTGGTTTTAGCTCTGAGGTTAGTGCCCACCATTACTGCAGAGGCCTAAAGCTCTTCCCTGGACAGTGGGCCTATAAGCAGATTGTAGGGCCCTCCTCATGTGCCCTTCCACCCCAACCACTGTGCAAACTGCTGTGCCGCACACTGACTGATGCACCATGCCCTGTTTGCCCGCCCTGTTCACAGTGCTCCTGGTCACTTGCACTCCCTAAGGGCTGTTTAAATCTCCCGCGGTTGCTCCTGGCAAAGCCTGAGCCACTTCAGCCTTGCCTGCAAGAGCTGCTGGCTCCTGGCTGGCCTCGCTGGTCTTCGTCGGATTTCCCTGGCTCCGGGAACCTCTCTGTCCACCTCAGTCAGACACTCAGACACAGAACTTACCATTTCCACCGCTGCATTCCTCACCAACTAAGAATAAAAATGTTTCAAAAAAAATGTTAGTCATAAAATTTATCCTAGTGTCTAGAGCGTAAGTAGAAGATACAGACTTTACTAACATGTATATAACCTCTATACATGAAAATCTGCTGCAAGAATCTGTTGGCAGAAGACGATAGAGGATATACTAAAACTCCAGTCTTTTCAAAAAGCCTTTTCAAAAACCAAAAGACAAAATTTGCTATATCACATTTGAACACATATTGAATTAGAAAATGGAATAATGATGCAAGTGATAAAAATATAAAAAACTACTGCAATTCATTTATAGTGATGCATATAGACTAAGAAAAGTGGCACTGCTGGTTCTCAGTGTCTTTGCAAGGCAGGCACATACTTAGAGCAGAGTGCTCATGGTACATTTGTGAGACCACTTGTTTGCAAATGTGACAGGTTACATAAGTATTTAAATTCCCTTCAAGAACAAGATCACATTGTGTTTTTGGATTCTGATATGCAAATTGATTGATTAAATAAGGCCACTTTTACTTAAAATTCACCTCAATTTTTGCGCCTTGACCGTATTAAACTGAATATTTAGACTTTTCTTCTCTTTCAGCCATATTACATGAAATAGATCCTCGTAAGTGGTCTCCTAGGCAGAATTTTTGTCCAAGTAATGGCAAATAAAAAATGTAAGCATTTAGAAATATACATAGTCTGAATTATTCCTTCCTTTTCGGGAGCAGCATAAAGTCATGTCACTGGAAGACATGGTCTTCAGCCAGTAGAGGGCTTGAAGAAAAAAGATACAACACTGTATTAAAAAAGAAACACTAATTATTTGAAAGACAAATTTATTTTTACTATGAAACAAGGTTAGGTCTGTAGGAGTCACAAATGAAAAAAATATAGGTATTATACAATTGTAGCAAGACACCACACAGGCATTAAGTCCCGCTTTTATCTTGTCCCTTGCCTTCCTGCAACATGAGCAACAGTGTACGTTTTCATATAAGTATATTTTTAATAGAAGAGTAGAAACTAAGAAAAAATATTTGTAGAAAGTTTTATACCTGTTTTCTTTTAAAATCTGTTTATACCCAAAAGCATTGAGATTGAGAACTTACTGTTTTATATGGTTGTGGAATTATTAGTAAAATCAAGGTTTTACATCTGAAAATTAAGGTTTATATGAAAAACGTAGCAGTGTTCACCCATTGAGGAAAAGCATGAAATCAAAAGGAGCTCTGAGGATAGGACACAGCTGCAGCAGGCATGTGAGGAATCCACTACCACAACAACTCCCTGCAATGTACCATAGAGGACAGAACGGAGAGGAGACTCCGTGGCCATGCTCCGTGATAAGAAAGCGGGAAGAAATGGTTCTCTAGAACTGATAAGCAGCTCATCTGGNCCCCTGAGCCAACAGGTTTTCAAAACGTTGCCAAAGTGCTACCCTCTCGTATCTGCGCTCTCAATTTTTTGTAAACTATAACTTTAAATGTGAAGTGAGAGAACTTTACACGAATCATAATAAAAGGTATGTACAACTACAGTCACTCAAACTCCACCTTAAACATAGAAAGGATATAAAAATAGCCAGGGAAATGAGGAATTTTTGGAGAAGAAGATAACATCGTAGATTTTCGGGGGAAAAGAAGATAACATCATGAGCAAGTCAAAGCAAACTCCAGATCAGACTGCCTCCAACAACTGGGATTGGCCGACGGGCTGTGCCTTGCTTCTCCCCCCCATTGGGATGCCTTGGGTGAGACTTAAACTAAGTGCTTTTCTCAGGAACAGTTACTCCCTAATGTTTATAGCCAATGTTTATAGCCAGGCTCTATTATTTATAACCTTTTCACGTGTTTTGTATTTGCACATGCTTTCTTGCAGACAGTCACTATCACCAGCAATTCAAAAGTCCTACATACGTGTTGCACAAATAAAACTGCACTGTTTAAGTAGCCAGTTGTCACAGTTTCTCACTGAATGAGACCAAATGCAGCCATGCTGGTTCATGAGCACGACTGGATTGAAGGTGCAGACTGCTATTAGTGTATCCAGAATCGTGGTAGTTTAATATATGTATTAAACGCGACTGGACTGGTAGTGGCAAACTGGACATCACTCAGAATTTAAACCTAGCTGCACCTAGCCTCTCACTTCGGTGAAGAGTGTTAGAAAGCAAGGGGGGTTATTTTCTGCCAAATTAACTCGACAATGGCATTATTCAAATTTCTATTAATTTAAAAAATTTCTTTTATACAGAACTGCAGAAAGTAAAAATAGTATGTTTACTCTCAAGAAATACGCAAAATAATTTGAAAGAGCAGTAATATGGTGATGGCTATATGTGCAAAACTTACGCATTTCGGAGTGCTGCAGCAATTCTGAGAAAGATGGCATGAAATATACATTTGAAATACAATTAATTACATTTGAAGAAATAGAATTTTTATTACATGTCTATTAGAATTTCCAAAAATCATTCTCCTATGTCTACATTCTGAACCCGCACATTTAGCCCATTTTTTGAAAATAAATTTTGCCGACTGTTTACATTTTTGATAGGAAAATGTCATGGTTTAACCCCAGCCGGCAGCTGGGCACCACACAGCTACTCGTTCATTCCCCTCTGGTGGAATGGGGAGAGAATTGGAGGGGCAAAAGTGAGAAAACTCATGGGCTGAGTTAAAAAAATTTGAAAAGGTAAAGCAAAACCAATGCACACAAAAGAAGCAAAACAAGGAATTCGTTCACTACTTCCCATAGGAAGGCAGGTGTTCAGTCATCTGCAGGAAAGCAGGGCTCCATGACGCATAGCGGTTACTTTGGAAGACAAACACTGTATCTCCAAACATCGCCTCCTTCCTTCTTCTTCCTTCCAGATTTATATGCTGAGCATAACGTTGTACGGTTTTGAATATTCCTTTGGCCAGTTTGAGCCAGATGTCATGACTGTGTCCCCTCCCAGCTTCTTGTGCAATCTTCGCTTTCTTGTTGGCAGGCCAGTATGAGAAGCTGAAAAGTAATTGACTGCTTAGCGACAACTGAAACATCAGTGTATGATCAATATTCTTCTCATACTAAATCAAAACTACAGCACTATACCAGCTACTAGGAAGAAAAATAACTCTATCCCAGATGAAACCAGGACAGAAACTTCAATATATGAGTATCCTGACTCAAAATCTCTCTAGGATTTGCAGTCAGCATAAATACGCCGTGTCAAGCTTTTGGTTATGCTTTCTCAGTAGATTAGATGCACTCCACTGGAACATACAAATAGTTCAGGTCTTATTAAAGGTGAGCTGGAGCTAGGCTAATGGTGAATCAGTGTGGCTGAAAAGAAAAAAAGTCTTTGGATTTGTGTTATGGGTTTGTGTGGCAAGGTTTCGGTAGTGGGGGGGCTATAGGGGTGGCTTCTGTGAGAAGCTGTGAGAAGCTTTCCCCAATTCTGATGAAGTGCCAGCCGGCTCTAAGACAGACCCGCTGCTGCCCAAGGCCAAGCCAATCAGCAATGGTGGTAGCACCTCTGTGATAATATATTTAAAAAGGGGAAGAAAAAAACTGCAGTGAGAAGGCAGTGGGGAAAGAGGAGTGAAACTATGTGAGAGAAAGAACTCTGCAGACACCAAGGTCACTGAAGAAGGAGGGGGAAGGAAGTGCTCAAGATACCAGAGCAGAGAGTCTTCCCTTGCAGCTCATGAGGAAAGATCATGGTGAAGCAGGCTGTCCCCCTGCAGCCCATGGAAGGTAGTTTTGATTTAGTATGAGAAGAATGTTGATAATACACTGATGTTTCAGTTGTCGTTAACAACAAGTTAAACAGTCTTGTTTAACTTCTTCATCAACGACCTGGATGAAGAGTTAGAATGTATCCTCAGCAAGTTTGCTGATGACACCAAACTGGGAGGTGTGGTAGACACACCGGAAGGCTGTGCTGCCATTCAGCGTGACATGAATAGGCTGGAAAGCTGGGCAGAGAGGAACCTGATGAGGTTCAACAAAGGCAAATGCAGGGTTCTGCACCTGGGGAGGAACAACCTCATGCACCAGTACAGGCTTGGGACGGACCTGCTGGAGTGCAGCTCTGCGGAGAGGGACCTGGGTGTCCTGGTAGACGACAGGTTAACCATGAGCCAGCAGTGTGCCCTGGCTGCGAAGAAAGCCAATGGAATCCTGGGGTGCATCAAGAAGAGTGTGGCCAGCAGGACGAGGGAGGTTCTCCT
>Ga0065711_1044844_pt1 | contig 13847 bp, 12 predicted proteins | sample Hoacrofraction12_FD_59098 | JGI IMG/M metagenome (GOLD analysis project Ga0065711, IMG submission 59098) | Hoatzin crop microbial communities from Cojedes, Venezuela - Epithelial fraction 12 v2 (version 2) | ecosystem: Host-associated > Birds > Digestive system > Esophagus > Crop | place... | reverse complement strand
CACTACTTAGACAAACTCGACTTGCTGTTTTGAGAAGGCAGGAAAGCTCTAAGATAGAGAGGCTCCTAAATAATTCTACCCCAGACAGCTCAGCCTTGGGAGGGCAGATGTACCAAGCTACAGAGAGAAAGAGGCACCAAGAGGGCAACAAGACCGGAGCAAAACAACCTGGAAGGACATGGTATACGTAATCTTAAAACTGAGTCTGCGCAGAAACAAAGGTCAACCAGCAGACACTGTGATGAGGAGTATAAGCCTTCATCTTGAGACCCCCAAAGACCACCCGAGGACACTAACAGACATGCGTGAAAGATATTAACATATGCTAATTTGTTCTCAGAAAAGTCATGAATATGTTAAACATTTCTCAGAAATATAATGAATATGTATATTGTGATTGTATTTAACCTGAAATGAAAGGGTGTTTGGTGTGCATGTTTGGAGGAGAGATCCCCCGTGTGCCCGGCACCGCAATAAAGAATACCTGCTTAATAGCCTCCTGACTATTGAGTCTTCAGCTCTGGCTTTTCAAGGCATCAGATATCTTTTAGGGGTGGAATGAGAGGGAGTGAAAATGAGAATTGAAAGAATTCCAACATTTCGTTGTTGTACAGAATATATTAATTGATTTGTATTTAACTTTATTTCAGAAGTAAAGTTGTGGATGCATGCCTTATTCAAAGGCCTTCTCCAACAGGCAGCAGACGGCCGCCTGGACACCGGCAGTTTAGCAGGTGCTCTGACAGCTAGAAGAGGATGAGTGGAAGTGTAGGGTGGGAACAAGGCACATAGTCACAGAGAGTTTCTCACCAGTATCTTCTTTCAAAGCTCATCCACACCAGCTGAAAACCTGATACAAAGCTAGTTATACTGGCAAAAAAAAAGGCGCATTTGCAGTTAAAACTTTTTTTTTCCTTCTCTAAACCAGAACAACTGTACAGGCACAGATAAATGTACCTGATTAAACCTGCACGATGCATACTCAAGTATTGCTCATGCTGACCTGGGCTGGTTTACAGAGCAGATTCGCTTGCATCATCTAATCTCAATTTTATAGAATTATTTAAATTAGGCATGTGGTCTAACTGGAAACAGGCTTTAAGTGCTATGCGTTGTTAGCTGTTGTTTTGTCATCTGCTAATTATATTCACTTATACCTAACAAATAAAATTGTGTTATTCCAAGACTTGCTATCACAATTCATTTTCATGTTGTAAAGATAATTTCACAGAATTTGAACAGTTCTAATGATTCAGAAGCCAAATACCACAAGATTTATCCAAATTAAATATATGTCAGTGGAAATGAATTAACTTACAACTTGAGTTTATGTGTTGGATTATGAATCATATTTAAAATAAAAGTTTTCTGAGTTAGATTTGTGTCTGAACATGCAAACACTTGTGCATGAAAATTTCAAACAGAAACTTTACTTTGAATGTGCAAGTTACACTTCATATTTCCCAATGTATAAAAAAAGAAAAAGGCTGGTGAATATCATTATGTACTGCAGTTGTCTGAAGAGACATCTAGATCAAGACAGGATGCCTTTGAAGCCTTTGCCAATAACAAGGTTTATAGAGTTGGAAAAAATATGTATTATTTTTATGTACTTTGGTATCAATGATTTTTGTATGTTCCCCACTAAACGTTAAAAGTCCTTCTGGGTTTACACATATATAAGGAATAAGAAACTTACTTTTCCGAAACAGCACTACATGCACGTATATAAAAGACTGTTTTTCTTTTCTATGTTTTTTACCTTGCATATGTATGAAGGCTCTATATTGAACGCAGCTTAATTGTCATTTGTTTTGAAAATGCAGTTGAGCAACTAAACCACGAAATCGTAACTTAATACTGACTTTCTCTCTCTAAAAACCACAAGTCCTTTTGAAAGATGAACAAAATATGTATTTCAGAGATACATGAGTAGGAAGTTTGGTATGAACAATGACAAACAAAGAAAAACATTCATCACATAAAAATCAGAATGACTACAAATGAATCTGGTTTCATGATAAGCAACTGGAATGAAAACGTGGAAAGGAAGGGGGTAGAGAGAAAATTATTTTCTAAAGCTGATCCTAGCTGAAGCTGTAGAAGCAAGCTTCTGTACAAAGATATTACAAAGAATGAACACTACTGAACTGTATAAGAAATTAAATTTTGAAACAATTGTTTTGTCTGTTAAAATGTTATTGTAGATTTATATGTTGATTGTGTTTTAATAATGTCAAATTCTGACATTATGTTTTGTACATACATGAAAAACAAATAAAAGGCAATTCCAAAATCTGAACCTAGAATTCTAATTCAAAGTAGGTTATTGTTAGCTAATTCAACACACCAAGAATGAAGGAATTAAATCATCAGCTGTTGGCAATGCATGAACTGGTAAAGAACATAGTTTATGATCCCAATGTTCTGAAGTACTAAAAGCTAATGAAAGTGGTAAACACATATTTGTGCCACTAACGGAGTATGGCAGCATATGCATATATGAATAGCTCAATTGACTAGAAAAATGTCATTTTATATAGTCACAAGTTGAGAGTTTAATTCTTGCTTTTTGGAATGAAAGAGTTTCTTACGATAATTTATTTACATTTCAACGGAGCTGGAAACAAAAAAAAAGATTTGTATTCCTTTGCATATTATTAGCATTTATTGTAAGGCTAAGAAGTCTTCTATTAGGAAAATAAACCATCCTCTCCATTCCAAATAAGTTTGGACCTCTTTGTTTGCATGTTTCTGATATGTCCACCTCTAAATTCTCTTTGTTTTGATGCAGAATGGTCCACATTTGAAATTCATGTATGATGATAAATAACTATGCTCATATACGGAACAGCAGATGGTCTGTAAAATAGTTCTTGGGTTACAGATAATAGCACTCAGAAAGGAGTTTACAGTTGGTGTCTTATCTTGGTCTAAGAGGCAAACTTTCATGACAGGAAAAAAAGAGATCTGACCGAACAGCTGTTTTCTTCTCAATATTGTCTATCTAAGTGATCAGAGTTTATGAATAAAGGCCATCCTAGACTTTTGGCAGCCCAGCCAAAAGAGCTGATTCCTCCAACTCCATCTAACCCTATCTGTGAGGGAGACAGATGGCTTTCTTAAAGTGAAGTCCCCTTTGACTGAGAAAATAATTGAAGTAAAAGAGATCTTGTGCTTTCTTGACCATGAACTAAGAATATGTAACAGAATCTTTAATTGATTAGCAGCAATCAGAATGCATCCTAAAACTTGATGGTTATCAAAGACGTATCAAGCTGTTCTTTACTGTGGGGAAATTGTTTCAAGTGTAGCCACATGTCATTTGGTGGGCAGGGACTAGAGTCAGAATAGTATCAGATGGGTGCTGTTTGAGATTACTGATAGAGTTAACGTGAGTAGAGTTCCCAATAACTAGCTTGCAGGGGACCCGTTAGTGGGTCTGATGGATCAGATACATATTGCCTGATGTCTCTTAATTTTTAATGAGATATACACATAAGGGTATATAGATACACACATATATATATATATATGCACAGTGTTCTGTTTTCTTTTGTCTTTTTCTCCTTTTTTATCTAGTAGACATTTGGAAAAAAGAAGCAAGGAAAAGTGGCTAGTAAGTGTACAGGTATGGTCTCATAACTGTTGCAGATGGGTCCCATTTCCTTTGGATTGTGGCTTTAGTGCTACCACCAATGCAGTGCAGAGGAATTCCAGTTTTATTACAGTAAAAAGAAACATCAGCCTAAATTAGGGGACAACCTCCTGAAAGTACCCCAACCCAGCCTCTCAACTTAGATGTGCAATGTGTTTGCATTTTATCAATTTGCAAACAGCAAGCAGTCACAGAGGTAAGAAAATGGCAGCTGGTGACTCATATAATCTGTAATTATATTATAATCTCCTTGAAACTAAGATAGAAAGAAAGCTTATAATTTTATGCACAAATTATAGAAAAAAGATTAGATGAATTCAAGACAAAAGAAAGTGTATTTTTTTTTCTAAACTAAGCTGTAATAGGAATAAATCAATCTGTTTCCAGTAGTTCTCACAGTAAGCAGTCTGTTTTCTGTTTTTAAGGAGAAAGTGAGCCCTGCACAGAGTGCTAGAAGACAGTGAAACAAAAAACCAATATCAAACAGCGAAGACAGAAGAGCTTCAGAAAATAATTATTTTTGTGATTAATATTTTAAAAAGGGAATGATAAAATCCATTCCATAGATCAAGTGTACTCCTAATGACACTTCAGAAAGTTCTTTTGAAGAGCTCTTCCTCTGATTGCTCTTAACAACCTGTTAAAGTATGTAGCTTTCCACTAATTTGTACCTGTCCTTCAGTCACTCACAATGTTGGATACCTACTAAACATCAGAAAAACTGAATTCATTCTCGATCCCTTGAGAGTTGCCTCAGATGAAATGTTAGAGACACAAGCAATGATGATTCATAGGGTCTTTTTCCATTTAAACTAATTTTTTTTTGTTTATTTTTCTGTTTCACAATATTTTCTCAACACATTCCACAGCCAAAACTCAGTCAGTAACTTTTGCGGCACAGAAAACAGGAGTTTCTGAATATTTCATGCAAAGGCAGGAAAAAAATTTTTTCTTCCCTTACATTCTCAATTGTAGGCACATTGTTCTTTTCTAACACTAATACATCCACAGACAGGTCTGAAAAATTCTTTAAAGGAACCTCTATACTAACAAAAAAATCATGTAGTTTTCAGCAAGAACTTGCATGATTCAAAATTTTCCTCTTTATGGTTGAAACCAATCAGTATAAATGTTTCCTCACTTCTCCAGCCTTCTTTTCCCTTGTGGCATAGTGCATAGGTGACCAGCAAGGATAACCTTTCCTTTTGTACAGTGCTGATTGAAATACCACTCTGCATGAAGACACTATCTTCCAGGAACAAAGTTACAGCACTCTACAAGCTTATATAAAGGTATTACAAAATATTCATGCAACTAAAAACCTTAGGAGACCTCATGGTTACAGGAACATTTGTCAATGATTCCAAAATTGTTATTGTTGCCTAGTTAACAATGCTACAGGACAAGGAAACTACAGTAACTTCTTTTGCTTTCTTTTTCCAGCGGAGGGCTACAAGGATGGTTAGGGGACTGGAGCATCTCTCCTGCGAGGAAAGGCTGAGGGATCTGGGCTTGTTTAGCCTGAAGAAGAGAAGGCTGAGAGGGGACCTTGTAAATGCTTATAAATATCTTAAGGTTGGGTGTCAGGAGGATGGGGCCAGACTCTGCCCAGTGAAAGGACAAGGGGCAAAGGGCACAAACTGAAGCACAGGAAGTTCCGTCTGAACATGAGGAAAATCTTCTTCACTTTGAGGGTGATGGAGCACTGGAACAGGCTGCCCAGAGGAGTTGTGGAGTCTCCTTCTCTGGAGATATTCAAGACCCGCCTGCACAAGGTCCTGTGCAGCCTGCTCTAGATGACTCTGCTTTGGCAGGGGAGTTGGACTAGATGACCCACAGAGGTCCCTTCCAACCCCCACCATTCTGTGACTCTGTGATTCTGCTGCTAAAAGTTAGTCATCCATAGTGGATAGTTACTAGCAAAAAGATAATCAAATTAACTTCATATATTATGCCTGAGGGGTTCTTCTTCACCTTCTATGGTAGGGGTGTAAAACTGATCTTAACTTGGAGAACGATGTATACACAAAAACAGACGAAGGGTACCAATTGTACATCTTTACTCCTATGTTTTAAGAATAGATATAATCTTTCAATGCTCTTACATCTTCTGAATTCTCAGTGGTTTTCTGATGAAGAAATACTGGCAACATGCATCTTTAGACATCAGTTTAGGCATGAAAATCAGACACTGAATGCAAATCATGAGAAGCTTTATGAAGTCAGTGGAAGGAGGATGTGTCCTACAAAAAACAGCTCAGAGCAGACAGCTGATTGTGGTGCTCATTTGCCCTCTGGAGGAAGATATCTATCTTTTTGTCATAACAACAATACGGCATACTGACAAATCTCTCTCATAATATCTTATGTTAATGTTTTTTCCTATAATTCTTTGTTTTGCTCCACACTATTCTCAATAATGCCTCTTTTAGCCCTCATTGTGTGAAAACAAATAAGTGCCGTCATATGTAGGTATTAAACATCTTAATGTCACTTTCTTGTACTGTTATTTGTATGATCCTTTTACTTAAATCCCTACAAGCAATTTCTAGCCCTCCCATTCCTAATTACAAGCATGTTGTATAATTTATGTGTGCAAAATGTGAATGCGTCAAGAGATCCTAAGGAAAAGGAATGAGAGATAAAGAGAGGAAAAAGGGAAGGGTGTAGGGGAAGGGGAGACGGAGACAGAGAGAGAGGAAGGTGGGAGAGAGAGAGAAAGGAAGAGGGAGACAGCTGGTGATGTGATGCAGCTGAACACTAGATGTTGGAGTCTGTTTGATAAAAAGCAGAACACCAGGCATATACCCTGGAAGCTTTCCAATTGCCCAGAGGCCACAGATCCTAATTTCTACATTCAGGCATCAGCATGTTCACTTCACTTCTATCATGGTCTGATTACTTAGCTGGAAAACATTATAGTGTTAATGACTTTTCTTCAGTTGGTACACAGTAAAATTTGCATACTGCGTTCATAGTGTCTGAAAGGATAACTTTATATCTTGTTATGTGACAATTTTCTCTGTTATTTTCATCCTAGATTATTTCTGACCTAGCAGGTAAACAGCAGCATTTCTGTAGGGTAGAAATGTACTAGGTAAGAGAGATGGCTTTCAAAATTGGTGGGGTTTGCATTTTCACATCTACCCTATGCGTTTGAAGCATCTGGTTCTGTCATTTTAAAATTAAAATACGAATAATAATTTTTAAAAATGCAGTTCAGGTTTTATAAGGAATACTCATTTGAAAGGAGAATTACATTTTTTCTTATTGCACACTTATCATAACTAAAACATAGAAACCCGTAACAAAACAACAAAAAAAAAGATGGGTACTAGAGAATAAGACTATGTATTACGAACTTTCTGAAGCTAACCAAAAAGATCAAGAGTCCAAAGAATCTTTCAGTTATTCTGGAGCTGATTTAGTCCATGGAAATTGCTATGCAGAGTGAGAACACCTCCAGAAGAGGAATATTTTTAAGGTTCAGGGAACGCAAAGAACTGCTATGCTCTAACTACTCATTTTGATCAAACTTGCTACAAGCTCCAAAAATTGTCTGAGAATGTAGGATATCTCCCCAGATTTCTATAGACTGTATTCACTCAGACAACCTCCACTGAAGGTGCAGGTTCTCTTTCATCTTCAGAGAGTAAAATAATTTTCACACATAAAATAGTATGTAAAAAAAATGATATTGTGTATCACATATAAAAATACAAATAATCCCAAATTTAAATCAGTGGGGTATGACAATATTTAATGAATATACATATATTTATTTTTATTAGTGATTCTGAGGGTAAATGGAACCTTCTCCCTTCAAAGACATCATTATCACATTTTTGCAAAATTACTGTTTTGAATGAGAGTTTTATTTACGACCTACAGGAACTCCTTAGTCATTTACAACCTCCCAGAAGTATGTAGGAATGAATGGTTTGTTGCCAACCCTTCATATATAAGTAATTAATTTAGTATTTAATTTTCTGCATTCCACAGACATCTTTCTCTGCTCTTAATGCTAAACTGTCAACTGACATCCATAATGGCATTTCATGACATTCTGTAATTTCTCTTATGAAGGCTTTTGATAAGAGAAGGGCAAGAGATTTATTCTCTCAGTCAGCTCCTAAAATATATTAAAAACAACACTTTAGATTCTCTGAAGACACCAAATCATTAGGGAATGCAGTCAATTTCTAGAGGGAAACTATAAAAGTTAATTTAAAATATATAATGAATTTCTTAACATAAGTGAGGGAAGTCAAACTCAAGTTTCCAGGTGATTACAGAAAAAGATCCCCACTCCAAATTCTTGAACAGCAGTGAATATAAAGTGTTCTGTAAAACATGCCATGAGAGCTTTCTTGTTAGGAGGAAGATCATGAGGGTCTTCTGTTTAAACCACAGAAACCAGTCAGAGAAATGCAACAGAAGACTTCACCCCAGACTTCTGAATGATATGTTTCTCTTGCTACACGCAATGTCTCTGACACATGGTCAGAGACATCAGGGCTAACGGATATATATTGTAATGATCCCTACTCTGTGCCACTTTTAGTGTATTTCAAACATGCTAATAATAATAACAATAATCTGTAAGCATTGTGTCTGGACCTTAGAAAAATCACAGTTTGAGGCAATTAATTTGTATTCAGGAGTCCAAAGTAAAAGAAAAATCTAAGTCAGTCCACCACTATTAAGTTTCTCTTCATGTGGTACAGCTCCCAGCCCTAACAACATGGAGGCACTCTTTAGCTGGAGAAACTGTTTAATGAGATAAATGCAGGTTATTTTGGATGGGACTTTTATTTACATTCTAGCAAATATAGATCAGTTACCATTTCCCTGTCCAAGGTATTTCTTCCTTCCTATCCTACAATGTCATTGTCCAATAAAGCCATCACAGGGCAAATTCTTCTTGCCTGCTAGAAGCTCTTCTGGTATCTCTCCTTCCTGGCAACAGCTTGTTAAAACAACTTGACTTTTTGGGGTACTGTACTTTCCATGAGATCTTGCACAGAAGTGTCAAACATGCTGCTTTCCCTCCCTTGTTCTCCCACTCACCAGTCCTGGCCCATTTGGGAGGACAATTGCAAACTTCTAGACAGCTGTTGGACCTTAAGTTGATGGCACAATTCTGCTTTTCTAAAGCCTCCTACAGAGGTTGCACTGAGCAGCACGTACCGTACTGAGTTGCCCTGGTCCACAAGACTCACGGCTGCTCCCTGTGCTTTTCTATGGGTATTCCTTCATCTTGGCTTAAGCATCCAGATCCTAGAGCCTTGATGGTGTCCTTCTCTCCTTTACCTCCCTGCACCTTTCAGGGCATACAGACTCATCTGGGTCTTTGATTCCTTTCTTAGGGATACTACAGATTTCTGGTTAAAAAAAAAAAAACAAACAACTCTACCTTCTTGATTCACTTAAATGTTATCTCATCTGACTCACCTCCTGCAGCTCAAAGGGGAAGGATATACATTGATTAGTGAGTTCTGACATGCCTCCTTCTGCCCTTTTCACTTAACTACAGATGGCAATCTAGTAATCCCTGGCCTCAGTGTTTAAGTACATCATTTGACCATCATTCTGTTGAATAAGTTCTTTAAATGTGTTAGAGATCATTGCAAAAAATTGAAAATGTTCCGCGGCCTTGTCTTTATCTCTGCCCTTGATACTGATAAAACAGTTCTCTTGACATAGCAAACCTGTTGGAAACACAATTATATTCCCCATGTCAAAAAAACCCATTGAGAATATGGATCTAATTTGTCAGTGATTATTATAATGATAATTATTCATCTGGAAAAAAATAAAATTAAAAATAAGGGAAAAAAAGGCAACTAAAAGGAGGAAGGGTAAAAAGCTTTACAAAGCAACAGACTTCAAAGCCCTCACGTCTACTGAAAATCTTGTTCTACTGCTTAGTCAATAAAAATAATTGGCTAGAAAATCTGCACTCCTCCTCATCTTCCCACCTTTCTCTTCAAACTGTTGTTGAATAAACTCATAGAGAATGGGAGTTTTGTGTTCACTCACTTTCCCAAACTTTGTGACCAATATGAAGCCCTGATCGAGGTCAGCATCTCATTTTTGAATTCATGTGAAAAGACTGAGAGATAGGATTTACTGACAGTCAACTGCAAATTGTAACTGGATTCAAGCACATGGAATGAAACTCTTTGATGGCAAATGAATTTAAAAAATATGTTAATTTATTAAAAGAACCCATTTATCTAATGAAACACTGTTTAATATTTAAAGAAGTTCCCATGGTTCTGCTTACCACATCTACTAGTGGGAAATGTCATACATTTGTTCTTTACTTTCATATTAGTATTTGCATTAAAAATATTTTTTTAAAAAATTAACAGTTTGTAAATACCATTAATTGACAATTAATAACAAAAATGCATAACTTTCATAACTGCTAAATGTTTTTTCCCTCTTCTCTTAGAAGATCTATGTGGTTTAATTATATTCAAAATCCCAAAGGCATCCACTTAAAAGAAGAAATGAACTGCAGCATTTTAGACCGAAAACTATCAAATAAAAGCAAATAGTTTTATTTGCCATAAGATGTTCCCCAGAATTTTTGGCACAGAGCTGCTCAATTTGAATTTGGAAAGCAAGACAGCAATCCTGCCTGTGTTTCTAGGCTCTATTATGTTTTCTTTGTCATGTACAGTCAAATTTCTTCAGCTTTTCCACAAATCTCATTGTTTGACTCCTCATAACTCAGCAGCACTGTTTTGCTTCTGGTAAGGCTACCCACAGCTTTGTCTTGCCCCATAAATTTTGGGCCTGAAGGTGCTCCCTCACAGACACTTATGCACATGTCATTTCCCTGACTCAAGCCCTGGCAATCTGCAAGAATTTGCAAGCAAGACGAGGGCCAGCACACAGAGAGTGTGCCTCAGGCAAGAAGCCCTTCTCTATACTTCCTCTGGGTGCATTCAAGAACTTATATGAAGTCCACTTTACATTTTTACTTCTTGTATCAAGAGCCTAGGTTTTCCATTTGGGACATAGGAAGCCATCAAGAGAACCCTGATAATGGTGCAAGGAAAAATGCAGATAAAACACATGCTTTCATACGGGGTACTTCCTACCAGCTGTGAGCTATGGTATACATCAGTGGAAGAACTTTAATTTGATTGTGTGATCATTTCATAAGGAGTCATTAAGTGAAATTTTAGCCTCATTCACGTTTTCTTTTAAATTTCAGTAACCACTGAAGACAAAGAATTTGACCTGTTACATGTGGTTGTGATTTTAAGCTATAACATGTACAGCTCAGCAGAATGAAAAAAGAATAGAATTTTGTGATTATCTCCACACAGACCTATTCAGATCCATTTTCAGAAGAAGGGTCCTGAAATAAATTGAAAGTATGTTTTTGATTAATAAAAAGCAGCAAGTACAGGGTGTCTTTTTGACAAATTGTTTATTTAAGTTCAGGCTGTATGATTTAGTATGACTTGGTGTGACTCGGGCATCTTACTGTTAAATATTTTCAACTTACTATAGATATGCTCTTATATCTTACATAATATTTACATATAAATTCAAAAAATTGGAAAGAGATAAGCAAACATTAAATTCCATTGTTGTATGGTAATTCAACAGCAACAAAAGAAATTTGGCTTTTTCTAACTTCTCTATAGTCACTTTCAACTTGGCACAGGCAAAGTATACATTCATATTGTTTTCCGTTTCTATCCTTCCTGAAACCAGACTTATCCAATCTTGCCACTTCAGCAACTAATCATTTTAAAAATCATTTATGAATAGTACCACTAAATAATTTTGAGAAGTGAGTCTGCTCTAAATCTAATTGGTTATTTGAGATGGAACCTTTACTAAATTACAATACACGTCTTTCGAATTTCCCTACACAGTTATGTAAATTCCTTTGTAGATGTAAAATTTGGCATGACACTAACAGATGCTTTTAAAACTATCTTTAAAATATGAACACTATCTTTCTGTCCAAGATTATGAATGAAACTGAGTATATCTAAACCTGAGAAATTAGTGGAAGAGTATGGAATGTCACCTGTATTAGGGATAAAAAGCTCTGGTGCTGGCTCGGTAGTTAGTAATAAGTTGAATTATGCAGGATAATGGACTTGTGTCCAGATGGTGTGGATAACCACCATTCACCACCTTCTTTATCAAGTCTTAGCAGAGCTGCATTCCTCAGTAATATTCCAAGAATTGTTAGATACCAGTAGCAAAGAGAAACAACAGCAACCTCCCAGAAGAAAGCATCACATGGATTTAATTACAGGACTTGCCAAAAATCAGACTGTTTATGAGACAATGTATATCAGCAGAGATCATCTAAGGTCAAAGGAGGGGTAGACAGATATGCTAAAGAAAGTACAGACGTTACAGCTAATGAGAAATGCCATTACTGCCGTGGTGCCAGGAAAAGAAAATGAGCAATACTATAAGTTTTTCAGTTCAGGAATTGTTCTGTTTTCTCGTTGCACAATATCTGTCACTTTTCTGGCAACTACTGAAATATGAACAAGAAAAAACTCCTGCCTACTTTAAGAAGATGGATTCATACTGAAAACAAACAGCAATTGCTTCCCCAGGTCAGATAAGAGAGCAGATCATGCAATTGCGTACACAGTACTCTTAAGAATAATTTTGTGACTGAGAATCTTGGTTTATTTAAAATACAACAAATACTCAGCTCCTTCTAGGCCTAGTTTTAGAGGAAATTTTCCAAATATGAATCAATTTACACTCAAGATGGAAAAGCAAGAAGGCAAATATAACCAAGTTGTAAAAAAAATTGCTCTCGTTTTGTTAACACGCTCCTCTGTTCTTTAGGGCATCTGGATCACAAATGTTGAATACTTGGGTCTGACTATGTTTATGTCAACCAAACTTTTCATATAGGTATTGAAAACGATGTTTCTTGGCCTATGAAAGAATTTCAATCATTTCCACACCAAGACAGGAACCATTCTCTCAAGAGTAAAACCACAAGTTCCCGTCTCTAAAATAGACTGGAATAGTTTTGAAAATAATAATAATAATAAAATGAGGCAAATTAATGACATTTACTTATCTTTATTTAAACCTTAGGTTTTGGTGTAAGTCCTGTGATACATTAGGCTGTTACAGCTATTAGTGTCTATATATCACCTAACCAGCACAAGGACCCTGTATCAGGGAATGATCTGCTTCAGCTGTTTCTGCACATCTGCTTAAACATCCTACTACTCTGCCAAAATTGGGCCTTTGCCATTCAGTATTATGATCTTCGAACCGGCTTTGCCATTCAGCATTATGATCTTCGAACCGGCTCTGACAGACCCTCTGCTGGCCAAGGCCAAGCTAATCAGTGACAGTGGTAGCATCCCTGTGATAACACATTCAAGAGGGAGAAAAACCTGCTGTGGACCAGCAGTCGAGAGAGAGGAGTGAGAATATGTGAGAGAAACAACCTTGCAGACACCAAGATCAGTGAAGAAAGAGGAAGAGGAGATGCTCCAGGTGCCAGAGCAGAGATTTTTACCTTGCAGCCTGTGATGAAGACCATGGTGAGGCAGGCTGTCTGCCTGCAGTCCATGTAGGTCCACAGTGGAGCAGATCTGCTCCGGCAGCCCGGACTGTCCGGAAGACCCCACACCTGAGCAGATGTATGCCGTGAGAGGGACTTCATGCTAAAGCAAGGGAAGAGTGTGAGGAGTGCTCCCTCTGAGGAGGAAGGGGTGGCAGAGACAATGTGTGATGAATGGACTGCAACCCCCATTTCCCATCCCCCTGCACCACGTGTCAGGAGGAGGTAGAAAAATGGGAGTGAAGTTAAGCCTGGGAAGAAGGAAGGGGAGGGGGAAAGTTATTTTAAGATTTAGTTTGATTTCTCATTATCCTAGTCCGATTTGATTGCTGATAAATTAAACCTTTTTTTCTCTCCAAGTTCAATCTCTTTTGCCTGTGACAGTAACTGGTGAGTGATCTCTCCCTGTCCTTATCTCGACCCATGAGCCATTCCCCATATTTCCTCTCCCTTGTCCAGCTGAGGAGGGGGTGTGATAGAGCAGCTTTGGTGGGCACATGGCATTTATCCAGGTGTTTTGGTTTCGGCTGCCGCCGGCAACAAAAGCGCCACGCGGCCGCCCCTCCCCCCGCCGGCGTGCGGAGGAGAATGGAAAGAAAGAGG